>JACCDX010834277.1_pt1 | contig 27242 bp, 22 predicted proteins | sample 7449681 | NCBI WGS metagenome assembly JACCDX01 (sample SAMN15323450, study PRJNA562643) | freshwater metagenome | isolation source: river surface water | place: USA:Blue River Watershed | collected 2017-08-18
TCGAACCCCTCGTTGAGTTCATGATGTCTGGCCCAATTGTTGCGTTGGTAGTAGAAGGTAACCGAGTCATTGAAGGATTCCGCAACATCGCCGGAACAACAGATCCGACTGTTGCCGATCCCGGCACGATCCGCGGCGATCTCGCGCGCGATGCTGGAACAAAGGTCACACAGAATCTCGTACACGGCTCAGACTCACCTGAGTCAGCTGCTCGTGAAATAGCAATCTTCTTTGGAGGTAAGTAATGTCAAGCAAAATGTCATTTATCGGTCGCGATATGGCGGTCGATCTCGGAACCGCTAACACGCTCGTCTATGTTCGCGGTCGCGGCATTGTGCTCAATGAGCCTTCAGTTGTTGCGGTAAATCAAGATACTGGCGGAATCCTCGCAGTTGGTATCGAAGCGAAGAAGATGATTGGCCGTACTCCGGGAAATATCGTGGCAATCCGTCCGCTCAAGGATGGCGTTATTGCCGATTTCGATACAACCGAGCGAATGCTTCGTTACTTTATCCAGAAAGTTCATAAGCGCAGCTACTTGGCAAAGCCAAGAATTGTTGTATGCGTTCCATCTGGAATCACTGGCGTGGAGCAGCGTGCGGTAAAGGATGCTGGTTATGCAGCGGGCGCACGTAAGGTTTACATCATTGAAGAGCCAATGGCTGCAGCAATCGGTGCTGGTCTTCCAATTCACGAACCAACCGGAAACATGGTTGTCGATATCGGAGGCGGAACAACTGAAGTTGCAGTTATCTCACTCGGCGGCATTGTTACAGCGCTATCTATCCGCGTTGGTGGCGACGAGCTAGATCAATCGATTATTAACTGGGTTAAGCGCGAATACTCACTACTTTTAGGTGAGCGCACCGCTGAAGAGATCAAGATGGCGATCGGATCAGCATTCCCACTTCAGGGCGAGAATGATGCCGAGATTCGCGGTCGCGACCTTGCAACAGGTCTGCCAAAGACAATTGTCGTAACAGCTGCCGAGATTCGTAAAGCGCTCGAAGAGCCGGTCAATGCAATCGTTAATGCCGTTAAGGGAACTCTTGATAAGTGCCCACCGGAGCTCTCTTCAGATCTTATGGATCGCGGAATCGTTCTCACTGGCGGCGGCGCGCTTCTTAAGGGTCTCGATGAGCGTCTTCGCCGTGAGACTGGAATGCCAATTCATATCGCAGATCGCCCACTCGATGCTGTAGTTGAGGGCTCAGGTAAGTGCATTGAAGAATTCGAAGCCCTTGAAAAGGTTTTGATTTCAGAGCCACGTCGCTAAAGGTTTGTAGCTCGTGCGTTATGGTGGCGATAATCGTGGTCGCCTACTACTGATTGCGTTGATTGTTACCTCGCTCTTTCTGATCACTCTCGATTTGCGCGGCGTAAAAGTTATCGACGGAATCCGCACCGGAACTCAGACGGCTCTCACACCGGTCCAACGAGTTGGTTCGTGGGTCGTCACACCGTTCCGCAACTTCCTCTCCGATGTGACTCACCTTGGCCGTACTCGTAACCAAATTGAGCGGCTTAAGGCAGAGAATGATGCGCTCCGACTGGCACTTCTCAATCGAAAGTTTGCTGATGCACAACTTCAGCAGTTAAAGGGCGTTCTAGATCTCGCTGGTAATGGTGAGTTTAAAGTTGTCGGAGCAAAAGTTATTTCTCAAGGTTCCAGTACATCTTTTTCTCAGACCATAACAATCGACGCGGGCGTTAAATCTGGCATCAGACCAAATATGACCGTGATTACCGGGTTCGGATTAGTCGGCGTAGTAAAGGAAGCCTTCCCTAACTCGGCGCTGGTCCAACTTGCATCTGACCCAGCCTTTCGAATCGGTGCGCGGATCGCAGGTTCGCAGCAGATCGGTATCTTGAGCGGTCAAGGCACGCGAAAAGGCGTTCTTCAACTCTTGGACAATACTGAAGAGGTAAAGGTCGGCGATGCAATTGTCGCCCGTGGAAGTTCGAATGGACGTCCATTTGTACCGGGCGTTCCTATCGGTGAAGTTACTGCGGTTGATAACTCAGCGAGTGCAATCACTCAGACTGCGGATGTGAAGTTCTATACCAACTTCTCAACAGTCGGCGTTGTCGCGGTAGTAATCGGAGCACCGGCAGTTGATCCTCGAGATTCATTGGTGCCACCAAAACCTAAGCCGACTCCAATTCCAACGGTGACTGTGACTGCAACGCCTTCACCGTCACCATCAAGCTAGGGCAAGAGCGAAAAGATGATCTCTCGTAGATTTCTACTCTCGTTTCCTATATTTCTCTCCTTCTATCTACTTCAAGAGGGCTTTGTAACTCAGATGCGCCTACCTGCTGGTGGCGTCTCACTCTTTCTCATCGTGACTCTTACTTGGGCGGCGATGAGCACCCCTGAGATTGGTGCGCTCACCGGATTTGGCGCTGGCCTATTGATGGATCTCTCACAGACCGCACCTGGCCCGCTAGGGCACTGGACTCTCGTAGCAATCTTGGTCTCGTTTGCTATCTCTTTTCTCTCATACGGCGATGATCATGTGCGCGCCAATCCGCTCAACCTGGTCTTCTTGGTAGTTGCAGGCGTTATCGGAGCACAGGTGGCCTATGCAATCTTCGGCCTACTTTTAGGGCAGCAGCTAGGCAGTCTCTCCAACATCATCTTTATCTGCCTCGGTAATGCATTCTGGTCTGCTGTTATCACGCCGCTTCTCTTGCCGATCATTTCTCGATTGCACGCACTGGTCTTCGGAACGGTCTCTCGGATATGAACCAACGATCTCGGTTAAGTTTGATCTTTCTGCAGATCTTTGTCGCCTCACTTCTCTTGGCGCTTCTGGGGCGACTCTTCTATCTTCAAGTAGCTGCTGCGCCTACATATAAAGATGCCGCACTCAGTATTCAAAGTCGAGATGTTGTAACTCCAGCTACCCGAGGCTTGATTGTTGACTCATCAGGAGTTCCACTTGCACTGAATAAAGTGGGTTTGGCGGTCACGGTAGATCGAACCAAGATTGATAAACAAGAGGATAAAGGCGTTTCAGTCTTACGCAATCTCTCGCTATTACTTAATTTAAAGTATAAGGATGTGTGGCAGCGCACCCGACTCTGTGGCGAACTACCTGCAGGGCAACGAGCAGGATGTTGGACAGGTTCAAAATTTCAGCCGATTCCAATCACTAAAGAGGCCGATCCGCAGATTGCCCTACAAATTGTTGAACGGTCAGATAAATTCCCTGGAATATCGGCAACTCCTATTGCTATCCGTAACTATCCCGCGATTGCCGGCGTCAATGGCGCTCATGTACTTGGATACGTCGGACCCCTCACCGAATACGATCTCTCAGGAGCTGGTGGTCGTTCTTACTTTAGATCTGAATCAATCGGTAAGGCTGGCCTAGAGGTTCAATACGACTCGTATCTTCGTGGTACCCCCGGAATCAAAACCGTAATTGTTGATCGTAAAGAGGCGGTGACGAGTACAAGCCAGAACACGAAATCGATTCCTGGTAACCACTTAGTGACCAGCCTTGATATTCGCCTTCAGGCGGCAACGGAACAAGCGCTTGCCGATGCTGTTCGTCGAGCAAAGTCGATGGGGCGTTATGCCGATGGCGGTGCTGCCGTTGTGATGGATGCCTTTAATGGCCAAGTACTTGCAATCGCCTCATATCCAACCTTCGATCCGAATTCATTTGAGAAGGGGCTCACCGTTCAAGAGGCGCAAGCTCTCTTTAGTGAGAAGACTGGAGTACCTGCGCTCAACCGCGCGCTGCAAGGTCTCTATGCACCAGGATCAACATTTAAGGCAGTCTCTGCGATAGCTGCAAGTGATGCTGGTTATTCAATGGATGCTACCTACGACTGTCCAGCTACAGTTGAAGTTGGAACCAGAGTATTTAACAACTTCGAATCTAAATCACAAGGACGTCTCTCGATGAAGAAGGCGATGGCGGTCTCTTGCGACACAATTTGGTATCGCATAGCTTTTGATGAGTGGCTTCGCGATGGCGGATTGAAACCAAAGTCGAGCGCAAATGACTACTTCTTCAAGGCGGCGGCGCGCTTTCAAATGGGGGAGCGGACTGGCGTAGATTTACCATCTGAGTCGAAGAGCCGTCTAGCAGATCGCAATTGGCGAAAGTCTTGGTATGAGCAGAATAAAGATTTCTACTGCAATTACACCAAACGAGCCTCCGCTGCACAACAAACCGCATTCCTCATTCAATTAGCGAAAGAGAACTGCCTCGATGGCGACAAGGTTCGCGCGGGAGATGCAGTGAACTTCTCAATCGGTCAGGGCGATACGGTTATTACCCCTATTAAGTTGGCTCAGATGTATGCAGCTATTGCAAACGGTGGCACGATCTGGAAACCAACTGTAGCGAAAGCAATCATAGATAACGATGGCAAAGTTATAAGGAAGTTTGAGCAAGAGAAGCTAGGCCAAATCGATGTATCGGCCAAGATGATTGATTTCCTCCATGAATCTCTCCGCGAAGTTGTCATCTCAGGTACATCTGCTGGCGTATTTGCCGGGTTCCCAGTTGCTACATCAGGAAAGACTGGAACAGCTCAAGTATTCGGAAAGAACCCTGGGGGTGGCGCAAAAGACGACTCTGCTTGGTATGCCGCTTTCGCTCCGTCAGATAAGCCGCGATATGTTGCGGTGATGATGGTGAGCCAAGGTGGCTTTGGTGCCAGCACCTCAGGTGTTGGTGTGCGAAAGATTTACGAAGCCCTCTTTGGCGTCAAAGGTGGCAAAGTTGATCCAGCTGCAGTGCTCTTTCCAAAGGGCAAGCCACCGGTAAAGATGCCTAAGATTTCACCAGCTACACGACCTGCGGGGGAGAAGAAGTGAGTTCGCTAATCTCTCGTAACCCATATCGCAAGGCGCGCAGGCAATCAGTCTTCTCTGGCTTTGATCCAGTGCTCACAGTCGCCGTTGCAATCCTGTTGCTCATCGGCACCTTACTTGTCTACGCGGCTACTCGTGATTGGTATGCTGCAAATGGTTTAGATCCTGAGTACTACCTCAAGCGCCATGTCATCAATATTGCAATCGGTGTGATGCTCGCGTGGGGAACAACTGTCATTGATTACCGATTACTTCGTGCATACACACCTATCTTGTGGGGTCTGGGCGTACTTGGTCTCACTTTCGTGCTGATTCCAGGACTTGGCGCAGAGGTAAATGGCGCACAAGCTTGGATTCCTCTTCCTGGCGGTTTCCAGATCCAGCCGGCAGAACTTGCAAAGATCTCAATAATCGTCGGAATGTCGATGTTGCTCTCCGAGCGTACGCACACTTCAGATGCACCAACTACGAGAGATATTTTGCGAGCTCTCGCAGTTGCCGCCCTTCCAATGGCGCTCATTCTCCTTCAGCCCGATATGGGAACAATTCTTATTATTAGCGCATCGGTGGTTGCGATCCTCGGTATCTCAGGTGCGCCAATCAAGTGGGTGGTTGGGCTCTTGCTCATTGCAGTGCTCGGCGGAGTAGTCGTTACCAAAGCTGGCGTAATAAGTGAATATCAGGTGAAACGTCTTCAAGCATTTGTTGATCCCAACGCTGATTCGCAAGGATCGGGGTATCAATTGCGACAAGCGCGAATTACCGTTGGTTCTGGTGGTTTATTTGGCACTGGACTCTTTGATGGCCCACAGACAAATGGACGATTCGTTCCAGAACAACAGACCGACTTTATCTTTACCGTAGCGGGTGAAGAGCTTGGTTTCTTAGGTAGCGGCTTTATCGTGCTGCTCTACCTTGTCATTTTGATGCGCGCCTTTGGTATAGCGCGAAGATCTGCCGATCCTTACGGAACTCTTGTTTGTACCGGAGTGATCGCATGGTTTGCATTTCAAACTTTTGAAAATATTGGAATGACGTTAGGCCTGATGCCGATGACCGGTGTTCCGCTGCCATTTATGTCATATGGCGGCTCGAGCATGTTCGCCAACTTAATTGGTTTTGGCCTCTTGCAGAACGTTCATGCCCGCCACCGCGGCTAAAACTCCGCTCAAATCGCCCAGGAATAGGACATTTCACCCTTCCTCTGCCATACTTACGACACATCTTGAGCGCGGCCAGCGATCTCTATCGCGCCTCGCGGCTTAAGACCAGAAGATTTATCACCAGGATTTATCAACTTAGATTTTGAAATGAAGGTATTTACTTATGGCTATTGAGCCAAAGAAAACTACGCGTAAGCGCGCGTCTAAAAAGTCTCTCGCACCAGCTGCTGAAATTTCAGAGCCACAGGTCGAAACTCCAGCCGAAACTCCAGCGCCTAAGACGCGTAAGAAAGCTGCCGTACCGGTTCCTGTCTTTCAAGCGCCGGTAGCCGATAAGGCTCCAGCAAAGCCGCGTAAATCGGTAGCGAAGGTTGCTAAGGAAGAGCCAAGCGATGATCAGGTGAGTGAAAGTGCGCCATCTGATTCTGATTCGCCATCTGATTCAGAGAGCCGTTCATCTCGCAATCGCCGTCGCCGTCGTGGTGGCCGCGGTCGCCGCAAGCCAAATGGCGTTGAGGGTGAAGAAGGCAGCACTGATGCCGAGGATTCTTCTGAAGATTCAGAGGAGACAACCGATGCCGATGGCACTACCCACCGCCGTCGCCGTCGCCGTCGCGCAACCGGCGAAGGCGTAACACCAGGTGAGGTCATCGATGAAGATGGCGTAGTAACAGTTGTTAAGGTCCGTGAGGCGCGCGAAAAGTCAGAGCGCCCAACTCGTGAACGCTCAACCCGCGACCGCAACTCCCGAAATTCCCGCGATCGTGGTCGCGACCGCAACGATTCATATCGCGAGCCATATCGTCGCCGTGGAACAATTCTGACCGATGCAGACTTCTTAGCTCGCCGTGAAAATGTGGATCGCGAGATGGTAGTTCGCCAGATTGGCGATCGTATTCAGATTGCTGTTATCGAAGATAACGTGATGGTTGAGCACTACGTCAACCGTAATGCCAACGTTTCATATGTCGGCAACGTCTATCTCGGTCGCGTACAGAATGTTCTTCCGTCAATGGAGGCAGCGTTCGTTGATATTGGAAAGGGCCGTAATGCGGTTCTCTATGCAGGCGAAGTTAATTGGGATGCTGCTGGTATCTCTGAGTCAGAGCCACGCAAGATTGAGATGGTTCTTAAGACTGGTCAGCCAGTTCTAGTTCAAGTAACTAAAGATCCAATTGGTCAGAAAGGTGCGCGCCTTACCAGCCAGATCTCACTTCCTGGCCGTTATGTTGTCTTTGTTCCAGGTGGTGGTATGTCTGGAATCTCTAAGCGACTTCCAGAATCTGAGCGCACCCGCCTCAAGTCCATCCTGAAGAATTTAATTCCAGAATCTGCCGGTGTGATTGTTCGTACCGCAGCTGAAGGTGTCAGCGAGGAAGAGCTCACCGCGGATGTCGAGCGCTTGAAGGCGCAATGGGAAGATATTTATCAGAAATCTGAGAATCCAAATTTCCATGCACCAGCACTTCTGCTCTCAGAGCCTGATCTCGCGGTCCGCGTTATTCGCGATATCTTCAATGAGGATTTCCGCAAACTCACAATCCAGGGCAATGAAGCATGGGAAGAGATCAGCTCTTACCTCGGCTCAATTGCGCCAGAGCTATCACAACGTCTAGAGAAGTACGCCGGCAACGGTGACTTATTTGCAGATTACCGAGTTGAAGAACAGCTTGCGAAAGCTTTCGACCGCAAGGTTTATCTTCCTTCTGGTGGATCACTTGTTATCGATCGCACTGAAGCGATGGTGGTAATCGACGTCAACACCGGAAAGTTCATCGGTAAGGGTGGAAACCTGGAAGAGACCGTTACGAAGAACAACTTGGAAGCGGCTGAAGAAATCGCTCGCCAACTTCGCCTTCGTGACCTCGGTGGAATCGTTGTTATCGACTTTATTGACATGGTCCTTGAATCAAACCGTGAAGCAGTGCTTCGCCGCTTGATCGAATGCCTAGGTCGCGACCGCACCAAGCATCAGGTTGCAGAAGTAACCTCACTCGGCTTGGTCCAGATGACACGTAAGCGCGTTGGACAGGGTCTCATCGAGGCATTCTCAACAACGTGTGATTCATGTAATGGCCGTGGAATCCATATCCATATGGATCCGGTGAAGATGAAGGCGCCGATGCCTCAGGTAAATTCGCAGAGCGCACATCACCCAGATGTTGCCGATAGCGATGAAGAAACGGCGACCGAGCACGAGTTCCACGAGACCTTAAATGATGAGGTCCCGGGGGACTCGGATGCCGTTGTTACCCCCAAGGGCAAGCGTCGCCGTCGCGCCGCCAGCTCCGGAGTCATCACCGCGTAGCCTGATTTTTGAGGCGAAATCGGCCAATTTGACCCCCAGGGTGCGAAATCCGTATCCTTAGCGTCTGCTCGGAGCTCGGCTCCAGGCTTAAATTCATAAAGAACTCGAGGTATGTAGCGTGTACGCAATCGTAAAAGCTGGCGGTCGCCAGGAGAAGGTAACAGTTGGCGAGACCATCACTGTTGACCGTATTGATGCCAAGTCAGGTGCATCAGTATCTTTCCCTGCACTTCTCGTCGTTGATGGCGCAAACGTCACAACAGATCCAAAGGTTCTCTCTGGCGTAAAGGTCACAGGCGAAGTTATTGACGAGGTAAAGGGTCCAAAGATCGACATCCTCCGTTACAAGAACAAGACCGGTCACCGTCGCCGTCAAGGTTTCCGTGCTCAGCACACACGAGTAAAGATCACCGCAATCAGCGGTGCTAAGTAAGCGTCTAGGTAAAGGGGCCCATATAAATGGCAAGTAAGAAGGGTGTCTCCTCGACACGTAACGGTCGCGACTCCAATCCACAGTACCTTGGCATCAAGCGCTTCGGTGGTCAGGTTGTCAATGCAGGTGAGATTCTCGTTCGCCAGCGTGGAACACACTTCCACCCAGGTGCAAATGTAGGTCGCGGTAAGGATGACACTCTCTTCGCACTCGCAGGCGGATCTGTTGAGTTCGGTCGCGCTCGCGGTCGTCGCGTAGTGAATGTAGTTCCTGCAGTTTAATTAAGGTTTCTCTTAAGAGAGCGGGCCGCATCCTTCGCGGTCCGCTTTTTTATTACAGTTAAAGTTTCTCTAGTCGATTGGTAAGGAGTAGTTCGATGACAACATTCGTTGATCGCGTCCAGCTCTTTGCTACCGGCGGCAAGGGCGGAGATGGTTGTGTCTCGGTTAAGCGCGAGAAGTTCAAACCACTCGGTGGCCCTGATGGCGGAAATGGCGGACGCGGTGGCGATGTCATCCTCGTCGTAGATTCTTCAGTCACAACTCTTCTCGACTTCCATCACTCACCACACCGCAAAGCGACCTCTGGCCATCAAGGTTATGGCGATCGCAAAGATGGCGTCTCAGGCGAGGACATCATCCTTCCTGTACCAAACGGCACCGTGGTCTATGAAAACGGTGAGCAGGTAGCCGACCTCGTAGGCATCGGCACAACTTTTCTCGCAGCGCGAGGCGGAATGGGCGGCTTGGGAAATAACTCACTCGCATCATCGAAGCGTCGAGCACCTGGCTTTGCCCTTCTCGGCGAACCAGGTGAAGAGCGCATCCTCACCCTCGAACTTAAATCTGTAGCGGATATCGCCCTCGTTGGTTTTCCATCAGCTGGAAAGTCTTCGCTTATTGCAGCTATCTCTGCTGCGCGACCAAAGATTGCCGACTATCCATTTACAACACTTGTTCCAAATCTCGGCGTCGTACAAGCCGGCGATACACGTTTCACTGTTGCCGATGTACCTGGTCTGATTCCAGGAGCATCTCAAGGCAAAGGCCTCGGTCTGCAATTTCTCCGCCATGTCGAACGTTGTGTTGCTCTTGTGCATGTCCTCGATTGCGGAACGCTCGAGACAGATCGCAATCCAGTCGATGATCTCGATGCGATTGAGGCCGAGCTCGCACTATACGGCGGACTCGAAGATCGTAAGCGCATAGTTGCGCTTAATAAGATCGACCTACCAGATGGCACTGCCATGGCGGATATGGTTGAAGATCAACTCAAGGCGCGTGGATACGATGTCTATAAAGTTTCTGCTGCATCCCGTGAAGGTCTGCAAGAACTTATGTATGCGATGGCTCGTCTAGTTCAAGCCGAGCGCGTAGCTGCAAAGTCGGAAGAACGCACCCGAATTATCTTGCGTCCAACTGCCGTTGATGACTCAGGATTTACCGTTCAGAAGAACGGCGATGGCTCATTCTCGGTCCGTGGCGCAAAGGTCTATCGCTGGGTTCTCCAAACAAACTTTAAGAATGCAGAAGCAATTGGTTACCTTGCAGATCGCTTGGCGCAGCTCGGTGTTGAGAAGGCGCTCTACAAGGCAGGTGCCGTTGCCGGATCAGAAGTTCGTATCGGTTCCGGTATCAATGAAGTTGTCTTCGATTGGGAGCCAACTATTGAAGCCGGCGCCGAGCAGTTGGCAGGATTCCTCCATCGACGCGGTGAAGATTCTCGACTCGAAGGAACATGGAACGCTCCGGAGCGCGAGAAAGATATTCTCTCTGATGAAGAGATCGCAGAGCAGTGGGAGTACAAGGTTGCAGATCCACATACGCCACGAATTGAGGTAGCTAAAGAGGGAAGTGAGGAAGAGTAATGAACCGTTCGGCGGTAACTGAAGCCAAGCGCATCGTCCTCAAGGTCGGTTCCTCTTCGCTGACGGGCTCTGCTGGTTCTGCTCTTGATAGCGCAGCAGTTGGAAAGATCGTTGAACTAGCTACATCTCTTCGCGCCCGTGGCGCTGAAGTTCTCATAGTCTCTTCAGGTGCGATTGCCGCTGGACTTGCGCCACTCAAGCTAACTGCTCGACCAAAAGATCTACCTACCCAGCAAGCAGCGGCATCTGTTGGCCAAGGACTCCTTATCGCGAAGTACAACGAGCTCTTCTCTGCTCATTCAATCGTCTCATCGCAAGTACTTCTTACTACCGAAGATGTCGTACGTAGATCTCACTACAACACCGCACATCAAACCCTCTCTAAATTACTGAGCCTCGGAGTCGTGCCGATCATTAACGAGAACGACTCAGTTGACACCGCTGAGATTCGCTTTGGCGATAACGATCGATTGGCAGCGCTCGTTGCGCTCTTAGTGCAGGCAGATTTACTTGTTCTCATCTCTGATGTCGACGCACTCTACGATGCCCATCCATCACAACCAGGCGCAAAGGCAATCCGACAAGTTGCCGATTTCGCTGAGATTGGCTCAGTTGAAGTTGGGGGAGCGGGTTCTGCAGGCGTCGGTAGCGGTGGCATGGTCACCAAGATCGAAGCGGCACGAATTGCAACATCAGCAGGAACTCCAATGTTGCTCACATCGCTTGCGCAATCAGCAGATGCACTTAAGGGTGGCGATTTCGGAACCATCTTCCTCGCCCAATCAACTCGCACCAATTCACGACTTCTCTGGCTAGCTCATGCATCAACACCGCGTGGTCGCCTCATTCTCGATGATGGCGCCGTCGCCGCTGTACTTGAACGTGGCGTCTCGCTTCTTCCTGCCGGCGTTACTGCAGTAGAAGGTTCATTTATCTCTGGCGATACCGTTGAGATCGCAGCAAAGGATGGTCGCATTATCGCTCGCGGGCTAGTTGCCTTCGATTCAGATGAAATCCCTCAGATGCTCGGTCGTTCGACCAAAGAATTAGCGGCATCTCTCGGCGCTGAATACGAGCGAGAGCTCGTGCACCGTGATGATTTAGTTCTTTTATAGGAAATCATGAAGCAATCAATGAAGCGTCAGAAGTAGAATCTCAGCCATGAATGCAACTGAAGTGGTCACGGCTTTAGCCGAATCGGCTCGCCTTGCGGCGCGGACACTCTCCACTGCTTCGGGAGCCGAACGCAAGGCAGCCTTAGAGGCAATCGCACAAGCGCTCGAGTCACGTGCATCTGAAATTCTCGCCGCAAATGCGATCGATATGGATAACGCTCGCGCCGAGAACATGCACCCACAGATGCAAGATCGACTTCTCCTGACTGAGGCACGTATCACCGCGATGGCAGATGGTGCGCGACAAGTCGCAGCGCTGCCTGATCCACTTGGGCGCACACTAAAGGAATCGACTCTGCCTAATGGGCTCCACCTCCGCCAGATTTCGGTGCCATTTGGCGTAGTCGGAATGGTCTATGAGGCGCGACCAAATGTGACCGTTGATGCAGCAGTGATTCTATTGATGTCTGGCAATGCAGCTCTCTTACGTGGCTCATCTACAGCGCGTAATAGCAATGAGATTTTGATTAATGTAATGCGAGATGCGCTCTCATTGACTGCAATCAACCCAGATGTTCTTCAGTTGATTCCTTCTGATGATCGTTCTACGGTAAAGGCGCTTCTCACTGCTCGAGGCAAAGTAGATTTGGTTATCCCACGTGGCAGCGCGCAACTTATTCGTATGGTGGTCGATGAGGCAACGGTACCTACAATTGAGACCGGTGCTGGCGTATGCCACGTCTTCGTCGATGAGTATGCCGACATCGATAAAGCGCTACCGATTCTCTTGAACTCGAAGACCCACCGGCCATCGGTTTGTAATGCTGCAGAGACGCTGCTTGTGCATAAAGCTATTGCACCCACCTTCCTTCCTCTTGCACTTAAAGCGCTCCATGATGCAGGTGTTGCAGTGCACGCTGATCCAGTTGCGCAGAAAGTTGCCGAGAAATTTGGCCTGCCTTCAACGCCAGCTACTGAAGAGAATTGGTGTACTGAATACGGAATTCTCGAGATGAATGTAGCTGTAGTCGATTCTGTTGATGCCGCAGCTGACCATATTGCTCGATACGGAACCAATCACACAGAGGCGATTGTTACCGAGAGCCAGGCATCTGCAGATCGATTTATCGCGCTAGCTGATTGCGCTGCAGTGATGGTCAACGCCTCTACGCGATTTACCGATGGCGAACAGATGGGATTTGGCGCTGAAATTGGTATCTCAAATCAGAAGCTCCATGCCCGTGGCCCGATGGGTCTCGAGGCGATGACTACCGCAACCTGGATTGTCACCGGAAATGGGCAGATTCGAATCTAATTCGGTTATTTCCCGCTAATTTTATAGACTGCGCGCATGAGCACACTCTCTCGCGATGAAGTCGCAAAGTTAGCTAATTTGGCCCGCATCGAAATGACCGAGGATGAGCTGGTTAATCTCGCCTCACAATTCGGAACCATTCTCGATGCAGTCGCCCGAGTACAAGAGCTCAATCTCGAGGGCGTTAAGGCAACTTCGCACCCACAGCCGATTGAGAACATTGCTCGTCCAGATGTTGTGCAGCCAAGCCTTACCCCTGAGCAGGCGCTCTCTGGCGCACCCGCACAAGAGGATCAGCGCTTCCGCGTCCCACAGATTTTGGGAGAGGAGTAAGCGATGATCTTTAAAACCGCAGTCGAGATGTCAGAATCCCTGGCAAAGGGAGAGATCTCTTCAGTTGAGCTAACACAATCGCATCTCAGCAGTTGATGGCGATGTAAAAGCATTCCTCCATATTGATAGCGAGGGAGCGCTTTCGCAGGCAGCTCAAGTAGATGCCGATCGAGCAGCCGGTAAGAAGCTCTCACCACTCGCTGGTGTGCCACTTGCACTCAAGGATGTTCTTGCACAACGAGACGTACCAACGACGGCAGGTTCAAAGATTTTGCAGGGATGGAAGCCGCCATATGACTCAACTGTTGTCTCAAAGTTGAAAGATGCTGGTGTCGTAATTCTCGGTAAGACCAATATGGATGAATTCGCAATGGGTTCATCGACTGAGAACAGTGGTTATGGCCCAACTTTCAACCCATGGGATCTATCTCGCACCCCTGGTGGATCTTCGGGTGGATCTTCGGCTGCAGTTGCATCCTTTGAGGCACCACTTGCAATCGGTTCAGATACCGGTGGCTCAATTCGCCAACCAGCTGCACTGACCGGAATAGTCGGAGTTCGTCCTACCTACGGCGCAGTGTCTCGTTATGGCTTGATTGCATATTCATCTTCGCTTGATCAAGCAGGTCCATTTGGTCGCACCGTTCTTGATACTGCGATGCTCCATGAGGTAATTGCAGGACATGATGCGCATGATGCAACATCAATCAATGCGCCAGTGCCAGCAGTTGTCGCTGCGGCAAAGAGTGGCGATGTTAAAGGTATGAAGATTGGCGTAATCAAGCAGTTGCAGGGAGAGGGATATCAGAAGGGCGTGCAGGCTCGCTTTACCGAATCTCTCGATCTCCTGGCTTCGCTCGGCGCTGAAATTGTCCAAGTTGATTGTCCAAGTTTTGAGTATGCGCTAGCTGCCTACTATCTCATTGCTCCATCTGAATGTTCATCAAATCTCGCACGGTTTGATGCGATGCGCTATGGCCTTCGCACCGGAGACGAAGGCGGTGCTTCGGCTGAAGCGGTTATGGCGGCAACTCGCGATGCCGGCTTTGGTCGCGAAGTGAAGCGCCGCATCATTCTCGGCACATATGCGCTCTCATCTGGTTACTACGACGCCTATTACGGCAGCGCGCAGAAGATTCGCACGCTCATCATCGAGGATTATGCAAAGGCATTTGCAAAGGCAGATGTCTTAGTTTCGCCAACTGCACCAACTACCGCATACAAGATCGGTGAGAAGGTCGATGATCCGATGGCGATGTATCTTGGAGATGTGGCGACAATTCCAGTTAATCTCGCTGGAATCTGTGGCATGTCACTTCCTGCAGGGCTCGCTGATGAGGATAACTTGCCAGTTGGTTTCCAGATTATGGCGCCAGCGATGCAAGATCAACGCCTCTATCAGGCGGGAGCTGCGCTAGAAGCAGCGCTCACATCTAAGTGGGGTGGAGCGCTCATCACAAAGGCGCCAGCCCTGAAGGGAGGTGCCAACTAATGGCCCAGAACAGTTTGAGTTTGAATTACGAAGAAGTTGTTGCAAAGTACGACCCAGTTCTCGGGCTTGAAGTTCACGTCGAACTCAATACTGAGTCGAAGATGTTCTGTTCTTGTGCCACCACATTCGGCGCAGAACCAAATACTCAGACCTGTCCAGTCTGCTTGGCGCTGCCGGGAGCGCTGCCAGTTGTCAATGAGAAAGCGATTGAGTCAACTATCAAGATCGGCCTCGCGCTCAATTGCAAGATTGCACCTTATAGCCGCTTTGCTCGCAAGAATTACTTCTATCCAGATATGCCGAAGAACTTCCAGATCTCACAGTATGACGAGCCAATCTGTTACGACGGTTATGTCGATGTAGAGATCGAGACCGAAGAAGGTCCGCAGCAGTTCCGCATTGAGGTAGAGCGGGTCCATATGGAGGAAGACACCGGAAAGTCGCTCCACGTTGGTGGTGCAACTGGCCGTATCCATGGCGCTGACTACTCACTCTTGGATTACAACCGCGCTGGTATTCCATTGGTAGAAATTGTTACCAAGATTGTTCCCGGCACCGGCAAGTATGCGCCAGAGGTTGCGAAGGCTTATGTTGCTGAACTCCGCGATATCTTGCGCGGCCTTGGCGTCTCTGATGTAAAGATGGAGCAAGGTTCGCTCCGTTGCGATGCCAATGTCTCGCTGATGCTCAAGGGAGCGACCGAACTAGGTACTCGCTCTGAAACCAAGAATGTAAATTCACTCCGCTCTGTTGAACGAGCAATCCGTGGTGAGATGTTGCGCCATGCTGAGATTCTCGAAGGTGGCGGAAAGGTGAAGCAGGAGACTCGCCACTTCCAAGAAGATACCGGTCTTACTCGATCAGGGCGCTCAAAGGAGCAGGCCGAGGATTATCGCTACTTCCCAGATCCAGATCTTGTTCCGGTTAAGCCAGATGCGCAATGGATTGAAACCCTGAGAGCTGCTCTTCCTGAGCGTCCGTCAATTCGCCGTAAGCGATTGAAGGAACAGTGGTCGGTTCCTGATAAAGAGTTTGCGGCGATGGTCAATGCCGATGTCCTCGATATCGTTGAGGCGACAGTTCTTCTCGGTGCCGATCCAACAAAGGCACGCACCTGGTGGCTCGGTGAAATCTCTCGCATCGCCAATGATAAGAACGTTGCTATTGCAGAGCTAGCAATTACTCCTGCACATGTCGCCGAACTCATTAATTTAGTTGCGTCCGGTGAGCTCACCGACAAGTTGGCGCGACAAGTTGTTGAAGGCGTTGTTGCCGGGGAGGGAACTCCATCAGAGGTAGTCGCACAGCGCGGCATCAAGGTGGTAAGCGATGACGGAGCTTTGATGGCTGCCATCGAGAAAGTCTGTGCAGCTCAAGCCGATACCGCTGAGAAAGTTCGCGGTGGCCATCTGCCAGCAGCGGGCGCACTAATTGGTGCCGTGATGAAAGAGACCTCAGGACAAGCAGATGCGGCAAAGGTTCGCGAACTTCTCTTGAAGTTCTTAGGACATTAATAGAGGTAATAAAAAACCCGCCGAAGTTATCTTCGGCGGGTTTTTTACTTGGTGCAATTAATGCATGCCAACGCCTTCGGTCTCAACGAGCGAATCCTTGCCCACGTTGATAAAGAAGAAGAGGACGATCGCTCCGATAAAGAGCAGCCCTGCGCTGTAGGTAAATGCCACGGTGAATCCATGGGTCATTGCCGCTGGCATCAACTTCTCGCCAAGCGCTGAGTTGGCAGCGATATATGAAGTTGTTGCAGTAGCTGCCACAGTGTTGAGAAGAGCGGTACCAAGAGAACCACCGATCTGCTGTGAGGTATTGACCATTGCCGAGGCAACACCTGTGTCATGGCCAGAGATGCCATGAAGTGACGTTGAGGTCAGCGGAATAAAGACCAGCGCCATACCGCTAGACATAATAAGTAGTGATGGAACTACGTGGGTTGCATAAGAGGTCTCAGGGGTAATGCGGGTCAGGAGCAAGAGTCCGATACCCGATGCAATGAGTCCAGGAACCATGAGTGGCTTAGGTCCAAACTTAGGCAATAGCTGTGAAGCAACGCCAGCGAAGATAATGATTCCGGCGGTAAATGGCAGGAATGCAAAACCTGACTTCAGTGGGCTAAAGCCAAGGATGACTTGGAGGTAGAGACCCAAGAAGAGGAACATTGAGAAGAGCCCTGCGCCGACAACGAGCGATCCTAGGTATGAACCACCGCGGTTGCGTTCAGTGATAACGCGAAGTGGCATCAATGGATTGGCAACCTTTCGCTCGATAATTACAAAGACAACGAGTAGAACCACAGCTGCTACCAAGAATGAGATTGTTGCTGGTGAAGACCAACCCTTGAGCGCCGCCTCGTTAAATCCATAGGTGAGTGAGAAGAGGCCAGCAGTTGCGGTAACAACACCTGGAATGTCGTAAGTGTTATCGCCCTCAGCTTTAGATTCGTGGACAAACTTGAGCGCGAGAATCGCAGCGATGATCGCAATTGGGGTATTTACACCAAGGCACCAGCGCCATGAGAAGAACTCGGTGAGAGTTCCACCAACGATGAGGCCGATTGCTGCGCCGCCACCGGAGATTGCACCAAAGACACCGAATGCCTTTGCTCGCTCTGATGGGTCTTTAAATGTTTCAGAGATAATTGCCAACGCCGCTGGTGCAAGAAGTGCGCCGAATACGCCTTGAAGAGCACGTGAGCCGTAGAGCATTCCCTGGTTAGCTGCGATTCCGCCAATGGCAGATGCGCCAGCAAATCCAAGCAAGCCGATAATGAAAATCTTCTTTCGGCCGACATAGTCACCGATGCGTCCGCCGAGAAGCAGGAGCGAGCCAAAGGCGAGGGTGTATGCAGTGATGACCCACTGCTGGTTGGCATCTGAGATTCCAAGGTCTGTCTTCGCGCTAGGAATCGCAATATTCATAATTGAGCTGTCGAGGACGAGCATCAATTGAGAGATGGCTACTACGAGAAGTGTTCTCCATCGATCTGGCGCTTGGCCCTTGATGTGGCCTTGGGCGTCACGGTCGTGATTTGGCACAGGTGTCTCCAATAAGTTAGGTATCGCTTTGATTGAAAGAATCAAGAATCCATCTTGAATAATGGAATTCTACCGTTGGTGGTAGAACTTCTCATGCTGAGAATTGGAGATAGAATCATCACATGTCGACGATGAAACCCCGCTCAGGCACAGTAACTGATGGTCTCGAGCGCGCACCAGCTAGAGGAATGCTCCGCGCGGTAGGAATGGGCGATGAGGATTGGGTAAAGCCACAGATCGGTATCGCATCTTCATGGAATGAAATCACTCCCTGCAATCTCTCACTCGATCGACTTGCAAAGGCATCGAAGGTTGGCGTTAAGGCTGCCGGTGGATTTCCACTTCAATTTGGCACCATCTCAGTCTCTGATGGAATTTCGATGGGCCATGAAGGTATGCACTTCTCATTGGTCTCTCGTGAAGTGATTGCAGATTCTGTTGAAACTGTTATGCAGGCAGAGCGTCTCGACGGCATGGTGATGTTCGCGGGCTGCGATAAATCTCTGCCGGGAATGATGATGGCAGCGGCTCGTCTCGATGTTGCTGCAGTCTTTGTTTACGCAGGTTCAACTCTGCCAGGCCAAGTAGATGGTAAAGATGTCACCATCATCGATGCCTTCGAAGCGGTCGGTGCATGTGCGCGTGGCTTGATTACCAAAGAACGTGTAGATGAGATTGAACGAGCAATCTGCCCCGGCGAAGGCGCGTGCGGCGGTATGTACACCGCAAACACTATGGCGACCGTTGGCGAAGCGATTGGTCTCTCACTTCCAGGATCAGCTGCGCCTCCAGCAGTTGATCGTCGTCGCGATGGTTATGCAGAGGCATCTGGTGCGGCAGTAGTTAATTTGATTGCAAAGGGAATCACCACTCGCGATATCTTGACCAAGAAGGCATTCGAGAATGCAATCACAGCAGTGATGGCGCTCGGTGGTTCGACAAATGCTGTTCTCCATTTATTGGCGATTGCACACGAGGCAGAGGTAGATCTCACCCTCGAAGATTTCCATCGCATCGGCGCACGAGTTCCGCTGCTTGGAGATCTCAAGCCATTCGGTAAGTACGTAATGTCTGATGTAGATAAGGTCGGCGGAATTCCAGTTGTTCTTCGCATGTTGCTCGATGCCGGATATCTCCATGGTGATTGCTTAACTGTTACCGGCAAGACCATGGCCGAGAACCTCGCTGATATCAACCCACCGCTAGCTGATGGCGATGTCTTACTACCAATCACTGCACCGTTGAGCACCGATGTCGGAATCACAATTCTCGGTGGCACCTTGGCAACTGACGGCGCTGTCTGCAAGACCGCAGGAATCGGAATTGAAACCTTTGAAGGCCCAGCACGAGTCTTCGAACGCGAACGCGCTGCGATGGATGCTCTTGAGAACGGCACCATCCAGGCTGGCGATGTTGTTGTGATTCGCTATGAAGGCCCTAAGGGCGGACCGGGAATGCGCGAGATGTTGATGATTACCGGTGCCATTAAGGGCGCAGGTCTCGGCAAATCAACCCTCCTTCTCACCGATGGTCGCTTCTCCGGTGGTTCGACCGGTCTCTGCGTAGGCCATGTCGCTCCCGAGGCGGTAGATGGGGGACCGATCGCCTTTATTAAAGATGGCGACCGAGTTCGTATCGATATTCCGAACCGCACCCTCGATCTCCTCGTCGATCCGGCAGAGCTTGAGGCGCGTAAAGTCGGCTGGAAGCCGCTACCTCATAAATACACCCGCGGCGTCCTCCATAAGTATTCAAAGCTCGTCGGCTCTGCCTCTAAGGGAGCGGTCTGCGACTAAGGCGCTGTGAGATTGGCGTTTCATTTATTGAGACGTGCATCTCATCTCTTGACGCATCTGCTCGCTCTGCGCGAGAATATGGTCATGCGTTCAACAACTTCAATTATTGTGGTGGTGGCTCGATAGCGCATGCCTCCAGTTGATGCGCCCTCAGATATCTGAGGGTTTTTTCATTTATAAAAGTTTTGAGAAGTTACTAGAGGAATCGATTGAGAAAGGAGCACGAAGATGGCAACTGGCCACGTTCCAACCGCGAACGGCACAGCAATGAATGGAGCTACTTCATTGGTGAAGAGCCTTGAAGCAGCTGGCGTCGATGTGATGTTCGGCCTGCCCGGCGGCGCCATCATTCCTGCCTACGATCCAATCTTCGACTCCACCATCCGCCACATCTTGGTTCGCCACGAACAAGGCGCAGGACATGCGGCAACTGGCTATGCACAGGTAACCGGTCGCGCCGGTGTCTGTATTGCAACGTCCGGGCCAGGAGCGACAAATTTAGTAACGCCACTGATGGATGCACAGATGGACTCAGTTCCAGTTGTAGCGATCACCGGTCAAGTTCCATCTGCGGCAATCGGTACCGATGCATTTCAAGAGGCCGATATCCGCGGCATCACCATGCCTTTTACCAAGCACAACTTCTTGGTTACTCGCGCTGAGGATATTCCGCGCGCAGTTGCTGAGGCTTTCCACATTGCAACCTCTGGTCGTCCAGGTCCAGTTCTCGTGGATGTGGCCAAGGATGCGCTACAGGCACAGACAACTTTCAATTGGCCAGCGAAGATTGAACTCGCCGGATACAAGCCAAAGCTAACGCCGGATAACCAATCGATCACCGATGCGGCAGCGCTCATCGCCCAATCAAAGAAGCCGGTCTTCTATGTTGGTGGTGGCGTTATCAAGGCCAATGCATCGCGCGAACTTGCACAACTCGTAGAAATTCTTGGCGCACCAGTTGTCACCACGCTGATGGCGCGCGGCGCATTCCCTGATTCACATCCTCTCCACCTCGGTATGCCAGGAATGCACGGTACTGTTGCTGCTGTAACTGCGCTGCAGAAGGCCGATCTACTCATCACGCTAGGCGCTCGCTTCGATGATCGCGTTACCGGCAAGCTCTCAACTTTCGCTGTTAATGCCAAGGTTATTCATGCTGATATCGACCCAGCTGAAATCCATAAGAATAAGTTTGCCGATGTACCTGTAATTGGCGATCTCCGCGAGACCATCACAGCACTTATTCCAGCCTTGAAGGCAGCCCTTGCCAAGAACCAGCCAGATTTAGCTCCATGGAACGCTTCAATGCAGAAGTTGAGGGCGACATATCCATTGGGTTACTCCCTTCCTGAAGATGGTTCGCTCTCACCACAGTTGGTTATCGAACGCATTGGAAAGATCTCTGGCTCAGAGACGGTATTTACCTCGGGCGTCGGACAACATCAGATGTGGGCTTCACAATTTATCTCGTACGAACATCCACGTACCTGGCTCAACTCAGGTGGCGCTGGAACTATGGGTTACGGAGTTCCAGCTGCGATGGGCGCAAAAGTTGGCGCACCAGATTCAACAGTCTGGGCAATCGATGGTGATGGTTGTTTCCAGATGACCAACCAAGAGCTCGTTACCTGTGCGCTCAACAATATTCCGATCAAGGTTGCGATTATCAACAACGAATCTCTCGGCATGGTTCGCCAGTGGCAGACCTTGTTCTATGAAGGTCGTTATTCAAATACCAGCCTCGATTCAAAGCGCGTACCAAACTTCCCAATGCTGGCAGAGGCGATGGGCTGCGTTGGCTTATCGTGCGAACGCCCAGAAGATCTCGATGCAACAATCGAGAAGGCGATGGCAATCAACGATCAACCAGTAGTCATTGATTTCCGCGTTCATCGCGATGCCATGGTCTGGCCAATGGTTGCCGCTGGTACTTCGAATGACGAGATCATGATCGCTCGCGCAACTGCGCCTGACTGGGATTCACAGGAGCTCTAATGTCTATTCATACACTTGAAGTTCTCGTTGAAAACGAGCCAGGCGTTCTCGCTCGCGTATCAGGCCTCTTTGCCCGCCGCGCATACAACATCGACACCTTGGTTGTAGGACCAACCGCCAACCCAGAGATTTCGAAGATGGTGATTCAAGTCAATCTTGAAGGCCACTCTCTCGAGCAAGTAATCGCTCAATTAGACAAGCTCATCAGTGTTATCAGCATTGAAGAGCTGGTCGATGGAGTCAAGAAGCCAGTTACCGATACCCAACCCGACTATCAAAATTAATTCCGGCAGAACTAAAAACTCAGCAAGAAACGACTAAAGGAGAAATACCGTGGCAACTATGTATCACGATCAGGATGCAGATCTATCCGTAATTCAAGGACGCAAAGTTGCGATCATCGGTTATGGCTCACAAGGCCATGCACATGCGCTTAACCTCCGTGACTCTGGCGTAGATGTTCGAGTCGGACTCAAGGAAGGCTCACCATCACGCGCAAAGGCTGAGGCAGAGGGCCTTCGCGTAGTTTCAGTTGCAGAGGCAGCAAAAGAGGCGAGCGTCATCATGATCTTGGCGCCAGATCACTTGCAGCGCCATATCTATGCAGAGTCAATCTTGCCTAATCTCGAGAAGGGCGATGCTCTCTTCTTCGGCCACGGATTCAATATTCGCTTCGGATATATCAAGCCACCAGTAGATGTAGATGTCTGCATGGTTGCACCAAAGGGTCCAGGTCACTTGGTCCGCCGTGAGTTTGCAGCAGGTCGCGGAGTCCCAGACATCGTTGCCGTCGAGCAGGATGCAACTGGTAACGCTTGGCCACTCACGCTTTCATATGCAAAGGCGATGGGCGGACTTCGCGCAGGTGGAATCCTCACAACATTTACTGAAGAGACCGAGAGTGACTTGTTCGGTGAGCAGGCAGTTCTCTGCGGTGGCGCATCACAGCTCGTGATGTACGGCTTTGAGACACTTGTTGAAGCTGGTTACCAGCCAGAGGTTGCTTACTTCGAGTGCTTGCACGAACTTAAGTTGATCGTTGACCTTATGTACGAAGGTGGAATCGCAAAGCAGCGCTGGTCAGTCTCTGACACGGCTGAATTCGGTGACTACGTCTCAGGCCCACGCGTCATCGACCCACACGTTAAGGAGAACATGAAGGCAGTTCTCGCTGACATTCAGTCAGGTGCATTTGCTAAGCGCTTCGTCGATGATCTCGAGAATGGCGCAAAGGAATTCACCGCGCTTCGCGAAAAGGGCGAGTCACATCAGATTGAGAAGGTCGGTCGCGAGCTTCGCAAGATGTTTAGCTGGATGAAGAAGAACGACAATGATGATTACAAAGAAGGAAGTGCTGCACGTGGCTAAACCTGTTGTATTGATCGCTGAAGAGCTCAGCGCTGCAACGCTCGATGCTCTCGGCCCTGACTTTGAGGTTCGCAACTGCGACGGTGCAAACCGCGCAGAGCTCCTCGAAGCTCTCGGCAAGGGCGTTGATGCTGTGCTTATCCGCTCGGCAACCAAGATGGATGCTGAGGCGATTGCAGCAGCTAAAGGTCTTAAAGTCATTGCTCGCGCAGGTGTTGGTCTCGATAACGTTGATATTCCAGCGGCAACCGCTGCTGGCGTGATGGTTGTCAATGCGCCAACATCAAATATCGTCTCTGCGGCAGAGCTAGCAATCTCATTGCTCCTTGCTTCTGCTCGCTTTATCTCGCCAGCACATGCTGCGCTCCGCAATGGCAAGTGGGCTCGTTCAAAGTACACCGGAGCAGAGCTCTTTGAGAAAACGCTCGGCATCGTTGGCTTTGGTCGTATCGGACAACTCGTAGCCCACCGCATGCAGGCATTTGGTATGAATGTAATTGCCTACGATCCATATCTTCAGCCAGCACGCGCTGCACAATTGGGAGTCGAACTCGTTGAGCTCGATGACCTCTTGAAGCGCTCTGACTTCATCACTATCCACTTACCTAAGACAAAAGAGACCGCAAACCTCATTGGGGTAGAGGCGCTTAAGAAGGTAAAGAAGGAAGTTCGCATTATCAACGCAGCCCGTGGTGGCGTTCTCGATGAGGCCGCTCTCTACGATGCAATCACTGAAGGTCGCGTTGCAGGTGCCGGTCTCGATGTTTATGTAACTGAGCCATGCACTGATTCACCGCTCTTCCAGTTGGATCAAGTTGTTGCCACGCCACACCTCGGCGCATCTACCGATGAGGCGCAAGAGCGCGCTGGTATCGCAGTTGCGATCTCTGTACGCAAGGCGCTTGCCGGCGAACTCGTTCCTGATGCAGTCAATGTTAAGGGTGGCGCAATCCACGACGAGATCCGTCCTTCACTTCCATTGGTTGAGAAGATGGCTCAGATTGCTACCGCGATCGCTGGCGAACTACCGGTCTCAATTGAGATCACAGTCAAGGGAGATATCTCCGGCCATGATTCATCTGTGCTTGCAATTAGCGCGCTCAAGGGTGCGTTGCAGGCGACCGGCTCTGAAGATGTTACCTACGTCAATGCACCAGGTCTTGCCGCCGAACGTGGCATCACTTCAAATGTAACTACAACCGCTGATTCACCTGAGTACCGCAGCATGATTTCATTGCATGCAGCTTTGGCTTCAGGTCATCAGATTAAGGTTGATGGAACTTTGATGGGTATTAAGAAGGTTGAGAAGATCATCGCAATTGATGGTTTCGATCTTGATCTTCCTCCAACCGAAAACCTCTTGTTCCTACGCTATACAGATAAGCCAGGCGTTGTTGGAACTGTGGGTAATACTCTCGGAAGCGCCAAGATCAATATCGCAGGTATGCAGGTTTCTCGCGAGGCAGCAGGTGGCAAGGCGCTCATGGCGCTCACCGTTGATTCGCCGGTATCTGATGCGGTGACAGATGCAATTAAGAAGGAGATCTCAGCAGATCTCGTCCGTTCAGTCTCATTGGTAGGTTAATTTAAATATGTCCAAGTCATTCAACCTTGCAGTCATTCCAGGCGATGGAATCGGCACTGAAGTTGTAGGGGAGGGTCTTAAGGTTCTCGACGCAGTTGCTGCAAAGTACGGCGTCACCTTTAATAAGACCAACTACGATCTCGGCGCCGGATATTGGCACCGCACTGGTGAAGTTCTCCCTGACTCAGTCATGGCAGAGCTGGCAAAGGCAGATGTAATCCTCCTCGGCGCAGTTGGCGATCCAACTGTGCCATCGGGAGTTCTCGAGCGCGGACTTCTCTTGAAGCTCCGATTCGCCTTCGATCATTACATCAACCTTCGCCCAGCAAAGTTGATGCCTGGCGTTACCGGTCCGCTGGCAACGAATGCACCAATTGACTTCGTGGTTGTTCGCGAGGGAACTGAAGGTCCTTACGTTGGCGCCGGAGGAACTCTTGCCGAAGGTACTGATGCTGAAATCGCAACCGAAGAGTCGCTCAACACGCGTCGTGGTGCAGAGCGCGTTATTCGTGATGCATTTGAGCGCGCAGCAAAGCGTGAGCGCAAGAAGCTGACCTTGGTACATAAGAACAATGTTCTTACTCGCGCAGGTGGGCTCTGGACTCGCACCTTTAATGAAGTTGCTAAGGAGTATCCAGGAATCACCACCGACTATCTCCATGTCGATGCTGCTTCCATGTTCTTTGTTACCAACCCAGAGCGCTTCGATGTAGTCGTCACAGATAACCTCTTCGGCGATATCTTGACCGATATCGCAGCTGCAATCTGTGGCGGAATTGGCTTGGCTGCATCAGGAAATATCAATCCAACCGGCAAGTTCCCATCGATGTTTGAGCCGGTCCATGGATCTGCGCCAGATATCGCTGGCAAGAATATTGCCGATCCAACAGCGACAGTGATGTCAGTTGCAATGATGCTCAATCATCTTGGTCTTAACGATGCCGCGCGCGATGTCGAGAAGGCGGTTGCACAGGATCTACTCAATCGAGGGGATGCAAAGCGAAGCACAACCGATGTTGGCGCTGCGCTCGTTGCATTGGTGAAGTAAATGAAGATCACTCTCAATCCGAACGCAGTACCGGCTGAGAAGCGTGAAGCGCTTATCGCTGAAGGCGGATTTGGTAAGTACTACACAGATCACATGGTGGTCTGTGATTGGTCACAAGAGAGTGGTTGGTCTGAACCAGAGCTCGTTCCGTATGGTCCGCTGACCCTTGATCCAGCAACAGCAGTCTTCCATTACGGCCAAGAAATATTCGAAGGCATGAAGGCTTACCGCCAGCCTGATGGCAGCGTTGCGCTATTTCGCCCAGAGGCAAATGCTCGACGTTTTGCCAACTCAGCTAAGCGATTGGCGCTACCTGAGATGCCAGAGGAGCTATTCCTCGAAACTGTAAATACTCTGGTTAAGCAAGATATCAATTGGGTACCTAACCGGGTAGGCGAATCTCTCTACATCCGTCCATTTATGATCGCAACCGAAGTCGGACTCGGTGTTCGACCATCCAACAAGGCGAAGTACATTCTTATTGCAACACCAGCTGGTGCTTACTTTGACCCATCGAAGCCGGTATCTGTCTGGATCTCAACCGAATACGTTCGCGCAGCTCAAGGCGGAACCGGTGAGGCTAAGTGCGGTGGAAATTACGCCGCATCTCTCATCGCTCAGAAGGCGGCTGCTGCACAAGGTTGCGATCAAGTTGTCTGGATTGATGCGAAAGAACGCAAGTGGGTTGAAGAGATGGGTGGAATGAACCTTTACTTCGTAAAGGGAAGTGGCCCATCAGCGCGCGTTGTTACACCAAAGCTCACCGGAACTTTGTTGCCAGGAATCACTCGTGACTCAATCTTGTCTGCTGCCAAGGATCTTGGTTATCAGACCGAAGAGGTAATGATCTCAGTCGATGATTGGCGCGATGGAATTGCATCCGGTGAGATCACCGAGATCTTCGCCTGCGGCACCGCTGCAGTTATCTCACCGGTCGGTCAGGCAAAGTCGGCCATGGGCACCTGGGTTACCGGCGATGGAAAGCCAGGCGCGATCACGATGCAGATTCGCAATCACATGTTGGCAATCCAACATGGCACAACTGCCGATACCCATAATTGGATGAAGCCGGTTAATTAATGAGCATCAACGATAACTTTCACATCTACGACACCACCCTGCGCGATGGTGCGCAGCAAGAGGGTCTCAATCTTTCAGTTCATGACAAGCTGACGATTGCGCGCCACCTCGATGATTTAGGTGTGGGATTTATCGAAGGTGGTTGGCCGGGAGCGAATCCAAAAGATACTGAGTTCTTCGCCCTGGCTAAGAAGGAGCTCAAGCTCAAGAATGCGACCTTCGTAGCATTTGGAGCTACCCGTCGCCCTAATGTGAAAGCTGCCGATGATGTACTTCTCGCAGCTCTACGCGACTCTGGCGCACCAGCTGTAACGCTTGTTGCTAAGTCATACGATCGCCACGTCGATCTTGCGCTTAAGACAACTCTCGATGAGAACCTCGCAATGATTCGCGACTCGGTTGCTCACCTTCGCGCTGAAGGTCAGCGAGTATTCCTTGATGCTGAGCACTTCTTCGA
>JACCDX010194247.1_pt1 | contig 27238 bp, 25 predicted proteins | sample 7449681 | NCBI WGS metagenome assembly JACCDX01 (sample SAMN15323450, study PRJNA562643) | freshwater metagenome | isolation source: river surface water | place: USA:Blue River Watershed | collected 2017-08-18
GGTGGAGCACAACCCGGCCGCCGGCATCAAGAACAACGTGCTGGGCACACTGCGCACCGCCCAGGCCGCTGCAGAAAACGGCGTGACCGACTTTGTGCTCATCAGCACCGACAAGGCCGTGCGTCCCACCAACGTGATGGGCGCCAGCAAGCGGCTGGCCGAAATGGCCCTGCAGGCCTTGGCGGCCAACCAGACAGGCACAGTTGGAACGAGCGGCACCAAATTCAGCATGGTCCGCTTTGGCAATGTGCTGGGCTCGTCGGGTTCAGTGGTGCCCAAGTTCCGCCAGCAGATCCGCGATGGTGGACCCATCACCCTCACGCACCCTGACGTGACGCGCTACTTCATGACCATCCCAGAAGCAGCGCAACTCGTCATCCAGGCAGGTGCCATGGCCAAGGGCGGTGACGTGTTCGTGCTCGACATGGGCCAGCCCGTGAAGATCATGGACCTGGCTCAGCGCATGGTCGAGCTCTCGGGCCTGACGGTGAAGTGCGAGGAGCACCCCGAAGGCGACATCGAGATCGCCGTGACCGGCCTGCGCCCTGGGGAAAAGCTGTATGAAGAGCTGCTGATCGGCGACAACCCCAAGCCCACGGTGCATCCCCGCATCATGAAAGCCCACGAGGACTTCATTCCCTGGGCCGAATTCGAGGCCAAACTCAACGCTCTGGAAATAGCCCTGAACGTGAACGACGTGGGCGTGATCCGACTCATGATGCAGCAACTGGTGGCCGGCTACACCCCCAGCGACGAGATCGTGGACTGGGTATTCCTGCAGCAAGAGGCCGAGGCGACTGCGTTGGGCGTTGCAGGGTGAGGCTGGCCGCATCAGCGTTGCCGACCAGCGACCCTGGGGCGAAGGCGGATCTTTCGAGGGCCGGTTCGCAGCCAGATGGTGGTCGGCCTCACCGGGCGCGAAATGGCAGCAGGGTGTTGGGAGGCGGGTCGCGGAATTGCGCTCTGGTCAACCCCGCCATCGATCTTCGTCGAGCCCCGGAGTGCCACTTCCTCAAAGGCTTCAACGTCTTGAACCCGGTAGCGCACCTGGTTGCCGAGTTTGAGGAACAGCGGCCCAGCCGATTCAGTCCGCCAGCGTTCCAGCGTCGCCTCGCTGATTCGCCAACGCTCGGCCAGTTCGGTCTGGGTCATGCATCGTTCGGTCTTCATGGGCGCCCTTCCACAGGAGTTGTTGGGACTGCTATGAAGGCGCTGTTTGCGGGAAAAGCCAAGTGGACTGTTTCTCCGGTCAGAAATCTGAACTGAATGATGCATCGGCGGGGCCACGGCAGAACGGCCAAACACCCGAATCTTTCCTCACCAACCCCAAGCGTTACTCAGGTGTTTAGAGAGTAAGTTCGAAACCAGTCGCCTCTGCACCACCATCACAAAGGGCTCAGACCTGGTTCTGGGCCCTTTTTAAGTCCAACAACTTACTCGCGCGATGTGGGCATGGTGCCCATCAAAACGACGACGATATCCGTCTTATTGACCTTCTTTACACGTATGTTCGAGCGCTTCCTGATCATCATCACAGTGGCCACTGGCCTGCTGATCGGCACCGCACCGGCCATCAGCGCGGACTCCAAACAGGAGCGCCGCGCCGAAATTCAGGCGATGCGCGCCACGGTCTTAAAGGACTTGTACCGCCTTAAACCCGACACCCGCGCCCAGATTGCCGCAAGTCCTGGCTACGCGGTGTTTAACAATAAAAATGTTAATGTCCTGATCGCCAGTTTTGGCGGCGGCCACGGCATCGTTCACGACAATAAAACCAAGCGTGATACGTACATGAAAATGGGAGAAGTCGGGATCGGTCTGGGCATGGGCATCAAGGATTTTCGGGCGGTATTTGTCTTTCACAGCCCCGAGGTCATGCGCAAGTTCATTGAAAGTGGCTGGGAATTCGGCGGTCATGCCGACGCTGCTGCCAAAACGGGCAGTACCGGTGGCGCCGTTTCCGGTGAGGTGCTGATCGACGGCATCACCGTCTATCAACTCACCGAACATGGCCTGGCCCTTCAGGCAACGCTCAAAGGAACCAAGTACTTCCAAGACGCCGATCTGAACAACTAGATCGGCGCAAGGAACTCACCGAACCACCGTCAGAGACTTCTCGGCCGGATTAAGTCGTACCACCGCACCGCTTGGGATCGCCGTGGTGATGTCACAGTCAAAGCCTGCCAACATCGGGATATCGGCCAACGCTGCCCCCTGGGCCAAAATCGGATTCACCGTATTGAGCACAATCGCCGCAGGGCAAACATGTCGCGATTTCATCTCATACAACATCCAGGCAGTGGCCACACCACCTTTTGCCGTATCTAAAATCAGAATCTTGTCCCGATAGTCCTGGCCATAAAGCTTATGCGCCGGTCGCGAGAATTTCCCGTTCAATCGATCCAGATCGTATCGGGCTGAGAAACCGTCACTGGCCGCCAGACAAACGGCCTCGATCGGACTGCCCATGGCAAGTTTTGCGATAAATGTTGTCATGATCAGATCTTTCCCGTGACCGCGGATTGAACACACTCTTCCATTGACGCCAACATGGGAACGTAGCCATACCCCCCCAGAATATTCACCATCTTGGCGCTGTTGGTCACCAACCGTTTCCATCCATTGGCCTCGGCAATTTCACGGGCATAGGACTGATAAAAACACATCCCCGAAAACACCGTGCCCCCCGCGGCCTCGATTTTGGCGGTGTATCCCATACGATCCGAATCCGGTTTCACCTGCGGGCTCGTGACCGCCAGCAGTGGAATCTTAAAGTGCTTGCCTTCGCACAGACCGGCAAGATCACGCAGTTCAATAATGCTGAGCTGCGGCGCCGAAAACACCACCACGTCCACCTGATCCGTAATGCGGTAAGACTGCTGCAAAGCACGAATGTCCGACTCCGTGATCTCCATCGTGGGCAGATCACCACGTCCGAGATCAGGCTGAATTCGCGCCTCGGGAGTAACGCCCTCCATATGGAAGAGTGCGATGGATCCGAAACTGGCCATGGCCGCACCGAAGTGCTTTAGCGCATCCGACCCCGGCACCCCCTGAATGCCCTCGATCCACGGGACTGCCCAATAATTTCCAGCATGGCGACCGATCAGCCCTCCGAGAGAGCCCCACTCATTGAGCGTCTTAGGGGTGTACCGCACGCGAAACCGATGCGTTGGTCGGCGTGTGGCGTCCAGGTGATAACCATAGCGCGGGGTTCGACCGGTCAATCCGGCCGATAAGGCCGATGGTCCACCCTCAAAATTAGAACGCGCACCACAGACCGAGTTGGAATAAATCACCACGCCGGTGTCTCCAAACGCGACATGCTCGCCTAAGACAGGGGCCATGATCGTCTGATAGTTGATGCAGGTATCGGTCATCGTGACACCCAGCTTCGTGAATGCCGCAATCGCCCGCTCTTCGAGACTCAACATGCGTTGGGTCTGCTTCAGTACATGGGCCTTGGAAAAATCGGTGCCACGTGGATCGGTAATCGTGGGGATGCGCACCCATCGGTCGTTGAGTGATTGACTGGCCAATCCCTCTAACCACTGCACACCGGCCTCTCCGAGACTCTCGGTATCGGCCATGATGTGGGCCTGGGAGACCTCGACAAAATCCGCCGCGCCAAAGAAGGTGCCCACCTTGTGCTGATGGGCGATGGCCGCCTGAACCACGGGGCCCGCCTCTCCGGCCAACATTGCTGTTTCAGTTGCATTGAGTTTCATCATGATTCCTGGGTTAATCGAGTGTCGCGCCAGACGCCCGGACGGCCTTGGCCCACTTGACGATCTCGCGTTGCTGAAAGTCGGCAAGACTCTCTTTGAAGTGGGTGTTGGGCACGACCCCCAGATCACCCAGTTTTTCTTTAAATGCCGCCGAGGCCGCAATCCGCTCGATCTCGGCACGCAGTTTGACGAGCACCGGCTCCGGCAACTTGGCCGGGGCAAATACGGCCCACCATGCGGTCGATTCAAATTCCGGATACCCCTGCTCTGCGACCGTGGGCACATTTGGCAACACCGGGGATCGTTGTTTGCTGGTCACTGCCAACGCACGAATTTTCCCGCTCCGCACATGTGTGATCACCGACTGGATCGGATCAAACATGGCCGGAATATGGCCGCCCACCATGTCCGTCACCGCAGGGGCGCTGCCTTTATAGGGGATATGCTTGAACTGGACCTGGGCCGCAGACTCGAACAATGCGCCCGTCAGGTGCCCGGGCGTGCCGTTGCCCGCTGTGCCGTACTGAATGAAATCCGGCTTGGCCTTGGCCGCTTTCACCAGATCCTGCAAGGTCTTAAACGACTGATCCGCATTGACCACGACCGCTACCGGCGCACTGGCCACCAATGCGATGGGTGTGAAATCCTTCACCGGGTCATACCCCAGTTTTTTATACAGACTGGGATTAATCGCATGGGTGCCCACCGTGGCCATGAATAGGGTGTAGCCATCCCCCGGCAATCGGGCCACATGCTCCGCACCCACCGAACCTCCCGCACCCCCTTTGTTGTCCACGACCACCGGCTGCTTTAAGGCCTCACCCAACATCTGGGCCAGCGGCCTAGCCACGATGTCAGTCGGACCGCCGGGAGGAAATGGCACCACCAATCGAAGCGGTTTCGACGGATACGGCTGGGCACTGATCGATCCACTGAACGCCCCCATGACCACCGAAACGACCGCCGCCACCATTGGCATAAAACGTGTGTTCATGCGCATGATCCGTATCCTTTTTGCGTGAATGACGGGTCCACGGTAACGCCGGTATTCAATTCTGTAAAATTATCTTTATTAATCAAAAAGATCTGATTAGCTTATGAATTTATCGGCCATTGACCTGCGACTGCTGCGCAGCCTGGTGGAGCTCTCCCGAGCCCCCTCATTCGTGCGGGCGGCCGAGCGGTTGCACATCTCCCAGCCCGCCCTGTCCCAACACATGGCCGATCTCTCGGCCGCAATGGGCATTCCCCTGTTTGAAAAGGTCGGGCGGCGATCGGTACTGACGGAAGCCGGTCGGGCATTTGCCAATGCCGTCATCCAGGCCCTGGGGCAACTCGATGACACCCTCGTGGCCCACTCCTCTGCGCAAAGCAAGGTCTCCGGAACCCTTCGCATTGCGGCCACGAACACGTATTTGAATGCCCTGGCCACGCCCGTGTCCGCCCAGCTGGCCCAGGAACACCCGGGGCTTCAGTTGAATCTGCGGGAAATGCCGGCCCATGAGATCCTGCGCGCCCTGGAAGAGGGCACTGTGGATCTCGGCATCTCACCGCGTGTTGGTGTTCGACGGACCTTGCAGGCGGAACATCTTTTGTCCGAACCGTTCGGTCTGATTGCCACCACACCGGTGATTCATGCCCTGGGCAAATGCTCGCGGCTATCACAGATCGCGGGCAAACCGCTCGTGCTGCTCAATAAAGACTATCTGATGCGTCAGCAAATTGATCGCCAGGCGAAACTGGAAAACGTGCCTCTTCACCTGCGACTCGAGGTCTCGGGTGCGCAGAATGTCGTGGCGGCCCTGCCGCTTGCAGATTGGCTAGCCATTGGCAGTGCGCTCAGTATTCTGTATGCGCCTGGACTGGACTTCATACCGCTGCGCGGAAAGCATCTGTCACGCGATGCCGTGATCTATCAGCGATCACGGACCGCCCCTACCCGGGCCATGACACTCTTTAAGGAAGCGCTCCTGGCGCACACCTCAGAAGTCAAAAAACAACTCGCCCCACGGCGTTACGGCATCACCTAGGACATGCGCATAACAAAAGAGCACCGAAGTGCCCTTTTGTTGGACTGCTCTCAACCCGCTTTAGAGCTTCACGGTCTTTTCAGCCCGCTCCAGGAAGGAGTAGTTCAGATACTGACCGATCCAACCGTCCACGTCTTTCACGTACTTCGGATCAATCTTGCCCTGCTCCGAGATCGTCTGAAGAATCAGGCGGGTGGACGGCATATCCAGACGAGGATCGGTCAGTGTGACCGAGTCCGCCGCCATGAGGGCCACCGGTTTTGCCGCCGGATCATTCATTTTCTTGGCCACGATGGTCGCCACGGCATCCTTGGGCTTGGTCTTGATGAAGTTCATACCCCGTAAGGTGGCCCGCAGGAATCGTATGATCAACTCCGGATCCTCTTTCACGACGCGAGGATGGAAGATCAACTGCAGGCTCTCGGCATTCGGAATCGGGGGGCGCTGCACGATGTAATGGACATCTTTGGCCTTCGCGATCGCCTGAGCCGATGCAGGCTCCCATGCGATAAACGCCTCCACCTCGCCACGATCCAACATCGCTGCAATGTCAGATACGCGGCCTGGAACACGTTGGAACTTGATGTTCTGTGTCTTTTCCACGTAAAAGAGCACGGCATCATGGATCGTGCCGAGTCCTGGCGTACCGACCTTCTTGCCATTTAAATCGGCATAGCTCTTGTACTGCTTGCGTCCCACGAGCGGCGCATTGCCTTTGGTGACCGACGCCACCATGGTGAACTGTCCTCCACCGGCCGCGTACTGCATGATGGGCGCAAGACCGCACATGACGGCATCGAGGTTTTTGGACAGATCCAGCAATGATGCCGGACCATTTGCATAGGTGCGTCGATCAATGGTGATGTTTTCCTGATCGTAGTACCCCTCGTGCTCGGCCACCCACACGGCCGCGTAGTCCACCTCGGCGCCGACCTGGTCGGCGAGTCGGACGACCGATTTCTTACCCTGCTGGGCAAATGCCGCATTTGAAAATGGAACTGCTGATGCAACTGCAACAGAAATTCCGGCCCCAATAATTTCACGTCGTTTTGAATCAGCCATACTTGTCTCCTTTTATTAAATAGTGACTATCAAGAGCCTATTCGCCCTATTACGCCGTTTCTTTCGCCCCTTTATGCAGGTAGTGAAAGCACTGTGCGCGCAATTCTGTAAACCGCTCACTCAGGGGATCCCGTGGACGCTGTAAATCCACGGTGATATCCGCCACGATCGAGGTTGGCTTTTCCGAAAGAATCAGCACCCGGTCACCCAGGAAAACCGCTTCCTCTAGGTTGTGGGTCACAAACACGATGGTGCGGCGTAGCCGCTTCCAGACGTCTAAGACCTCTTGCTGCATACGCTCCCGCGTGGGCTGATCCAGGCTCACAAAGGGTTCGTCCATCAGAATCAGATCCGCATCCGTGGCGAATGCACGGGCAATTGCCACCCGCTGTTTCATGCCGCCCGAGATCTGATGCGGATAAAACGCCTCAAACCCCTTCAAACCCACCACGGCAATCACATCATTCACACGGCGCGCCACCTCCTCTTTTGGTAGCTTTTTGATGCGCAGGCCCGTGGCAATGTTGTCCCACACGGTAAGCCATGGCAGGGTGGACGGTTCCTGAAAAACAAATGAAATACTCTGTTTTTTAGGATCAGCCGGTTGGCCATCGATTAACACCTGCCCACGCGTGGGTTTCATCAGGCCACTGAGCAGATCCAACATGGTGGTTTTGCCGCAACCACTAGGGCCACAGATGCACAAGAACTCATTTTCTTTTACTGAAAATTTAATGTGTTCATGCACGGTGAGCGAACCGTAAGAGTGCGAGATATCCACCTCAAGTTTGTTGCTGTTAGGTTTCATTACGATCGACTCCTTTACAGGGATACCTGCCATCTCCAGCGGAATAACACCTTCTCGCAGAGCAGCAACAGTTCATTAATCACAAATCCAATGGCACCAATGGTCACCATGCCCACAATGATTTCTGGGATCTTCAGAAGTTCCGCGTAATTGAGCATCATGCGGCCAAGCCCTTCGTTGGTGCCTCCGGCGAGTTCTGCGGCCACAATCGTGAGCCAGGCCGCGCCCATTGCCACGCGCATTCCGCCCAGAATGTCCGGCAACACGGTGGGCACCACCACATGCATCAGGGTGTACGACTTACTGGCCCCATACACGGCCACCACTTTCCGGTGCAAGGGTTCAACACGCTGTACGCCCACCAGCGTGGATGTGTAGACCGGGAAAAACGCCCCCAGGAAAATTAGAAACGCAAACCGTGTATCGCCGGCAAAGAAAATAATGGCCAGTGGAATCCAGGCAATCGGTGGAATAAATCGAAACGGTTCGATCACCGACCGCGTGGCCGCATAGATATTTTTATAAAGCCCCATCAACAACCCTAATGGCACTCCGAGCACTACTCCAATCACGAAACCCATCAGCACCCGATAAAGGCTAGACCAGCTATGCGTGAGCATGGAGATGCCCTGCGTATCCCCCATGCGAATCAATCGATCAAACGCCTCGACCACGGCGATCACAGAAGGGAAAAAGGGCGAGGCCACCAGCACGGAGGCGATCTGCCAAAAGATGAGAAATATCACCAGTGAGCCGATGCTCATCGCGATGGATCGACTTCGCTGAGCGGTCGTTGAGAGGGGGGTTGAGGACATCCGGCGGTCTCCTTTGCCTTGTAAATTGTTGTCGTGCTTACGTTGCGTTCCGATGACGGAATCCGGGCCACAGCGGCCGTGAAGCCCGCTCGTAGGGAGGCGGATACACCACCGTGGCACCGAGGCGATCCGCAGCGTGCCAGACCCATCGTGGGTCATCCAGAAATCCTCGGGCGATGGCGACCTGATCCGCATGACCCGCTTGAAGAATTTTTTCAGCCTGATCCGCCTCGGTAATCAGTCCTACCGCACGCGTGATCAATCCCGTCTCACGCCGAATCTGCGCCGCCAACTCGACCTGATAACCCGGACCGATCGGAATGCGGATGTCCGGGCGAATCCCACCCGATGACACACAGACATAATCCACCCCCATGGCCTTCGCCTGGACTAGAAAGGCGATGACCTCGTTGATCTGTAAACCCTCTGCTACCCAGTCGGTGGCGCTCACCCGAATGCCTAAGGCCCGGTCGTGCGGCAATGCCTTGCGCACGGCCTCTACCACCGCCAGCGGAAAACGGGCGCGACGCGCGGCATCACCACCATAACCATCTTGCCGATGGTTACTGATCGGCGAAAGAAACTGATGCAAGAGATAGCCATGGGCGGCATGAATCTCCACCACATCGAATCCGGCGCGCACCGAACGCTCGGTCGCATTCCGATAGGCGGCCAGAAGATGCTGCAAGTCGGCTTCTGAATAGGCCACTGGCGTTGGCCAGGCCTGACCCAATGCAAGCGCGGAGGGTGCATGGGTCACCCAGCCACCATTTTGCGGTGTGACGGGACTGCCACCGCGCCAGGCCGCATCCGAAGAGCCTTTGCGCCCGGAGTGATTTAACTGAATTCCCATTTTGGCCGCGCCATAGTGTCGACAGGTGGCCACGAGATCACGCAACGCGGTTTCCTGTTCATCGCGATCAAGCGCCAGGCAAAACGGTGTGATGCGGCCATCGGCCGTCACACCGGTGGCCTCGAGCATAAATAGACCGGCACCGGAGATCGCGTACTGCAGCACGTGCATCCGATGCCAGTCGGTCACCTGGCCATTTTCGGCACTGTATTGGCACATGGGCGCAACCGCGATCCGGTTCGATACCTCTACCGGACCGAGCGCCAGGGGGGTGAATAAGGCCGCCGCCGTCATGAGGGTTCCCGTTCGGCCGCAAAGCGGTCCATGAATACATCCTGCACATACCGTGTGTGGACCTTGCCCTGCCTGAAATCGTCCGAACTCAGCATGGACTTATGGAAATCCACGGTGGTGATGACTCCCTGAATCACCAGCTCATCCAAGGCCCGCAATGTCCGGGCAATCGCCTCGGGCCGATCGCGTCCCCAGCAGATCACTTTCCCCAACAAGGAGTCATAAAACGGCGGGATCACATAGCCGGGGAAGAGATGACTGTCCATGCGGATGCCAACCCCTCCGGGTGGCATGTACTCCTGAATGCGGCCCGGGTTGGGCATGAAATCACGGTAGGGATCCTCTGCATTAATGCGGCATTCGATGCAGTGGCCCAAGAGCTTGATGTCCGATTGCTGAATTCCGACCCCGTCCCCGGAGGCAATCCGCAGCTGTGCCTTCACGAGATCAATGCCGCTCACCATCTCTGTGACCGGATGCTCCACCTGTATCCGGGTATTCATTTCCATAAAATAAAATGAGTTTGACGCCGGATCCAGAATGCATTCGATGGTGCCGGCGCTGCTGTACTTCACATGACTGCATAACTGCACCGCCGCTTCACCGATTTTCTGTCGTAACGAGTCATCCAAGACCGGTGAAGGACTCTCTTCAATCAGTTTCTGATTGCGCCGCTGTGTGGAGCAGTCTCGCTCACCGATATGCAGCACGGTCTCGCCATCTCCCAACACCTGGATCTCGATGTGACGAATATCCGTGAGAAACTTTTCCATATACATCGCACCATCACCAAATGCGTTTTTGGCTTCCTGCGACGCCTCGTGAAAGGCCTTTTCCAGCTGCGAGGGATCCTGCACGATCCGCATGCCCCGCCCGCCGCCACCGGCAGACGCTTTCAACAACACCGGATACCCAATCCCCTTGGCCACCTGGGCCGCCTCGGCAACATCCCGCAACACGCCCTCAGAGCCTGGGGTCGTGGGCACCCCCGCCTCCTTGGCCAATCGACGGGCCATGGCCTTGTCCCCCATCGCGCGAATCGCCTCGGCCCGCGGGCCAATGAACACAAAACCCTCTTTGGTCACGCGTTCGGAAAAAGCGGCGTTTTCCGACAGAAATCCATACCCGGGATGAATCCCATCCACCTTCATGGCATAGGCCGCGGCCAATACCCGCTGGGGATCCAGATAACTCTCAGATGACCGAGGCCCCCCAATGCAGACGGCGTGATCGGCACGGCGCACCGGCAAGGAGTCCCGATCGGCCTCGGAATAGACCTGCACGGTTTCAATATCCATCTCGCGACAGGCGCGAATAATCCGCAGGGCGATCTCTCCCCGGTTGGCAATCAGCACGCGACGTAAACGTTTCATAGTGGTGATCGATCGCTATAAAGTAGAAGCAAGACCAAGGATGACCGTGGACTCGCTGGAGAGGACTCCACCGTTGCCATGCACGAGGGCCGTCTGCGCCCCGGACGCCTGACGTGCACCACACTCCGCACGCAACTGGCGAACCGACTCAATCAACAACATCAGTCCATACATCCCGGGGTGACAGTACGAGAGCCCGCCTCCGTTGGTGTTGACCTTCCAGGCGCCACCGGGCGCAATGGCGCCACGCTCCACAAACGCACCGCCCTCGCCTTTTTTACAAAATCCAAGATCTTCTAAAAACAAAATCGTGCAGATCGTGAATGCATCATAGAGTTCGATGACATCGATATCCTTCGCGGTCAGTCCACTCATGGCATATGCGCGCTCACCGGATAGTCGCGCACCCGTCGTGGTGAGGTCGGGCATGCTCGCCACATGCCGATGGGTGACCGCATCGCCCACCCCCAGCACAAACACGGGTGCCTTGTTTAACGTGCGGGCCCGTTCGGCCGATGTCACCAAGATCGCTCCGCCGCCATCCGTGACCAGACAGCAGTCCCTGACGGATAAAGGAGAACTCACGATCGGAGCGGCCAAGACCTCCTCGATGGTGAGGGGTTGTTTCTCCCAGGCCTTCGGGTTTAATAAAGCCCATTGCCGGGCGGCCACCGCCACCTCGGCCAGCTGCTCACGTGTGGTGCCAAATTCATGCATGTGACGCGCGGCCGCCAAGGCATAGGCATTTAACGGAAAACGTGGCTGATAAGGCGCATCGTAGGGGCTGATCTCTTGCGGCGCCGACTGGCTACGGCCCACAGTGCGCTGATTGCTGCCATAGGCAATCAAGGCCACACTGCACATGCCCGAATGAATGGCGGCCAACGCATGCCCCAGATGCGACATGAAGGATGAGCCACCGATATTGGTGCCATCCACATACCGTGGGGAAATTCCCAGGTATTCACAAAGACTGAGCACCGGGAAGGGAAGCTGTGTCGTCGCCGTAAATACGCCATCAATGTCGGAAAGCTGGAGTCCGGCATCCTCGAGGGCACGGTGCGTGGCCTGCGCCATCAGATCCACCGGCGTAAGCCCCGGTGCCACTTCTCCCAGATCGGACTCGGCCGCCCCGACGATCGCGATCTTCCCACGTAAGTGATTCATGCGGCCTCCCCTGCGAGGGGAATGAACACCGGTACGGGTGCACCTTCCGGATCCTGGGCGGGCTCGAAACGCACCTGGACACGCATGCCAATCTGGGGCCGTTGCGACGCATCCACTCTGACGGTGGACAACATCCGGAACCCCTCATCCAGATCAATCAGGGCGACATTGCCGCTGACCGCTCCTTTGGAATACATGATCGTGACGCTGTACACCGTTCCGCGTCCGATGCTGACGTGCCATGTCAGGTCGTCATGGCCGCTTCGTGGCGATACCACCCGCGGATAAAACACGGCCTGACCGTGGCGGTCGCGTTGAAACGCGAGTTTTTCCTGTCGGCAGAACTGCTGCCATTGCACCAGTGGTGAGCTTGACAGGGCATTCATAGCGCCTTCTCCATTGGTTTGAGCACGATCAGGCCGTCGGCCGCCAGACTCTCTTGTCCCGGCGGACGTACGAAGATCGGATTAATGTCAATTTCCGCGATGCGATCTTGATGATCATGGGCCAGCCAGGACACGCGATGAATGATCTCGGCAATGCGATCCAGATCCACCGGCAAACCACCCCGGTATCCCGTCAGCAGCTTGGAGGCTTTAATCTCCGTCACCATACTCCGCGCCTCCTCGATCGAGACCGGTGCAAATCGCATGGAGATGTCTTTTAGTAACTCCGTGAAGATCCCGCCAAGACCGAATACCACCGTGGGACCAAAGTAGGGATCGTTCACCGTGCCGACGATGACCTCGGTACCGGTTGCCATTTGTTGAACCGATACCCCCGCAATCCTGGCATCCGGCTTGTAGGCCTTGGCCGACTGCACCATTTCATCGATCGCCGTTTTGAGTGCCGGGGCGTTCGGCACCCCCACCCGCACCGCACCGGCCTCGGTTTTATGCGGAAGATCGGGGGAATCCAGTTTCGCCACCACCGGAAATGCAATGCCGGAATAGTCTCCCGCTGCGGCCTGGTCCATCGTCAGAAAGACTTCCGGCACCACCGCAATGCCATACGCCGCCAAAATCGCCTTGGACTCCCGCTCGCTCAAGGAGGTGCCCGGTGCATCAGGCATGGTGATCGTAGGTTTGTGGAATGACCGGGTTACTGTTGCAGTCGCGCGCGCCATGTGGGCGATGCGCTTGCGCTCAAATTCGGTGACGGCGGCCATCCCTTTGGCGGCACGACTGGGCGTGGGATAAACGGGAATCGCCGCTTCGCGAAACTTTTCTCGAGCCTCTTTAGCCCGCGCCGCCGGCGCGCTCGACACCACAAAAATTGGCTTGTTCAGGCGCCCGTGAATGTCGGCCAGTTCCGTGGCCAGCTTTAAGGCGTTTGCACCCTCCACCGATGCCATCACCACGATCAGCTGATCAATGCCTGAATCGGCACCCACTGCGCTCACGACTTTATTAAAGACGCTGAAATCATTGAAGATCTGGGCAGTGACATCAATCGGATTCAGCAATGAACTGAATCCCGGTAAGAGTCCGCGCAGCTGAACCAGCGTGTCTTCCGACATGGCCGGCAGCGATAAACCGAGGCCATCGCAGACATCGGCCAACAGAACACCGGCACCCCCAGAGATCGAAATCACCGCCACACGCTTGCCCTGGGGACGATGAGGGCTCGAAAAAGCGTTGGCCATATCCACCAGATCGTAGACGTCGCTCAGTTCGACATAACCCCCTTGTGCAAACGCCGTGCGGTACATCTCCACACCCGCAGAAAGATTCGCAGTATGGGAGGCGGCCGCGATCTTACCCGTCTCGGAGTTTCCGACTTTCCACACCAGTATCGGTTTGTTCACGCTTAAGGCCTGATGGCCCAGGGCAGTTAAGCGTCGGCCATCCTTCACGCCTTCAATATAGGTGGCCACAATTCGTGTTTTCTCATGCCCCAACAACAATTCGATCAGATCCAAGGCGGTGACATCGGCCTCGTTTCCTGTTTAGATCACATGATTAAAACCTGTGCCCTCGGCCTCGGATAAGCCCATGACGGCATACCCAAATCCACCCGATTGGGTCACCAAGGCAATCGAACCCGTCAAGGCATGCGCATACATAAACGGCGCACCAAATCCGCAGTAGACATGCTCCGCCGGACTCAACATGCCCTGGCAGTTGGGCCCAATCACACGCACACCGGACTCGGCGATGGCGGCATCGAGATCTGCCTGAAGGGCCTGCCCTGCCTCACCAATTTCCTTAAAACCCGCCGAGAGCACCACCGCGGCGGGAATGCCCCCATGCCCGCACTCCCGAATGCTTTGGGCCACGGCGCTGGCCGGAACGCAGATCAAGGCGATATCACACGGTTTCGGCACCGATGCAATGTCACGGCAACAGGGCAACCCCTGCACCTCGTCGTACTTCGGATTCACGGGATAAATACGACCGGCATACCCAAACTCTTTGAGCGCTCGAATCGGTTGGCCCCCAATACGATGCGGCTCGGGAGACGCTCCGATAATCGCAATGCCCCTGGGATGCAGCAGAACATCGCCGAGCGCTTGGAGTGTGGTGGGCGTCATCAGTGCTTAGCCTTTTGGTTTAATCAAGACAAGCGGCTGACCGTATTCCACGGTCTGACCATCGGCCACCAGGATCTGTGCGACGACCCCGTCGATGCCGGCCGTAAGCGAATTCATCAACTTCATGACTTCCAAAATGCACACGACCGACTCCTTGGTCACGGGGGCACCGACTTCAATAAATGGCGCTGCACCCGGCTCCGGTGCGCGATAAAAGGTTCCGACCATAGGGGCTTTTACGGCCACGAGACCGGCGGGCACCTCGTGCGGACCCGCGGCCTGGGCCGGTGCAGACGCTGCCGGTGCAGCAGTGGGTGCAGCGGGCGTCGTCGCCGAGGCCGCAGGCGCACTCGATACCGGCATGGATAAAGCCGCGGAGGCCGACGAGGCCGACCGCTGGCTGCCGGTTTTACTCAGCTCAATTTCAACATCATCGTATTTCAGGCGGAAATCCTGAAACTGCGGAGAATCCTCCACAAGCTTGATGATTTCCATGAGATCTTGATAAGACAATTTACGATCGGACACAGGGTTCTCCAAATGCAGTCAGGTTAAGCGCCAGAAATCTCTAAATTCATGCCATCTCGGGAAATGTGAATGCGACCCGCCTTCGGTCGCTTTTTCAACTCCTTGATCAAGGCCACCACGGGGTGCTCGGATCGGTACTCGGTCACCATCGGGCCTGCGGCCAACATATCGTCGACCTGATTGCCCGCAAACATGTATCGCAGAATGCGTTCGTCGTCTGACGCGTTGGGATACTTTTTTCGAAGCGCTGCAACACCGGGCTCCGGTACGGATGGGGTCAGCGCGATCTGCTGAGATCCATTGGCCACAATGCGGTCTAACACGTCCGGCACCACGGGGGCCAGAAGCTTTCCGTAATAACCAAGGGCGTACTTCTTGATTTCGTTCGGCACGACCCGGTAACGATCACCGTGCACGACATTCAATACGGCCTGAGTACCGACCAGCTGAGCAAACGGCGTGATCATGATCGGGTAGCCCAGCTCCTGCCGTACGCGGGCCACTTCTTCTAGAAGCTCCGAAAACTTATGGGAAAGACCTGCCTGTTGCAGCTGGGATCGAAAATTACTGAGCATTCCGCCCGGCATTTGATGCTGATAGTGAAACTCGTCGTACTCTAAAACGGTGCCCAGGGGCTTGCCCTCGATCTCTGCGATCTTGCGGAAATGCTCCCCCACTTCTTCCATCAGCCCGTCGTTGACATTGACCGCCCAGCCCATATGGCGCAGGTTGCGGGCGATGCTTTGCGTGGCGGGCTGCGCGGCCCCATTGGCCAGGGGTGCGATCGACGAATGCAACTGATCAGCGCCGCACTTCACCGCTTCCAGGTAGACCAAGGGCGCCAAGCCCGTTAAGCAGTGACTATGGATCTCGAGGGGGATGTCCCCAATGACTTTCTTGATGGCGGGCACCAAGGTACGGATCCGGTCGACGGTCAGCAAGCCGCCCGCATCCTTGAGCATGATGGCATCCACGGTCTTGCTGGCCACCAGATCTTTGGCCGTTTTGACATACAAGGCATCGGTGTGCACCGGGCTCAGACTGTAGGACAACGCACCAAATGTTTTTACACCCAAGCGCTTGGCCACCCGTGTGGTCGCCAACATATTCTCCACATCGTTTAACCCGTCAAATGATCCCACCATGCGAAACCCGTTGGCCACGAGTCGTTCCACCCAGAGTTCAATGATGTCATCGGGCAGCACATCAAATGCCACAATATTCTTGCTGCGTACGAGAGAGCGTAACGGCGTATGTTTAACGCGCTCGCGCATCAAGCGCACCCGAAGCCATGGATCCTCTTTCAAATAGCGGACACAGACATCAAACTGAATCGTGCCCGCAAGATCAATCTGATCAAATCCCGCCTGATCCATTTTCTCGGCCACCGGCAACATGTGTGCAGTCGTCATACGGGTGGCCCACAGGCACTGATGGGCATCGCGTAGCGTGGTGTCAATAATTCCGATTGATTTCATGAAAATTCCAGTTTCCTTATTTCGCGGTAAATCCGCCGTCGACATAAATGGTTTGACCGGTGACATAGGCCGATGCTTCCGATGCCAGAAATGACAGCGGTCCAAACATATCCGTAACGCGGCCCACGCGGCCCACCATCGTCTTCTGACTTAAGGCGACGACTGCCGCCGGATCACGGGCGATCTGCTCCGTTAACTCCGTTGGAATAAATCCCGGTGCAATGGCATTGCACAACACTCCTTGGCCGCTCCATGACTCGGCCATCGCCCGCGTCAGTTGAACGATCGCGCCTTTCGATGCACCGTAGGAAATGCTGTTGGGAAATGCCCGCACCGACTGCAATGAGGCGATGTTGATGACCCGTCCCCATCCTTTTCGGATCATGACCGGAACCAGCGCCTGCGCCAGAAAAAAAGTGGCGGAAAGGTTGATGTCGAGGGTGTCATTCCAGTCCTGATCGGTGACCTCACTGGCCGCACGCCGCAGATTGACACCGGCGGCATTCACCAAGACGTCCGGTCCGTCGAACAGATCATTCACGGCCCGGGCAGCGCGCCTCAGATCCTGACGATCGGAGAGGTCCACCGCGATCGCCTGGGCTTTCGCACCCACGCTTTCAATGATCGACACCACATCTTTCAATCGGTCTTCTCGACGGGCCAGAACGACGACCGACGCCCCAAGACGCGCGGCCGCGATCGCGAATCCCCGGCCAATGCCGGAGCTTGCCCCACTGATCACGACGGTTTTACCGTCCAAACGGCACAAGGACTCCAGTGGATATTCCATGGCCTCTGTCATCCACGGTGCAATCATGGTCGTGGTGGAGACCGTCATGCCCACGCCACTCCGATATCGAACCGCGGATCTTGCCCAATCTCAAGGATGCCATCGCGATCACGACGAACGATGGACGCCGGGCCATAAAAATCCTCTGCTCCCAGCGTCTCGAACGCCCCGGGATAATCCAGCACCGCTTCAAACTCGGCAGTGCCATCCGGTCGCACCGCGATACGCGGCAAATCCATAGCCTGTTGCAAGGACTGGCCGGATAGAGCGGTCTCCACCAGTAAACGCATCACCACCGCTGGAATCCGTGTGCCCCCGGGCGTGCCGGCAACGTAGCGCCGCTGCTGTGCGTCCTGTGCAATCACCGGGGTCAGGTTATTGACCGCAAGATACTCGCCATTCGATCGGCGCTGACGAATCAGGTTCATGCCACAGTTCAACACCAATCCAGTGCCCTGCAGCATCTGCAATGAACCAAACCACAATGGTCCCAGCGTGAAGGTGCAGGCCACCATCATGCCCTGCGCATCGACCACACAGAAATGATTGGTGTGCTGCACGGGAGTACTGGGCATCTGCACCAATGCGGCCCGCCACGCCCACGCCTCTCGAAGGGCGACGACATAGCGGGCCGCATCTCGTGTAGCCGGTGTCGTATCGGCGAGCCGCGCTAAGGCATGTCTCAATATCCCAAAACCTGAGTGTTCTGCAGGCGGTCCTTGCACCTCCAGGCCGGCAACACCCGCGTGATCCGCCGGCATCACCACGGCCTTCATCGCCTTCATGTCGTCCATGCTCAGAAGACCACCCTCTTGCTGCGTGGCCTGCACGAGCTGTTGGCCAATCGGTCCTGTATAAAACTCCGTGGGTGCAGCCGCATACGCGCGCAACGTTTTGGCAAGATCCGACTGAACGAGTCGATCGCCCTGCTGGAGCACCCTTCCTGTGGGCGCAAAGACCGCACGCCATGCGGCGTTGGTCTGGGCCAGATGCGGAGCAACCCACGCCAGCGCCTTGTTCAGATTCCGCCCGACCTCAAACCCCTCCTCTGCGAATGCGATGGCCGATGTCGCGAGCGATGAAAAGGATTGCGTACCAAACTCACGGTGCGCCCCTGCAAGCCCCGCCGGCACGCCGGGAACGGATACCGACGGTGCGCCACATAAAAAGCCTTGCAGTCGAGGAGCAGCAGTCAACGCATCAACCGAGAAGTCACGCGGAACCGTCGTGTTGAAATCCACCACCAGAGCGCGATCGTCATGCGCTTTCTGCACGGTCATGTAACCGCCATAGCCTGTCAACGTGCAGTTGGGTGGATCCACCACGGTAATGGCCAGCGCGGTGGCCACGGCCGCATCCACAGCGTTTCCTCCGTGTTGCAGCACGCGTTGCCCCGCCTGTGCGGCCAATGGGTGTGAGCAGATCACCACCGCCTTGCCCAATCCGTAGTCTCCCTGTTGGATTTATTTACTACATAGTAATGGGGTCACCTTAAAACTATGTAGTAATGAAGTCAACCCAGGAATTCCCGTTGTCGACGCGATGTCGGAATATGCGGCAACGCAGTAGATTGCTGTCGTGCAATAAACCCTAAGCGCCTGAGAGATTGACGTCAGTTACCATTTAAAAACTGCACTGCAAAAATTTATGACTACAAAGACATTTTTTGAGCGCTTTGGCCAATCCTCGGACGACAAGCCAAAACACGAACAACTGCGGGATGCATTCGCGGCCGCAATCGAGCAAGGTCACTGGAAGGATGGGGAACAATTACCGACCGAGACCGAACTCACCGAATTAACCCCATTCAGTCTTGGTACCGTACAACGGGCGATTCGGTCCCTGGTCAACGAGGGCGTGGTGCAGCGCAAGCGGGGCATGGGCACCTTTGTCATCCCCACACACCGCCGAATTGGCGGTCCCTGGTTCTGGCAGTACCTCAAGGAAGACGAATCATCCTTTGAAACCATGACCACGCTCGTGGTGAACCGAACAAAAGTCAGTGCCGAGGAGGCGTGTTCGCGACTCATGCGCCGCGATCCCAATGCCGACTATCTGCAGATCGACCGGATCGTGCAGGCCGGTAAGATGTCATTTGTCAGTCGCTACTTTGTGGACTGCAGGCGATTCCCAGTATTTCTAAAGCTTCCTACCTCGAAGCTCAACGGTGCTAACTTTGGTGGTTTGATCCGAGAGCGCTATCGGATCAAGGCCGATACCATCTCGCGCACACTACGATGTGCCCCACTGCCAGAATTTGTGACGCAGCTATTAAAACGTCGCCGAGGGGAGCTCGGTATTCACCTGGAAATTATTGGTCAAAGCACCTCCGGAGAATCGATTTTTTTGAATCAAATCTATCTCCCGCCCGGCGACACCAAAATGTTCTTTCAGCATCCCGGGTTCTGACGCACCGCCTCCGATCCTGTTCCGGTCCTGTTCCGGTCCTGCTCAGATCCCTTTCGGATACCGATCAAACCAGGGATAGGCACGCTCATACGCGGCGGCGGCCCTGAAAATATCCACTTCCGAGTTGATCTTCGCCACCATCTGCAATCCAACAGGCAATCCCTCACGGGTAAAGCCTGCCGGAATCGAGGCGGCGGGCTGGCCGGTCAGATTGAAGGGGTAGGTGTAATACACCCACGACACAATATTGCGATCCGTAAGATTCGGTGGCGTGTTCAGGCCGACATCAAATGCAGCACATGGAGTCGCCGGGGACAACAGAAGATCATAGCCCTCAAAGAATTGACGCAGTTTTTCCCTCAGGTCATAGCGACGAAACACCTTGGTGTAGTACTCCTCGGAGGTCTGACTCAGTGCATCCTTGAGTACATCGGCGACTGCCGGATCGAGCATATCCCGCTGCTCTGCCAAGGTCTTCTTTAATCGCACACCCACACCGGCATAAAACTCCGACATCCATAAATCGACCGGATCGGAATCAAGAATCTTGTCCACATCGACCACGACGCATCCGAGCTCCTCGAATCGACGAGCAGCCCGCTCGGTGATCTCGGCGACTTCGGGATCCGGTCGCGCATAGCCCAGCGTTTTACTCCAGGCGATTTTCATCCCCTTGATCGGCGCGCCACACGCCCCGATGTAATCCGGAACGGGGCCGGCCACCGCAAACGGATCACGACGATCATGCCCACTGATCTCCGTGAGCAACACCGCCGCATCCATCACGGTTCGTGCCAGTGGTCCGACATGGGCAAGGGTTGGCGTTGCCGCCGCAGGAAAAATCGGCACGCGACCAAACTGGGCCTTTATGCCGAATAAACCAGAAAGCGAGGCCGGGATACGAATGGACCCACCACCATCGGTGCCCAGGGCCACCGTGGTCACGCCCGCCACCACGCTGGAGGCGGCACCGCAACTCGAGCCGCCGGGTGTTTTGTTCAGATTCCACGGGCTGCGCGTGATGCCGGTTAACGGCGAGTCACCCACCGCTTTGCACCCGAACTCACTCGTCGTGGTTTTCCCAATGATACAGGCACCGGCCGCGACAATACGCTCGACCGAGGGTGCGCTGACCGCGGCAATGTTGGTCGCCATCGCGCGCGATCCCGAAGCAAAGCGCAGATCCTTTACCGCGATTAAATCTTTCACGGAAATCGGCAATCCCAACAGTCCGGGGCACGGATCTCCACGCATCAGCACGGTCTCGGCATGCTCTGCCTGCTGCATGGCCAGCTCCGGGGCAAAGGTCGCGAAATTATTCAGACGAGGCTCAGTGGCCTCCACCCGCGCCAAGGTCTCGTGCATCACATCCACCGGCGATACCTCGCGACGTCGGATGGCCTTTAAAAGACTTACGGCGGTCGTGTGCTCTTCCAGAATACCCATTCATACTCTCCGATTAGCGTCATGGCCCTCGATGGCACGGCCGTCAGGGCATATCGTGGTTCAGATGGACCCCAGGGCGCGGTCAAACACCGGGCGCTCGGCCGCGATGCACATCTCAAACTTCATCCGAATGTGGGTGCGGTCCAAGCCCTTGCCGATCACCACGAGTCGGGTGGCCGGTGTATTCGCAGGCCAGCGCTCGGCATAGACCAGTGGACTGAATACCCGCTGCACCCCCTGCAAAATCACCGGGCGATCCTGATCCGCAAATCGCATCAACCCTTTCACGCGGTAAAGGTTATCCCCATAGTGATCCACTAACTCCGCCAACATGCGTAAGACGTCGTCGTACGCGAGTGGCTTTTCTTCATACAGTGAAATCGAACTCACACCGTCGAGATGCGGCGCCGCCGCCCGGCAAATCGCGCAGTCCTCTCCGTGCACATGATCGTGATCATGCCCGTGATGATGGCCATCCCCATGGCCGTGACCCTCCGCGTGACCGTGATCATGGTGATGCTGGTCGTGCCCATGCCCGTGATGATGGTCATCATCAGAAGCCCCTGGGGCACCTCCGAGCCAGGCATCAATCGCTGCCTCTTTTTCGATGGGATTGAATAGGCCCAAATCCAATAACTCGGCCGGACGCACGACGGCGTCCGCCGTCACCACCGACGGGCACAACGGGTTTAACGCCCGAACCCGACCCACGGCCTGGGCATATTCCGACTCCGACACCAGGTCACGCTTATTAAAAATAATCTTGTCCGAAATGGCGATCTGCTTCTCGGCCTCGGGAGAGTTCTCCAGCTGTCCCACCACATGCTTTAAGTCCACCATCGTGACAATGGCATCCATGCGAAAGGTCAGGCTCAGATTCATATCGGTGAAAAACAACTGCGCCAAGGGGATAGGATCGGCCAGTCCCGTGGTTTCGATCACGATCCGATCGAACTGAATCTGCGGCTTTTCTAATCCCAACCGCTTTTTGTACAGCGAGTAGAGCGCGCCCACGAGATCATCTTTACTCTCGCAACAGATGCAGCCATTGGAGAGCTCCATCATTTCCTCGTCGCGGCGCATGATCAGATCGCCATCGATCCCGATCTCGCCAAATTCGTTGACGATCACGGCAATACGGCCGCTTTCCGAGTCGCTCAGCAAACGATTCAACATCGTCGTTTTGCCAGCCCCCAGAAAGCCGGTCAGCAGCGTGATCGGCAGCCGCTCGTCGTGCGCGCTCTCGGCCATGGTCAGTTCAGTACGGCCCAAGCCCTTACCGGAGAACCACTGCCATTATCAATTTTCAGTGGTGGGCCGTAGAACATGAACTCACCCTTTCCAACCAGCTCCTCCAGATTCACCAACCACTCGTAGTGTGTGATGCCACGGTCACGGCAGACACGGTGGCTAGGGAAGAGGTTATGCGATGGTTTGTCGGTCGACGGGCCCTCCACACCATGAATCTTCGACCCACGATCAGCTAACCAATGCGTGGCTTCTGCCGTCAATCCCCAGTTACTCCACACCACCTCGGGTTTCGGAAAATACTTTTTGTGAAGGCCACTGCACATCAGCACAATGTGGCCATCCACCTTGACGCCCGCCTTCTTCTCGGCTTCTTCCAGCTCTTTCACATCCACGTCTCCCAGATCTGGGATATGGCGCAGATCCAGGCACACGGCCTTGCCCATGAACATGTCCAAGGGCATCTTGTCCACCGATAATCCCGTTGGGCTCACGTGATAAAACGAATCGACGTGGGTGCTGATGTGGTCCAGCGTTGAAATAAACGTCGTGGCAAAGGTCATGCGATCCCCCGGAACACCGAGCTCCAGAGCAGCGGACTTTTCATGGGTCCAGTGGGGGGTTACGATCGGACGCTGAAACAGCTTGTGCGCCGGCATGTTGTCCGACAATGTGAGCGTAAGGTCAACCATCTTCGACATTTGATTTCTCCTATCGATTATTAACGTACTGCGTTACGACGCCTTTTTCCCCAGATACGCCTCCATCACCCGTGGGTCATGGGCGAGCGCTTGGGATTCTCCTGAAACCGTAATTTCCCCGTGTTCCATCACATAGGCACGATGCGTGACCGCCAGTGCTTCTGTGGCGAGCTGCTCCACCAACAAAATTGATAATCCTTGTCGATTCAACCGCGTGAGAATGGGAAACAGAAACTGCAGCACCTTGGGCGCAAGGCCCAGGGACACTTCATCGATCATGAGCAGTTTGGGCTTGGCCACTAGACCCCGTGCAATGGCCAACATCTGCTGCTCGCCGCCGGAAAGCGAGCCGGCCAACTGCAAACGCCGCTCTTTTAACCGAGGGAAGATCTCAAACATTTCTTCAATGTGATCGGCGACTTCCGCTTTAGTGCGCAGGTATCCGCCTAAAAGCAGGTTGTCTTCGACTGACTGATCGGCAAACACATGGCGGCCTTCTGGCACAAGCACCACCCCACGTTTGACCATGTCGTAACTCTCTTGGGCCCGAATCAGATGTCCCTCGATCCGAATCTCACCGGCTGCCGGTCGAACCACTCCGGCAATCGCCTTTAACGTTGAGCTTTTCCCTGCGCCATTGGAACCGATGATGGAGACAAACTCCCCCGGATTGACCGTGAGGGAAACGCCCCGGGTGGCCTCCACCCGACCGTAGACCACCGACAGGTCACGCACTTCTAACAATGGGGTCGCCGACATCACGCGCCCTCCTGTGTTGGATTGCTGGACGCTTCCAAAAGTGCTTCACCGCCAAAGTACGCCTCAATCACTTTAGGATTTTCCTGAATTTCAGCCGGGCTGCCGGTGGCAATCACGACACCGTAGTCCAGCACCGTGACACGGTCGGAAACGGCCATGATCATCTCGACGTGGTGCTCGACCAGAATCACTGTGATGTGCTGCTCGGCCAGGGTACGGATCAGACTCTTTAAATCCTCGATCTCGGCGTGAGTGAGTCCCGCGGCAGGTTCATCCAGCAGCAACAGGCGCGGCGAGAGCGCCAAGGCCCGTGCAATCTCAAGCCGACGCTGGTGTCCGAACGGAAGATTGCGGGCCTGCTCATCGGCGTAATCGGCCAAACCCACGTAGCGCAACAGGGCCTCGGCCATGGCCTTGAAGTGACGCTCCTCCCGATCAAACGCGGGAAGCCGTAATACTGTGGCCATCAGACCACTCTTATAGTGGGTGTGGAATCCCACCAGCACGTTTTCCAACACCGTCATCTGCCCGAACAGTTCTGTGTTTTGAAACGTACGGGCCAGACCCATCTGCGCAAGCTTGTGCATCGGAAGGCCGGCCGTGGGTTGACCAAGAAACTCGATACTGCCTTCCGTTGGACGATACAGCCCGGAGATGCAGTTCAAGAAGGTGGATTTGCCCGCACCATTCGGTCCAATCACCGCATGGACCGAACCCGAACGAACTTCTTCGGAGATTTTGTTATTGGCCACCAAACCGCCAAAGGCCACCGTGACATTTTTCACGGCGAGACTGACCGAATTGGGGGAATCCCGCAGGGCCAATAGCGACTGCACCGAAGGCTCAGGCGCCGGCCAGTCCTGGGATTTACGTGACCGCTTTGGCCGCATGCGATTGCGCCAGTAGACCACCGACCCAACGATTCCCATGGGCATCGCAAAAATCACGAAGGCCAACAAGGCACCATAGGCAAAGTGCTGCCATACGCCAAATGCCTGGAAGGCCTCTGGCACATAGGTCAAGATCCCGGCCCCGATGAGCGGCCCGAGCACCGTGCCCGATCCACCCAGAATCACCATCAACAGATAACGCAGGGAATCCAGGAATCGAAAGGTGTCGGGATTCACGTAGTTGTTCAGATACGCATAGAGCGTCCCCGCCACACCGGCGTAGACCGCCGCCACTGCAAAGGCCAAGGTGCGTGCCGAGATAGGATTAATGCCCAAGGATCGAATCGCGGTCTCGCTCTGCGTGGCGGCACGCATTGCACGTCCAAACCGCGAGTGCATCAGGTTGTAATGCACAATGAACGCCACCAGAAAGATGGCGCCAATCAGATAGTAAAAACGCGTGTCATCGAGTTCCAGGCCAAACAGATTGATCTTGGGAATATTGCTGATGCCAGTGGTGCCCCCGGTTAGAGAGGACCACTCGATGGCCACGTTTTCCACCACGATGCCAAATGCAATCGTGATCACCGCCAGGTACACGCCTTTCACGCGTACCGTGGGATAAGCCAGCAGCACACCGAACACGGCCGACAGCCCCATGGACGCCACCAAGGCCGGAACAAACCCGAACCCCAATTTAGTCGTGAGAATCGCAGTGGTGTAGGCGCCTATGGCCAACAGGCCCGCCTGCCCAAGACTCACCAGACCGGCAAGACCCACCACGAGATTTAATCCCAGTGCAATCAAGGCGTAGATCAACAACAACATCCACACCCGAAGAAGATAGGCGTTTCCCAACACCCATGGCAGGGCCACGATGCTCAATGCGAGCGCGCCGACAATCCACGGAAAAGGGCCTTTGAGTGCGGAACGGTTCATACCTTCACCGTTTCCTTCTTACCGAAAATGCCCTGCGGAAAGGCGAAGAGCAAGAGAATAATCACGGCAAATCCGATGGCCTCGCGGGCGGCCGTGCTGATGTAGCCCTCGACAAATTTTTCCAATACGCCATACACCAGACCCATCACCACCACACCCCGGGCCTGTGTAATCCCAGCAATGATGGCCACAGCAAATCCTTTTAAGCCCAAGAGCAGGCCCATCGTGGACGAGGCCTGGGCGATCGGCGCAATCAGAATGCCCGCCGCGCCACCGAGGGCCGCTGCAATGCCAAAGGAAATCGCCGTCATCCGCTTCACGTTAATGCCCATCAGGCCAGCGGCCATCGGATTAAAGGCGACGGCACGAATGGCTCGCCCCACCATGGTGTGGCGATAGAAATATTCCAATCCAAATAAAAACCCGACCGCAAACAGCGGGATCAGGAGCTCCTGCGGATAGATTCCCGCCCCCATGATCGTGATGGGTTTTTCAATCAGCGGCGTGGGCAGCGGTTTGGCGAACGATCCAAAACTAATGGTGACGTAGCTCTCCAGCATGATCCCAATGCCAATCGTGGAGAGCATCCAACCGATTCCAGTGGCCTCTTTCGCAAAGGGGCGCACCGCATAACGCTCGACCAAGACACCGTAAATCACGCAGGCGATGATCACCACCGGTATGGAAAGCGATAGGGGATATCCCATACCCACCAACACGACCGCGAGCACCGCGCCCAGCATCACCACATCGCCATGGGCAAAGTTGGCGGCCTTACTGGCGGACCACATGATGCTAAAACCCAGGCCAATCAAGGAATAAATGGCCCCGATGGCCAGCCCACTCAGAAGGTACTGAACCGCTGCACTCATTACGCTTTTAAACTCCCCAACAACGTTATCGTTACAAGATCGTTCTCCCCTGGAATGCCCAGGAGAGAACGGTTCACACTTAACGGTGAATTACTTGTAAGGCGTTTCCGCGAGCGGCAACAACTTCCCGTCGTGCCAGGCGGTCAACTTGTAGTAACGCGGAAGAATTCCATCGTGACGCTCTTGTGTCTTCTCAAAGGCCGGGTCGTACTTGGCCACTAGGCCGTCATGACGGACCTGATACATGGCGTCCCGCACCTTGGCACGATCAAAACTGCCCGCTTTTTCAATCGCCTGGGCAATGATGTAGACCGCGTCGTAGGAGTTCGCAACGGCACTGCCCATGCGAATCTCTTGCGGGTTCTTCAGACCATATTTGGCTTGAATCTTCTTCCACAGGACTTCGGCACGCGGCTCAAGCTTACCCATCCAGGTATAGGTCTGGAACACGATCACGCCATTGGCCAATTTGCCGGCAATCTCACCCAGGTTTCCAGCCAGACCCCAGGCGGCGA
>JACCDX010597285.1_pt1 | contig 27206 bp, 27 predicted proteins | sample 7449681 | NCBI WGS metagenome assembly JACCDX01 (sample SAMN15323450, study PRJNA562643) | freshwater metagenome | isolation source: river surface water | place: USA:Blue River Watershed | collected 2017-08-18
TAACCTATGGTTTTTAATAATGAAGAAAATTCTTCATTATTAACTAGCTTTCTATTAGGCAATTAGGTTAGTTAAACTAATAGATGTTTATTTTTCAATTGATATGTGTATACGAATGGTTAATATGCGTCCCCATAAGTATATCCTAATTGCAAAAGAAATATTAAACATAGTATTTGGCATATCATTCATACTATTCACAAGACCTATTTATAATGAAGCCTCATAAAAAAAAAAATATCAATTTTTATAAAAATTGATAGGGCGTAATAACTCTCAGAATAATGATAATCAAAGATTATCATATGAGTATGGTGCAGTTAAAAAAGGAACTTTTTTAACTTCACACTCAAAGATGTTAGCGATTATTGAAAAAGGAACTTTTCCTTTTTCAATAACACATAACACATATAAGGTTTTATTAACAGTTCCCATAATAAATTATACACTAGTGTATAATTTATTAAAAACCGAAGGTTCAAAAAATTGATATATTAATTGATTTAAACTTTTTTTATATAGTTATTTAATATGGAATTATTCTCTCCTTCAAAAAATATTATGCAATATACACGCATTCAAATACCTCCTCATATGATGAATACTGATATTGAAGATAATATGAATATTATTTTACAACAAAAAGTAGAAGGTAAATGTAATAAATATGGATTTATTGAAAAGGTTCATAATATAGAAGAATATATTGAAGATATTATATTACCTGAAAATTTTTCCGGCTGCGCCACCTATAAAATAGCTTATCATTGTAATATTATTATTCCAGTTGAAAATACTGTTATTATTGGTAATGTTAAAGCTATTAATACTGAATTAGTTATTGCAGTTAGTGGTCCTATTATTGTGTTCATTCCTAAAGCAAATATTGATACTAATATTTGGGATATTAGTAATGATTTTACTGATAAAAAAACAAAATATGTTTTAAAACAAAATGATTGTATTAAAGTTCATCTTGATAAAGTTAAAATTACTCAAGGTGATATTCAAATTAAATGTATTGGTAGATTGATGGAAAAAGCAACTGATGAAGAAATTAGTCTTTATTTTGGAACTAAAAAAGAATCTAATTTTATTATTTAATTTAATTTTTCAATAATATCTTTTTCTAGTTTTTCAATAATATTATTATTATTATTTAACCAATCATCAATATTTATATTATATTTTTTTAAATATTCATCTCTTAATTGAACAATATTTATACTATAATTTCTTATAAGTTTTTTAAAACTTTTATTTGAAAATTTAATTTGTTTAATCAATTCATTTGCTAAATTAATTGATTTTATATCTGGATTTTTTATTCTTTGTTCTGCCCACCATATACACCATACAGCACAAAAACCATTTGGATCACCTATTTTTTTACATTTTTCATCTATTATTTCTAATATTTGAAATCCAATAGTAGGTAAATAATCATTTGGTTTATTATAGGTATAATTTAATAATGTATTAAATTTAATTATTAATACACTATCTAATAATTCTGGATTATAATAAAAACCTCTTGGTGGATTTTTTCCATTTGGTTCAAATCTTTCAATTGTTTTATTCACTTTATCTATTATAATTATATTTGCATGATATCCAGTAGATACTTCTATTCCTAATGGTATTATTATAAATTGTTTATCATTATTTATTCTATTTTGTAATATTGAATCAAAATTTTTAGGATAACTTATTTTCATAAAACTCCATACTATTTCTATATTATTAAAATCATGTGAATTTGTGCTTAATGGATATTCTAATAATAAATCTATATTATTAGTTTTATGTAAATATAATAAACCAAATACTATATCTAATGTCGAACCTGTATAAAAACATCCATCAGTATATATTTTATCATTATTATCAAATGAAATTTGATTGTTTTTTATATTATTAGGCATTTTATATCTATATTCTATTAATTCTTTCTTTGCTTTGCTTTCATTCATTTTAGGATTATTTATTAATATATTTTTAATAACTATATTTATTAAATCATTATCGGCTATATCAATTAATGTTTGATTTCTTTTGTTTGTTATATATAAATTTAAATAATTACTATTAATTAATATTTCTTTTATTTTATCTAATAAATATAATTTTTTAATAATAATATAATATAATATTGAATTCCCTTCATTATTCATAATATTTATATCTGTATTTTTTATCATAGTTAATAATATATTATATAAATCAAAATCATATTTATTATCTTTTATATTAATATTAATTATATCTTCTTCTAATAATAAATGTAATGAAGTATTTCCATTAAGATTTGTTTCATTATAATAAATATCTTTAGTATTATTAATTATATATTCTAATAATTTATAATTTTTCTCAATAATTGAATAATGCAATGAAGTATTTCCTAAATAATCACTTTGATTAATATCTGCTTTGTTTTCTATTAATTTAGTATAAATATTATTATTTAATATAATTGATTGTTGTAATGCATTTAATCCATATTCATGTTCTTTATTATTAATTAATAATGTTAATAATGATTTATTATTAATTATATACATTAATACTTTATTATCATCATTTTTAATAGCACTTTGTAATATACTTTCTCCATTTTTATTTATAAAATAACCAATAGGTCTTTGTTTTTTAATTTCAATATCTAATAAATGTATTAATATATCAGATCTCTTATATTTTAAACATAGCTCAAATACATTATACTCAATTTCATTAATTTTATTATATATTAAATTTAATGCCTTGATATTATTAAATATTATAGAATAATCTAAACATGTATTATTATTATTATCCTTAATATCTATTATTGATAATCCTATGTTTTTTTTATCATATTCTAATATTAATAATAATATATCAATATAATTATATTTTATTGGATTATATAATAAAGTTCTTCCATCATTATCCAGTATATCTAATCTTATATTATATTGGTTCTTTAATAATATAAATTTTAATATATCAACTAAATTGTATAATACAATATATTGAATAAAATAATTATTATTACTATCATATATATCTAAATCAATTGTTTCATTTTTTAGTGCTTCGCTCTTAATATGATTAAATAATTCATCAAATTTCTTATTTTTAATTAAATCAAATATAAGACTCATAATTTATATTATTAAGTTTGGGATTAAAAATATAAATTTTATATTAATTAAATATATCTAATGAACCATTTATTACTAATCTATAATAAATACTGGTTCCACTACTAATATTTGGTCGAATGATACGAAAGACATCATTAATTTTAGCACCAAAATATCTAGACATAATATCAGTGCTATATATACGACCTAATTCATTCAAGCCGAATGATTCTAATAATTCTTTCTTTTCTTCATTATTTAATAATTTATGTTCAGGTATAAATTCTTTGGATGGAATATCTTCTAATAATTCATATATAGTAAATATTTCTGCATTTTTATATTCTTTTACAACTTGAGTAAAAGTCTTTTTTGAAAAATTTTTTACAATTAAAAATTTATGATAATCTATATTTTTATTTAAATATTCATCAGCTATAGAACCATTTGAAATATTTTTAATTTCTTGATTTAAAATATTAATACTAATTTTCTTTTTAGTATCAGTATTTTCTAATTCAAAATCATATGTTTTATCACTAATAATAATATCAATAATTTTATCTGGAATAATATCTGTATTAGTATAACCTCTACGATGAAACATTTTCCCTAAATTATTAATAACAATTTTAGTAATTTCTTTTATATTTAATTCTACATTAGATAGTTCTGCCATTATATATATATTGTTTGGGTTTTATTTATATAATTATCAGTTTTTTTCTAATATATTTATAATGATTGAAATTTGTATATTATTACCTATCTTTATTATATTATTTATAATAATAATATCCATTTATCAAAATAAATGTAATGAAGCCTTTAATAATATAAATAATATTAATGATATAGATGCTTTTATTTATATTAATCTTGAAAATAGATTAGATAGAAAAGAATTATTATTAAATGAATTAAAAAAAATAAATATACCTGAAAATAAAATATATAAAATCTCAGGAATTCCTATACCTAAAAATGGACATAAAGGATGTGTTCAGTCTCATATATTAGCATTAGAATTAGCTAAATTAAATAAATGGAAAAATGTAGCTATATTTGAAGATGATTTAGAATTAAATGTATCTCCTGATGAATTTAAAAATAAATTAAATAAAGCATTAAGTAAAAAATGGGATATGATTATATTACATGGTTCTAATCAAGAAATAAAAGAAAATATAGATAAGGAGGGAGATTTATATTATCTATTATATTCAACTCAATCAACTGGATATATAATTAATGATAAATATTATGATAAATTATTAAATTTATTTAGACATTGTAATAATAATATGGTTTATCATAAATGGGGATTAGGTCATCATGAACCATATGCATTAGATCAAAAATGGAATGATTTAATTAAAAAAGATAAATGGATTGGTTTTAAAACTAATTTAGTTAAACAAAGAAATATTAGTAGTAGTATTAATAATTAATAATTAATTGTTTTATAAACGACATGTGTCCATTCATATGGTGCTCCTATTTTTTTAGCATAATCAGCCCATATTTTTGCTCTTTCTTGATAATTATTTATTTTATTTAATTCTCTTTGTCCATTTTCTTTAATATTATCATATGGATTTATGCAAGTAATACTATCTATTATTGCATATTTATCAACTGCATCTTTATTATTTGCCCATATATATAAATAATCTATACCCCATCCTATAAGTGAATCATCATAATATTTCATAAATTTAACTAAAGCTTCTTTTGAAAATACAGGTGTATTTACTTCAACAAAATTAGTATATCTAAGTATACTATTTTTAACAACTTTAGTTATTGGATGAGATATTTTTGATTCTTCTTTAAATGCAGGTTGGCATATAGATAAATTATATTTTTTAGATATATTAAATAAATTATTAATATCATTTGTATTCATTATAATATCATCATCTACTATAAAAAATCTTTCATAGTTCATTAAATCATTATAATAATTTTTATAAATATAATTAAAATTTTGGAATTTACTTCCTTTGCGTCTCCATATTCTATCTACTTGGCATTTATATTTATTATAAATATTATCATTATCCCCATAATAAATAACCCATATATTATAATTTCTATAATAATCTGTCCATAAATTATCAAAATTGGTATTATCTCCAGCAGATGTTATTAGTAAATTTTTTTTATTTAATGTTAAATAAAATATTAATAAAAGTATTATTAAAAGTATTAATAAGAGTATTATTAAAATCATTAATAAATATTAGATAAAATTTGAAGATTAAAATTTAAAATTATATATCCCTTATATATTAATGAGTTATAAACCTTTTATCTATAAAATCAATAATATTGATATTGATAAAATTTTTAATGATAATCATGATAATCATGATAATCATATTATTAGTAGTTCAAATATAGAACAACCATTATTTAGTCTTGGTTTTCATAGTTTTATTCATCGCACTAAATCTGCTATGGCTATAACTAGTAAATTAGAAACTAAAAATAAATTCTATTATGTAGTTAATCCATTTGAACATACTATTAATGATTATGAAAAAGATATTAATCATATGGCTAATATATTTTTAAATAATCCTGATATTTTATCACGTGCTTTTTATAAAATGTGGGAAATATTATATTTATTTGATATAGCTAGTAAAGATAACAAAGATAACAAAGTTGGTATGACTATGGCAGGTATCGCTGAAGGTCCTGGTAGTTTTATTCAATCATTTGTTGAATTTAGAGAAAAATATTTTGATCCATCTAATGATAAAGTATATGGTTTAACTATTAATTCAATTGATAGTATAAATATTAATAAATCAATGGTTGATAATATTAATAAAAGATATGAAAATATGATTGAAATTATTAAAACATCAAAAGAAACTAAATCTAATTCTAAATCTAAATCAAAATCTAAAATAGAAATTACTTCAAATGGAGATTTAACTAATATTTCTACTATTAAATATCTTAAAGAGAATATTAAAACAAAAGTAGATTTAGTTACAGCAGATGGTGGATTTGAATGGAAAAATGAAAATTACCAAGAACAAGAAGCATATTGTTTAATATTAGGAGAAATAATTGCTGCATTAAATATTCAAGCAAAAGATGGTTCTTTTGTATTGAAAATTTTTGAAACATTTACTCATACTACTATTAAATTTATCTATTTATTAAAATCATTTTATGAAGAAGTATATATATATAAACCATATTTTTCACGAGCAACTAATAGTGAAAAATATATTATTTGTAAAGGTTTTAAATATGATAATCAAAAAGAATTTGATGATCGTATTAAACTTTTAGAAGAAACATTAATTGAATGTAAAAAAGTTATAAATGAAAATAAATTTATTAATGATATATTTCCTTCATTTGTAATTAATGATGAACATTTAAATATTTTTAAATATATAAATATTAATATTGCGAATACTCAACAAATTATGATTAATAATTTAGTTGTATATATTAAATCAAATAATTATTTTGGAGATGCTTATCATACCTATCGGGAAGAACAAATAAAAGCAAGTAAATGGTGGAGTGAACAGTTTTTTACAGAAAAATTAAATGATAAATCTAGTTTAATTAAAGATACTTGTAAATATAATGACTCTGAATTAAATTTATTTGTTAAAAAACTAATTTAGCTTGGAAGAAACTTATCAGCTAATAATTCACCTATTTTTTTATCAGCATCTGCTTGAGATATATTACCTTGTTTGATATTTGATAATTGTTCAATCATAATTTCTAACATTTTATTATCCCCATTACTACATAAATGAGAAACTAAGAAAGGATATTTATTAGTAATTTCTTGATAATTATTCCAAAAATAATCTTCTTTTGCTTTAGATGATGTAATCCCTCTAATTTCTAAATTTTTAATTACATTCTTTATAGTTTCTAGTGTTTTATTAATATCACTCATATTACTCATATATAATTATTATATAATAATTATATATTTAATTGTTTATACCATTATTCTATTATTCTATTATTCTATTTAGCTATTTAGCATTAATCTTAATTATAATAACTAATATTAATGCTATATTTAATAAAACAGATACACTTATAATATATGATAATACATCATTATTTTTATTAATCATATCTGTTGGTATTTCACATGTTTCTTTATTACTTAATAATAAATCTATACCCTCTTCTGTTGTATATACTTTTTTATTATTTTTTTTATTAACATGATTATGCATTTTAATACCCCATTCCATTAATTTTTGTTTGCTACTAAGTGCATCCATATCTAAAGGTGTTTTTTCTAAATTTTCTTTAAAATGTGCTCCACATATAGAACATGGTATAACATATTTTAATGAATGGAAAAAGTTATAATATTTTAATTTATCTTCCTCGCTTGGAACATTAGGATAACCCATTGTAATGTAATGAATAAATTTCCATCCATGAGGTCCCCATACATCAGGTCCTGGCATTATTATTAAACAGGGGATATTTTTATTTTTAATTTAATATTAATTCAATTAAATCTTTTTTAGTTGGTTTACTATTAATTGATTTATTCATACTTTTACATAATTCTAATAGTTCGTCTTTCTTCATTTTTTCTAATTTACTTTTAGGTATATTATCTATTTTAATAAATGTTTCTTCAACTAAATTATTATGAACACTAAATCCCTCTAGCTCAATTATTTCATTAAAATTATCATTAATATTAATTATATCATTTTTATTATATTTATAAATGTTTTGCATTAATATATTATTTTTTAATATATTAGATTTATTTGATGAAAAACTAAATATTTTTGCTTCTTTAGATACAATTGGTTCCCACCATTCATCATAATTTGCTAAATATATAGTCGGTTTCCATGGATTAAAATACTCACCATTATATTGAGAACTAATTTTATTATTTTTAAAATCAAAAATAATTATATTAATATCTAATTCTTTAACAATATCAATAATATCTAGATTAAAATTAATATCATTATTATTAATTAAATCTTCTAAACAAAATAATATACTATTTTTTAAAGAAACATTAATAAAATTTAATTGAGAAATTATACCATATCTATAAAATGTATCATCAAATATTTTATTAAAATGGTTAAAATTAACACTGGAAATACTTAAATGGGGATTTTGTGAAAAACTATTTTGAATGGGCATTAAATATTTAATAATAGTCTCATATGATAACATTATTAAATAAAGCTAATAAATGTTTATATATTATTAACCAAAGGTTAATAATTTATGTTAATTTTAAAATACAAACACTTATTATTACTAATATTATTAATAATATAATAAATTTAATTAATGAAACTAAAAATGAACCAGTTTTAAATGTAATTCCATTTACTTTATATGTCATATGTTTTAATCTATTTATATCTGGTTCATTATCATTATTACCATCGCGTTCTATAATAGGAAAAATTAAATCATTTATAAAACTAAAAACTAATTCATTTACAAATGTAGCGATTACTACTACTGTTATACCAAGTAATACACTATTTTTCATTACAAAATTAGTTAAATTATTCAAAACCATTATTATAATATATCATATTATAATATTATAATAATGGATTTAAATAATTTATATAAAGAACTTGACCTATCATTAATAATTGAAAAAGCATTAGATTATTATGATAATAAAAATATAGAATATAGTAAATATATTAATACAGATGAAATTAAAATAAATAGAGATAGTAATACAATTAATATAAATAATAAAGATTTTAAATATGAAATATTAGGATTATTTGATAATACATCACATGTATGGATGTGGGCTTGGATGATACCTGAATTTATGTATAATGAAACAAATATTGTTAGAGAATTATTAAATTATGGATTAAAAATAAGTCCAACCAGTAATACTAGAATACCTAATGATAGATTATATTTAAAAACACAAATGGTAAATAGTCGATTTTTATTAGAAGATGAGTTTCAATTAGAATTACATTTAGCAATTGCTAGTTATTTAGCAAAAGATAAATTTAATTTTATATATAGTAAAAGAAAATATTTAAATAAAGAAAAAACAAAATATATTATAGTATATTATCTTATTATCTAAATTCTAATATAATATAATGTTATTTCATGATATATTAAATATTATATTAATGTTTATATTATCAATACAAGTTATTTTATATTATAAAAATGATAAAAATAATAAAAATAATAATGAAGAAAAATTAGATAATACTAAATTAAGTGATACTGATAAAGAAAGACTTGGTTTTATTGATTTTCTTTATAAATATTGGTTTCTTAAAGATAGAGATTATAAAACTTTATATGACCCATTATCTCCTCCTGAAAAAAGAGTAGAGATGCGACAATATCCATTTCCTAATAGATTATTTGGTGAAAGAACAAGAGGTGAACCTGATGATTATCAATTAGTTGGTTTATTATATAATACAAATGTAAATAAAAATTATCAATTATTTGGTAGAAGAACTTATCCTGGTTCATATGAATGGGAATATTATATTAGAGGTAAAGATTCTGGTGGATTAGAAATAAAGTTTCCTATTCAAAATCAAAATAAACAAGAAATAATGGATGGAGCTATTATTAATATACCTATTGATAGTAATCCATATAATGTATCCATCTATGATTATGATACATATAGATATAATCCATATGTTATATAAAAATTGATAAACATATATTATAATAATAATATTATAATATAATGGAAAAATTAAATGATATTCGTCATATTATTAAGCCTTTACCCATTAGTAATGATATATTATTAGAGTTGGATAATATTTTGGAAAATTTAATTATTCATAATAATGTTATATATAATACATATGTATTTAATCATATCATATATTATAATAATAATATTAAATCAATTACTATTGATATTGTTAAAAAACATATAACTAATAATATTAAACATATTAGAACTGAATTTCGTAATTTAAATAAAAAAAATAAATTAGATGTTTCTCATTTTAATACTTATTTTGATAATATATATAAATTATTAGGTAAAATAAATAGTATGTTTCATCATATTGAACCTATTATATATGATGAAAATAAAAAATGGGGATATAATACTATTATTGATTATACTATTAATAGTTTCGTTCGTATTCTGGCAAGTGATATTACTTTTCAATCAGCTATATTAAAAAGTATAATTAAATGCACTGATATTAGAAATTTTCCTATGGAAAAATTTATTGTATATATTAAAAATTTCTCAGAATATGATAATAATTTATTTGAAGATTTTGTAAAAATCTTTGATGAAATATGTATAAAAACTATTCCAGTTTATGAATTAAATGAAACATTAGAACCTATTATGAATATCTATGAATTTAAAAATATTTACACTCATTATAAACAAATGCTTTATAAATATTTTTACATAAGTAAATCCTTAAAATTACCATTAATGGAAGATAAAATTATTAAATCATTACAAAATATTATTTCTATTAATAATAATTATGTTAATACATTTTTATTATCTTATAAAAAAGATATTGAATATTTGATTAAACATATTGATATCTCTTTACTTCTCCTTAGTTATAAACCAAATGATATTAATACATTTATTTCATATTATATAACATTATATGAAATATCTTTAGATAATTCAGTTATTAGTGAAATTATTTATGAGTGCATTAAAACAGATACTTCTAGATTTTTTAATAATTCACAAAGTATTAATGATTTAGTAGAAATAATTAATAATAGTATTATTAGTAAAAATGATAATTGTAATCAAATAAAATTATATTATCATATTGGATATAATTTAATTAATAAGGATGAATTTATTAATGGTATATCACAAAAATTAATGGAACGTATTATGTATACTGATATTGATGATAAAATAGAAGCATCACATTTTAGTATATTAATGACAGAATTTAAATATGATTATAAATGCATATATAAATATAAAACAATTTATAAAGACTATGTTTTCACAAAAATATTTAATCAAAATACTAATTATAATTTAATTATTACATCAACAGATGCATGGAATATTAATTATAAATCTGGATTTTCATACAGTATATACAATTTTGGAGAATTTAGTGCTAACTTATGTAATATTTGTTATAAATATTATAATCAAAATGAGGTAAATGGTATTAGTAAAAAATTAAATATATATTCTCATATTGGATTTGTTGATATTAATATTGGAAATACTAATCTAATTGTTCTTCCAGCTCATATGTTCATACTTGAACAATTTAAAACATTTGATGATATTATTGAATATGATTTATTATTATCTAATTTAAAAAAAAATATGGATAATTATAATGATGATTTTTTACAACAAATTATTAATTCATTAGTTATTTCAAAAGTTATTAATATTATTAATAATAAAGTTCAATTAAATATTATTATTAAAGATATCAATAAAATTAATCTAGTTGATATATTTTATAATATGACTAATTATAAAGAAACGATTAAAAAAGAGATTGAAGTAGAATTAGCTCTAGAAAGAACTGATATTATTAATGCAAATATTAATCATTTTATTAAAATAAATAATTATACATTAGATGAATTACTTAATATTATTAAATCTAATATAAAAATATTTAATGTTTCAAAAGAATTATTTGATAAATCAATACAAAAAATGATCAATTATGACTATATTCAAATTAATAATAATATAGTTCAAAAAATCTATTATTAACTATAGGTTTATAACCTTCAGTTATGATAGGGCATAATAACATTCCCTATTAATAACCTACGGTTTATTCCCATTAAAATGAAGAAAATTCTTCATTTTAATTAGAAAAATTGATAGGGCGTAATGTTTTTACAAAGTAAAAACATGACATTCCCTATTAACTTTATAAAAAAACACTTTTAGTGTTTTTTTATAAAAATTGATATTAATTTAATTTATATTAAATACTTTATTATTAATGCTTAATCTATCTCAATTTAATAAGTCTATTATAGTATATGATGAAAAAGTGAATGACGAAGTTCAAATTGATATATCAAATATAAGTAAATATTTTTTTCATATTTATTGTTTATGTCCAATGAGTGATATAATTGAACCAATGGATATTAATAAAATGATATTATACAAAACAAGTATTTCTATTATTAGAAATCCTATTCATTTTGGTAATATTATTTATATAGATAGTCAAAAAATATTAGAAGCAAATAAATTCAATTATAAATTAGAAGAAAATGTATTAATTCTTCCAATTTATAATATTTCATTCTTATCACTTCAAAAATATATTGATAATATTAATAACAGTTATACATTAAATAATTTATATGATATTTTAGTTATTAATAATTATTTCGGTGATAATATTAAAAAACATAATATTAAAATGAAAATAACAATGTTAATTAATAATTTAGAAGAATCTAAATATTGGATGTATAATCATAATTGTTTAATGAATTTAACAAAATTATTTGATAAAAGAAATTTTAATACTACTATTTTAAAATCATGTGGTGATGATATTAAAAAAATTTTTACTAATATTGAAATGTCTCCGTTAAAAGGTAATTATATTCAACAATTATTTAAACATAAAAATTATGTAGACCCATCATCTGTTATAAATAAGAAAGGTTATAAATTATATTCAAAAGTATGGTCATGTGAATACACTAATGAAGATATTAATAAATTATTTAATATATTAGATGATGAACAAAAATATTATCTATTTAGTAATTTATGTGTTTCTAAACAATATTGTCATCTAGTTATTAATAATTCTTATATTCTTGATATGATGAATTCTACTATTAAAAAATATAGTGAGTTATATCAATATTTATTTGGATATGCATGGTTACGATTTTATTTTGAAGAAACTATTAATCGTTATTGTGTAAAAACTACAGATATGTATATTTTTGATATTAATACTGCTTCTAAATTACCAGTTTTTTATTTTGATATTAAAGAACCGCATAAAAATCCATATTGTCCAATTATGGTAGCTGAAAATACATTAATACCGTCTAAAAATGTAGGAGGTATTAAAACACATAGCAGACATAATATATTAAATAGAATTTGTAATTTAGATGAATTTAAGGAACGTATGAATGTATTTATAAGTTCTAATAATAAAATAGATTTATTGGAAGATATTAATCTTAAAGAATTAAATATGGCTATTACTGGTAGTATTATGACCGCATGTAGTCAATTTTCTCATCCTTTATTATTATTATTTAAAACATATACTGATTTTAATAAATTGTATAATCGTTTCTTTGATGAATATTATTATGATAGTGATATTGATATAATGGTAAAAACAAATAGTTCTTTTGATTTTTTTGATAAAACTAAAATATTTTATGATAAATTATGTATTAATCTATCTAAATATTTTGATGTTAAAAAAGAAGACATTAAATATAAAATTATTCGTGCAAGTTATTTATTTGTATCTAGTGATTTTGTTAAAAAATATATATGTAATGAAGAGTTTAATTATGATTTTATTATTAATAATATAGATAAACCTTCTATTAAAAAATTATTTACATTACATGCTGAAGAATTACATAAAAAAGAATGTATTAAATATAAAGATTATAATAAAGCTGATTATCCTGAATTATTTACATTTGATGAAAATGCATTAATTATTAAAATTAAAGAAAATATAGATAATGAAACTAAGGATAATAAGGATAATAAGGATAATAAAAAAGAATCAGAATTTACACAAGATGAATTAGATATTATTATTAATAATACTCCAGATATAGAAGAAAAGAGTAATACTATTAATAATGATATTATTACAAATTATATTGCTTTTAGTGATACATTTAAAGTTCATATTTCTTCACCATTTTTAAAACATGATTTTGAAATATTCCCAATTAATAAAAATGATTTTATGAATGCAGTTGCTAATTTTCATATGCCATGTGTTCGAGCATATTATGATACTAATGTGTATATGACACCATCATTTATTTCAGCTCATTTAACATTTATGAATATTGATTATAAATATTTTGCAGGAAGTAAAGATCCTATTAATATTATTAATAAATATCGTATGAGAGGATTTGGATGTTGGTTAAATAAAACAGAATTAGATATATACTTAAAATATTGTTATGAAGTTCCTTTTTGGAATAATTTATTACGAATTAATCCACATGATAAAAAAACATATGATAATGTTTTAGGAACATTAGAAATATCCCATCTATTATTTAGACCACGACATATGTGCTCTGACTTAATTACTAAACCATTACCTTATGATATTTATGATTATCAAGCATTAAATGAACAGGAATATTTAAATGAATTCCATTATAATTATTATAAATATAATAAATGTTATAAATTTAGTTATAAAAATACATTTATTAATAAAAATACTGGATATGTTAATAAATTAGATGAATATATAATTATTAAAACATATAATAACTAAAGATATCTATTTACTAACCATAGGTCAAGATAGCTTGACCTTTCGGTCTTATAAAAATTGAGCTAGATTGCTAAAGCAATCTTCGCCTAATTTTACTAATCCTTATATCAATCGAAGATTGATATAAGGATGGGAAAAATTGATTTATAAAGTAATTATTTTATATTATATATAATTAATGGCTACAATTGATATAATTATATATAATGATATTAAAACTAAATTATTTGAGTTTTTTGAAGATGAAACATTAGAAAGAATTTTAGAAGGTTTAAATGAATTTACAATTAATTATATTGAAACCAATGATTGTCCATTTTTAATTAATGAAATATTTAATAATAAAGCAAATGAAATTATTGAATGTTTAAATAATTCAGATTATTTAGGAGAAATGATTACTAATGGACATATTTATCCTGAGGAATTATGTTATATGAAACCACATGAATTATCTCCAGATAAATATAAAAATATTATTGAAAAGAAAGCATATGAACATACACAACGTAAAAATAAAGGAACTAATATTTTTTCATGTAAAAAATGTAAACAAAGTAATTGCGATGTTACACAAAAACAAACAAGATCTGCTGATGAACCTGCCACAACTTTTGTTAAATGTTTGGAATGTGGTTTTTCATTTAAGTTTTAATTAAATCTAATATTTTTCTACCTGATATTTTTGGAGATAGTTTTACATTATATTTATCTTCAATATATTCTCTACAATCTATACTAGAGGAGGATTTAGTATTAGAATTTATTTTATCTATAACACCTGGTTTATTATTCTTAATTGCATAATCAATAAATTCTGTGAAATTTTCATAAAGTATATAATATTCAACAGTTGAGAATAAATATATAATATCATCATTCATAAAAGTGCATTTATTTGTAAAAGAATTATAAATATCAATTAATAAAAAAACTGTATTTATATATTTTGTATCAGTTGTTTCAAAATTATTCATTTTATTTGCTAAAGTATTCCATCTTTTAATATTAGTAATTAAAATACCCATATGATAATTATCATGAAATCTTAAAACATCAATTGCATATAATGAAATATAGTCTCTAATGTTTGTCTCTATTAATAAATATTTATGATTTTTCTGTAATTCATTTAATTTATTACTCCATATATTTATTGGTCTAGATAATATTTTATAGATAAAATAAAAATTATTCATGCTTTGTTTAAAATCTAACCAAAATTGTTCTATATAATAATCCTGTTGATAATTTATATTATTCATTATATTATGATATTATATTATATATTTATATAATAATATAATATATGTTAAAGCGTATAGTTAGAGATAATGTATTTAATAAATTTAATAAACTGTTTGGTTCAAATATTGCAAAAAATATAGAATTATCTATTTATAATTTTAGTATAGATTATGCTGAAAATAATAATACTCCTTTTTTATTAGAAAATATATATAATGAAAAAGCAAATGAATTATTTTGTTTATTAAATAATAATCTTCAAATAGTTATAAATGCAATTAAAGATAATAAAATAGATATAAAAAATATAGCTAATATTAGACCTAGTGAATTAAATATATTATTATCAAATAAACAATATATAGATATAATAATAAAAAAAGAATTAAATATGATGTTACAAGAAAAGAAAGCAAGCACTGCTTTCGAATGTAAAAAATGTAAAAAAAGAAAATGTAGTATTACTGAAAAACAAGTTAGATCAGCAGATGAACCTGCAACTCAATTTATTACATGTTTAGAATGCGGACATGTTTTTACATTATAACCTAATTTAAGATTATATTATAATATATTAATATAATATATTATAATATGTCAAATGGTGCTTTGTTACAATTAGAATCAAAAAATGAATTTGATGATTTATTATTTGGTAATGATATAGAACTATCTGAATTTAAATCTACTTATAATAAAATTACTAATTTTGCAGAAATGCCTTATAGTTTTTATCCAACCAGCACAATTCAATGGGGAGATAAAGTAGTCTTTAAAATAAATAAAATAGGAGATTTATTAACTAATATGTATTTGGCATTAGAATTACCTGAAATAAAAGTATCTCAAATTATTGGAAGAACTGAAAGTGATGTTACTTCAAATTATAGAGTTAAATGGCATGATTATATTGGTTATAATATTATAGAAAATGCTATTTTAAGAATTGGTGGTAAAATAATTCAAGAAATGTCTGGAGAATATATGATGTGTTATTCAGATCTATATGATAATAATTGGTGTAATTTAAAATTATCAGGACATGATGGAGATTTAATATCTCCTCAATTAAAAATAATTAAACAATTTATTTATGTTCCATTAAGATTTTTTAATTGTGGTAATTATAATAATGCATTACCTATTAATGCTCTTAGATATCATGAAGTTGAAGTAGAAATTAAATTAAGAAAATGGGATGAAGTATATTTAGTTTTATATCAATTATTAGATGTTAAAGATGAAGCTGGGTTAATTACTGATCCAGATTCATATAAATATGCTCATACTCATAATGCTTTACCTATTATTCCATTTAATAATATTAGATTAGATTGTAATTTTATATTTTTAGAGAAAGAAGAAAGAGAATATTATTTAAAAAACAAAATAGAAATATTAATTACTCAAGTTCAATCACTTCATCAAAATGTATCTAATGTAGACTCTATATATTTAAATTTTTATAATCCTATTAAAGAATTATATTTTTTAACTTCAAAAAATGAAATAAGAGCTCTTGGAGAATTATTTAATTATAGTGGTAAACCTGCATTTATTCCATTTGATAGTAATGGTAATGAGATTACACAATTTACCAAAGCCTTATGGGTTCAAATACCTGAAAAACATATTTTATTAGATGCTAGTTTATTATTTAATAATGTTGAAAGAGTTCCTAATAAAGATTATAAATATTGGTATTTAGTTCAAAATTATGAAACATTTAAAACTAAACCTGAACATTATATTTATCTTTATAGTTTTGGATTAAATAAAAATAAAAATATGGGTAGTTGTAATTTTAGTATGATTGATAATGTTAAATTAAATATTAAATTAGCAGGTTCAGATATTAGAAGATTTAGTTTACCTATTCCTGAATATATAATTGAATTGGGTCCAGAAGATAGCACTTTTATTTCTGTTTATGGAACTAATTATAATGTTTTAATTATTGAAGATGGTTTAAGTGAATTGATGTATGGAATGTAATATAAATAAATATTTTTATTATATATAATTATGTGGTTAAATGTTGGCACTCTTGCATTAAATGAAATTAATATAAATAATATAAGTAAAATATTAATTGATAATAGATATAAATGTAATATTATTCCTAAAAATCATACTGGTTATTATTTTCATAAAATAGTTAATGACCCATTAACTATTATTATATTACAACATTATTTCAAATCAAATGAAAGTGAAGAAAATAAATTTATAGATATTAGAGATGATAATGAAGTTTATATAAATATGAATATAGTTACAGATTATATGCATTTACCTATATTTAATGCATTATGTCATTTATATATTAGAGATTATTATAAAAATAATAAATATGTTCCTGATATTGAAAAAATAAGTATTTTACCTAAAAGCACTAATAATGAATTGACTAATACTTTCAATATTAAATTATTTGATTATCAAAAAAATAATATTATGAGAATGATAGATATTGAAAATAATTATAATATGACATTTGATAGAAATTTAGAAATTCAATTAAATAATATGGGTTTATATTGGGATCCGCATTATGATGTTATTTGTGATAAACCTTCTATTTGTCATATTACTAGTAATGGAGGAATTTTAGCAGATAGTATGGGATTAGGTAAAACGATTACTGCTATTGGGTTATTACATTATGGCAAAGTATTAGATAAAGATAAAGTAGAAACTAGTAAATTATATACTAAAGCTACTTTAATTATAGTTCCATCTCATTTAGCTAAACAATGGGTTGATGAATATACAAAAGCATATGGTAATAATAAAAAAATAGTTATAATTTTAACTAAAATTCATCATGATAAAACTAGTTATAATGATATTATTAATGCTGATATAGTAATTGTTACTATTCAATTCTTATTAAATATTAAAAATTATTGCACTATCAATTATGGTAGTATAGTTCATCTAAATAATTTTGATTATGAAAGCAGATATAATTTTATTGTTGATAATCATATTGAGATGATGGAAACTAATAAAGATTATTTAAATACAAAGAAACCATTGTTTGAATGTTTTCATTTTAATAGAATGATTATAGATGAAGGTCATGAAATTATGGAACAAACATCATATGGTTTTAAAATGGGTGAATATATATCACATTTAATTTGTAATATTGATTCAAATTATAAATGGTATATTTCAGGAACACCATTTACGACTTATAAAGGATTAGTTAATATATTAAATTTTTTAAATGTTACAATTAATATTAATAATAATATTATACGTTTTGCTAAAAATCATAATAATATTTTAATTGAAGAAAATGGTCTTTTTATGGACGGATTATATGGTTATTTATCTACAAATGAAATTTTAATTAGATTATTAAATACATTTTCTATTAGACATTTAAAAGAAGATATAAATGATATCCATTTTCTTGGATATAAAGAAAATATTATGTGGATTGATTTAACATTTTCTGAAAAGAAAATATATGATAGCAAAAAAAATAGTAAAACATCCTCTTCTAATAGAAAATTATTGCAACAAATTTGTTGTCATCCATTAATTGCAGAAAGTTTTAAAAAAATAATTGGAGATACTCCATTATCGCTTGAAGATGTTCAAGATAAAATTATTCAACATCATAATAAAATAATAAATACTTATACTAAAAAAATAGAAACTCTTGATAGAAATAATCAGGCATATCATATGACATTAAAAACATATCAAGCAAAAATAAGTGAATCTACTTTTGTTCTAAAAACATTAAATCATATTATTAATATAAATGAAGAAGAAAATTGTATTATTTGTTATGAAAATATGATTGAACCAATTATGACACCATGTGCTCATTTATTTTGTGAAAATTGTATTAAAACGTGTATTAATATGAAACCCGAATGTCCAATGTGTAAATCACATATTAGTATGAATGAATTAGTTAATATTAAACCTAAAAAAGAACTTCCTAATAATAATGCAATAAATGGAATACTTAATCCATTAATTGATAAATATGGTTCTAAATTAGGAAAACTTATTCAAATTACTAGAACACTATTATCTCAAAATGCTCGTATTATTATTTTTTCACAATGGGATGATATGTTATTATTAATTCGCAAAAGTCTATTAGAAAATGAAATTGATTGTTCATTTATTAGTGGAAATGTATATAAAAGAAATAAAGCTATTAGTAATTTTAAATTAGGTAATAATCATGGTGTTATTTTATTGTCATTAGCAAATTCGGCATCTGGGACTAATCTTACTGAAGCAACTCATATTATTATAGTTGAACCTATTGATAATACAAAAGAAAATATTAAAGCAATTGAAGGACAAGCTATTGGCCGAGCTGTTAGAATTGGACAAAAACAACAAATTGAAGTAATTAGAATATTATGCAAAAATACAATTGAAGAAGAAATTTATAATGACAAATATAAATAAATAATTTTCTTTATTTTTATTAGAAAAATTGATTATTATAACATAAAATAATAATCAATTTATTAATAATGTATAAACCAATAATTAAGTGGGTTGGTGGAAAAACACAAATTATAGATAAAATAATGGAAAATTTTCCAAATGAAATAAATAATTATTATGAATTATTTCTTGGAGGTGGGAGCGTGTTAATAGCCTTATTACAATCTAATATAAAAGTACATGGTTCAATAAATGCTTATGACATTAATGAAACATTAATTAATATGTATATTAATATTAGAGATAGACCAAATGATATAATTAATTATATTAATAAATTAATTAAACATTTTAATAATATTAAAGAAGAAAAGGGAGATAGGAAAATTAAACATAAAATAGATGCATTAAAATCAAAAGAAAGTTTTTATTATTGGATTAGATATAAATATAATAAATTATCACAAATTAAAAAAAATATGCCGAGAGGTTCTGCATTATTTATATTTTTAAATAAAACATGTTTTAGAGGAGTTTATAGAGAAGGACCAAATGGATTTAATGTGCCATATGGTCATTATAGTAATCCAGAAATAATAAATAAAGAACATATTATGACTATATCAAAACTTATTAAAAATGTTAATTTCATTCATTCAAGTTTTGAAAAATCATTTAATAATATTACTATTAATATTAATGAATTAGATTTTATGTATTTAGACCCTCCATATGCACCTATTAATGATAAATCATTTGTTGATTATGTTGCTGATGGATTTACATTAAATCAACATAAATTATTATTTAATTTGATAAAAAATAAAAACTGCAAGTTTATTATGAGTAATGCAGATGTAGATTTGGTTAGAGAAGAATTTAAGGATAATTATAATATAATTACTATTTTATGTAAACGTTCAATTAATAGTAAAAATCCAGAATCTAAAGTAAATGAATTACTAATAAAAAATTTCTAATAAAAATTTTTAAAGTTTATTTATATGTGTTATGTGATATTCAAATTTGCTTACAGCAAATTTGAATATTCGCTAACAGTGTTGGGTTCTTAATTCAAATATTGCATATTTGAATTAAGAGTGACCCATATTAATATTATTTATCCATTTTATTAATATATCTTGATAGTTATCTTCATCTCCATATAATACTTCTATATTATCTTCATTCATTATTTTTTTAATATTTTTATATTTAATATTATCTGATTCTAATTTATCTTGTAAAAATTTACTTACACAAAAACAATATATAATATTAAATTTATATTCTGGATGAATATTTATCATTAATTCATATTCACGTCTATTAAATGCTCCTGTTTTTAATTTATCTTCAACACTACCTTCCACATTTTGATTTTTTTTCTCAAGTATTTTTAGAATATATTTATCTTCATTTTTTATTAAATATGCTTCATCTGGTTGTCTATATGTTTCTATATTAAATACTTTTTCAAAGTATAATTTAAAACCATTTTTTTTGAAATAAATTATATTATTACATTCATAATAAACTCCTTTACGTTTATTAATTTTAATAATTTTCATTTTATATTTATATTCTTCTAATTTTAATTCAATTGATGTTTTATCTTCAAAGTTTAAACCATTATAATTAGTTTTTGCTCCTCCGGCACCTGTTCCTTTGTTCATTAATATTCAATATTAATTTATAATATAATTAATATTCAATTTTATAAAAACTATTTAAAGTTTATTCATATTAATTATTAATAATGGTTGCAATTGGTATCGATCTCGGTACAACCTACTCATGTGTAGGTGTTTATCAAAATGGTAAAGTAGAAATCCTTGCAAATGATCAAGGTAATCGAACTACTCCTAGTTATGTGAGTTTTACTGAAAGTGAGCGTGTTATTGGCGATGCTGCTAAATCAATGAGTGCTCTTAATCCAACAAATACTATTTATGATGTAAAACGTTTAATTGGTCGTGATTTTACTGATAGATGTCTTCAAGAAGATATGAAAAGTTTGCCTTATAAAGTTGTTAATTGTAATGGTAAGCCAAAAGTTGAAGTTGAATTTATGGGCGAAGTAAAACAATTTACACCTGAAGAAATTTCAGCTATGATTTTAGTTAAAATGAAAGAAGTTGCTGAAACATATCTAGGTCAAAAAGTTACAGATGCTGTTATTACAGTTCCTGCTTATTTTAATGATGCTCAACGCCAAGCAACAAAAGATGCAGGTGTTATTGCCGGTTTAAATGTTCTACGTATTATCAATGAACCAACGGCTGCGGCTATTGCTTATGGTTTAGATAAGAATTCAAAGGAGGAGAAGAATGTTTTGATTGTAGACATAGGTGGTGGTACCGGAGATATTTCAGCACTGACTATCGACGATGGTGTATTTGAAGTAAAAGGAACAGGTGGTGATACTCATCTAGGTGGTAGTGATATTGATAATGCATTGGTGCAATATTTAATGGAGGAATTTAAAAAGAAACATAAAAAAGATATGAGTGAAAATAAGAAAGCAATTAGTCGTCTTAAGGCTGCTGCTGAACGTGCTAAGAGAACTCTATCTACTTCTACATCTGCTCAAATTGAGGTAGATGCATTATTTGAGGGTATTGATTTTTATACTAATATTACTCGTGCTAAATTAGAAAATTTATGTTCATCATTCTTTAAACGTTGTATGGATCCAATTGACCAAGTATTAAGTGATGCAAAGATGAGCAAAAGTGATATTCATGATGTTGTATTAGTTGGTGGTTCTACTCGTATTCCAAAACTTCAAGAATTATTATCAGCTTATTTTAATGGTAAGGAATTATGCCGTAATATTAATCCAGATGAAGCAATTGCTTATGGTGCAGCTGTTCAAGCAGCTATTTTATCTGGTGTGCAAGATGAAACAACTAATAGTATGATTCTACTTGATGTTACTCCATTATCTCTTGGTGTTGAAACAGCAGGTGGAATGATGACAGTTATTATTCCACGTGGCACAGTTGTTCCTTGCAAGAAGACGCAAACATTTAGCACGGCAAGTGATAATCAACCAGGTGTAACTATTCAAGTATTTGAAGGAGAACGTAGTATGACTAGTCATAATAATAAATTAGGTGAATTTACAATGACTGGTCTTCCACCAATGCCTCGTGGTATGCCACAAATTGAAATTAGTTATGAACTAGATGCTAATAATATTTTAAGTGTATCAGCAGTTGAAAAGAGTTCAGGTAAATCTGAAAAGATTACAATTAAGAATGAAAGTAATCGCTTAAGCAAAGAAGAAGTAGAACGTATGGTTAAAGAAGCTGAAAAATTTAAAGATGCTGATGAAAAAATTAAGGCTAAAGTAGAAGCTAAAAATAAATTAGAAGGTTATTGTTTATCGGTTCGTAGTTCAATGTTAGATGAAGCAAAAATGAAATCAGCATTAGGAGATGATGCAACTAATGTTGAAGAAACAATTAAAGAAACATTAACATGGTTAGAAACAGATAGAACTACAGAAGAATATAATGAAAAACAAAAAGAAGTAGAAGGTAAATTAATGCCATTAATTCAAAAGGCTTATCAACAGACTAAAGAACCAGGACAAGCTACACAGAATGAAACATCTGGAGTGTCTGCTGAAGAGGTTGATTAATTATAATTTAATTATTATTTAATTATTTAAAAAATATTTTATTAAGTATTAATAAAATATTTTTTAAGTTTCCTATTAACCAAAGTTCACAATATAATATTTTTTAATATAGATTATAATAATGACATGGGAAGATATTAAAAATTTACCAGCTGAAATTAATGGTAAAGTTAAACATTCAACTACAGAACCAGATAAAATATATAATAATGAACAAATAATGATTATGTTTATTTTTAAATTAAATGATCGCTATCGTTTTTCTAAAATTGTTGATATTGGAATGCAAAGTGCTATGGATAATTTATTTTTAGAAGGTTATATTGATAATAAAAATTATTTAGATTTAGCAGAAAAACAAATGGATAATTATTTTTTAGATAATTTACAAAAACAAATTCAAGAAATAATAAATAAAAAAGATGTAAGAAAAATACCATTAATTTTTAAAAGAGAAACATTTGAAAACAATATTGATGTTATATTATTAGCAGCAGCTGTTCCTGAAATAACTAATTTAGATAAATATAGATATTTAGCTAAATTATTATATGAAAAAGATGATAAATATTTAGAATATGCTAAGGAAAGTATAATTAATAATAATGAAAATATTTCATTAGATAAAATGGTATTAGGAGCTGATAATATAACTCAAATTACTACCAAAGAATTATTTGAGAATTGCTTAAGTATGAAATATTTTAATTTAATAATTATATTTGTATTAATGATATTATTAACATATTTTGCTATAAGAATTAATTAAATTTAGATGATATTTTTTTTCTTTCTTCAGCCAAACATACTAATGCTAACACTATATTCCAAATGTTTTCTTTAGAATCAGGATCTAATTTAAAATATACATCTTTAATCCATTCTACATCTTTAATAAACTCTTCACTAACTTCCTTATTTAAAAAAAACATCTCATCTTTATCTATAATAAATTGTTTATAAGGTAATACATTAACTATAAATCTATCTATCGCATAAACACTATTAATACCAGTCATTAATTTAAATTTAGTTAAATATTTCTTTCCTGCTAATTTAGATGTTTGTTCAAGAAAATCGATAGATATTTGATTAAATTCTTTTATAATATTATTCATTATATTAATTAATAGATTTTATTTAAATGATAACGCATTATAAACCAAATATTATAATAATTTAGTATATATTATTATAACATGAGCAATAGACGCCCACTCAATTACTATATTAGAAACCAGAGGTTATAAAAATTGAGCTCAAGAATTAATGCTATGCATATTAGTTCTTTCACCTAATATTTCCCATAAAAATGAAGAATTTTCTTCATTTTTATTAGAAAAATTGAAATTATATTCTATTCATCTAAATATATTATTATATTGAACATGGCATCTACACAGGATACTATTATTAAAAAGGAAGTTTGGTGTATTCCAACTTTTGCTAAATTATTAAATAAACGTGGTTATAAAATTACCAATGTTGGTTATTGTCGTTTTGGCGATAATTGTAGAGGAGCTCATAATGAAAAAGAAATTACAGAAAGAAGCGATATTACTAAATGGAAAAAGCGTGATAAATCAAACATAGATTTATTAGCTATTCAAGACTGTATTATTGAAACAATCAAATCTTCTTTAGAATATGTAATTAATCCTAAATATCGTTCTCAAATTCAACAAATTGATAGTTTACCTTTTAACCAATTATTACATTTTTGGTATGAGATTACTTGCTATCATCGTCGTATTTTTAAAGCTGATAAAATGGTATATAAAAGACATTGGACTGATAAACAAAGTAAACCTCCTGCTATTGAAGGCTATCATTATAAAGATGATGTTCCCCAATTTAAATTACCAGATACAATTGAAGATGATGTTTGGTGTTTAGAAAGAACATTACATTTATGTGAAAAGAATGAAAATGTTTGGCCTAATGAAGAAATCTCAATTAAAGAAATCTGTTGTGGCGATATTAATTGTAAAGAAGGTGTTCATTCTCGAGCTGATTTAGTTTGCGTTGATAATATGTTATATGGTGAATGCAAATGTCCTACTATGGAAGAAAATGAATTACAAAAGAAGGAATATATTAGACAAGGTGATATTATTAATAAACAAAATACACCTGATTTACCAATTCAAAAGCGTAATGAATTAATTCTTCAATATAATGCTATTGCAAAAAAATATAAAAAAATTGAAGTATATGTTAAATTAATTCATATGACAGAAATGGGATTAATCCCTTTATCTATTCGTAAAGCAGAGAGAGAAAAGACTGCACCCAAAGTTGTTGATGCTGGTGATATTGAAGTAAAAACTGTCAAGAAAATTGTTAAACCAGGGGCAAAAAAATAAATAAATTGTTTTTTTATTATATTATGTATTATAATGAAAGAATTATATATAATAATTGCTGTTTTTTTATTTATTATAATATTATTATTTATTAATAGCACTAATGAAACATTTCAAAATGGTGAAAATATTAAAACAACTCCTACATTACCAATAATTAGTTATTGGTATAAATATTTAAAGTCTGATACACGTTCTAAATGTTTTGATTGTGATAATACTAGTAAATACAGACATGGTACTAATTGTTTTGATTGTGAAATAAAAGGTGGTCGTTCTATTGACCCTGAATTAAATAGAGTATTAACTAGATAAAAATTGGGAAAAATTGATTATTAATTATTAAGAACCGAAGGTTATAATAACAATGGAAAACGATATAATTTGCTCTATTTGCCATGATGAATTAAGCATCAATATTAAAAAACTATCATGTAATCATATTTTTCATGAACAATGTATTAATCAATGGTTTTCTTATAATATGATTAAATTATGTCCATATTGTAGAAAAGTTGATAATAATGTAAATGAGTATAATCTAATATGGAAAAATATGAATATAGATGAAGCTATTCAATTATATAAAAATAAATATCATTTAGAAAATATGACACGTAATTGGATATTAGATAAAATTCAATTAATTAACAATACTATTCCGTTATGGAATAGTATTATTATTGGAAGAAATTATATTATTAGACATAATTTTTATAATATAGAATGTCGAGGGATTATTTATGAAAAAACAGATATAAATAGTCATGGAAATTTTTGTTGTAAGGTTCATATAGATAATGCACATGATGATTATTTTTGGTCAAATATCTGTCATTTTCAATTA
>JACCDX011172436.1_pt1 | contig 27196 bp, 24 predicted proteins | sample 7449681 | NCBI WGS metagenome assembly JACCDX01 (sample SAMN15323450, study PRJNA562643) | freshwater metagenome | isolation source: river surface water | place: USA:Blue River Watershed | collected 2017-08-18
CAGCCATGGGGCAACCAGATGAGTTAGCCGACTATAATTTATATCTGCAACAGCTTGCTCAACGCGATAAGAATGGTTCCTAATGGACAACGTATTTGATCTTCCTTCCGAATATAAGGAGTTGCGCACTAGCGTGCGAGCTTTAGCTGAAAAAGAAATTGCACCTCATGCACAGGCAGTTGACGAAGAGCATCGCTTTCCTGTTGAAGCAAAAAATGCACTGATTAAGAATGGTTTATTTGCTGCACACGTTCCAACAGAGTATGGCGGCGATGGCGCCGATGCCCTTGCAACAGTTTTAATCATTGAGGAAGTTGCACGAGTGTGTGGATCTTCTTCTTTGATCCCCGCTGTAAATAAATTGGGATCTGTTCCACTTCTACTTGGTGGCAATGAAGAGCAAAAAAAGCGTTGGCTTCCACAGTTGGTTAAAGGATCAGGATTTTCTTATTGCCTTTCAGAATCAGAAGCAGGATCAGATGCGGCCGCACTTCGCACAAAAGTTGAGCGATCTGGAGATGGCTGGGTTTTAAACGGAAGCAAAAAGTGGATTACAAATGCGGGAGAATCAGATTTTTACTCTGTGATTGCTCAAGGTGATCCATCACTTGGAACAAAAGGAATCACAGCATTCATTGTAGAAAAATCAGATCCAGGTGTTTCATTTGGCGCCCCAGAGAAGAAAATGGGAATGCGCGGTTCACCAACTCGTGAAGTGTACTTTGACAACGTTCAACTAAGTGATGATCGCCGAATTAGTGAAGTTGGAAAAGGTTTTGCCTTAGCAATGGACACCCTTGATCACACTCGAATTACAATTGCTGCGCAGGCAATCGGATTAGCACAAGGTGCATTTGATGTTGCAACAAAGTATGCACATGAGCGCCATCAATTTGGTAAACCAATTTTTGATTTCCAGGCGATTCAATTTATGTTGGCTGATATGGCCATGAACATAGAATCAGCACGCCTTTTGACATATTCAGCAGCAGTTAAAAGTGAGAATAATGAAAAAGATCTTCGTTTTTTCTCTGCTGCAAGTAAGTGTCTGGCAAGTGATGTGGCTATGAAAGTCACACAAGATGCAATTCAAGTTCTAGGTGGCTATGGATATGTCAGTGATTATCCAGTTGAACGAATGATGCGTGATACAAAATTGACCCAAATCTACGAGGGAACCAATCAAATTCAACGCGTTGTAATGGCTCGTAATTTACCTAACAGTTAGTGCAAGGTTAGGCGCTGCCCAGATTAGAAAAAACTTCAGTAGTTCCTATCGTTTAAATCGAATAAGAACCGATGGTGTTGCCGCTGCATCTAATGCAACATCATGTGGTTCATGAGGTAGCTCTTCACTAGAAAGTTCACCTGGGTATACCAGACCCACTTTCCAAGCATTGAGGGCTGGCAAAGATCGATCGTAATAACCTCCACCTTGTCCTAAGCGATAGCCTGATTGATCAACCCGCAATGCTGGTACCACAATCGCTGTGATTACTGACATGTCCGTTATTGCATCACCGGTAGGTTCAAGAATCTTTTTCTTTGCACGAAGTGAACTCTGTTCACCATTCCAATTTACCCACTCAAGAATGTCCCCATTAATTCTCGGTAAATAAAGTTTTTTTCCACTTCGCAAAAATGCTTGGTTGATCTCTTCGGTGCTTGGCTCTGTTTCATAGGAAATGTAGGACGCAATCCCTGAGGCAGCTTGAATCTCGGGTGCCTTCAAAATCACATTAAAATTTGATGGAATGAATTTTTGCGTACGATCGCGGCGAGCCCGCTCTCTAATCTGCTGTTTATCAACGCCCATTTGAATCTCCCATGAAATCCCAAAGATAAAACTTAATAGAAGTAGGGTTTGATTATGCCAGAACACACGCGGGTGGATGAGTTTCTTACTTCACTCCTTTCTATATGCAAGCCGCTTGAGGCTTTTGAGATGTCCTTACTTGATGCTCATGGAGCCACACTGGCCGAAGATATTTATGCAGGCGATCGATTGGTTTTACGATCAGGTGCGCGAATCAGATCTACGCAGATTGGTTTAGCCGCCTCTATCGGTCGTGATCACTTACCTACAAGACCACATCCTCGTGTAGTTGTACTTTCGGCAGGACCAGATCTTGTGGAACCTGGCCAGCAACTGAAAAATTCCAGTGATGAATATGAGACAAATTCCTGGCTGTTAACTACAGCAGTTCGTGAAGTAGGAGCTGTTGCCTATCGCGTACATTCAATTCCAGAGACTGAAGAAGAATTAAAGAAAGTAATTGAAGATCAATTAGTGCGCGCAGATTTGATAATTATTTCCGGAGAGCGACACGATGACTCCTTTGATTTGATCACACGTACTCTTTCATCCCTAGGGGCAATTACAACAGTTGATATGGCGATAGAGGCAAGTGGTCGCCACAGTTATGGCGTTATTGGTCCTGATCAAACTCCAGTTGTCACACTGCCAGGTGATCCGATTGCGGCATACATTTCATTTGAACTATTTGTTCGTCCAATGATTAGAACAATGCTAGGTGCAGCAACAATTCATCGCCCTTCAGTTAAGGCCTCTTTAGAAAAACCAATTGAATCAACAGAGGGTATGCGCTCCTATATTCGTGCAGTTTTAGCAGAAGATGGTAAATCAGTTACACCTTTGGAATCTCAAGATGAGCAGTCAACACTTTCTGATGCAAATGCATTCATTGCGATTTCTGAAGCAGACACATCATTTAAGACTGGTGATCGTGTTAACGTTGTAGTTCTTGAGCGACGATATATCTAGGTTATAGCTAGGTCATATAGAGGCAATTATGGGAAGAGCATGGCCAATTGAAATAAAAAATGATGAAATAACTCTTAGACCTTTACGTTTTCGAGATAGACAGAAATGGAATCGTGTCAGGGCGGAAAATCGAGATTGGTTGTCTCCATGGGAGGCGACAATTCCCAGCATAAGCCAAGAAAACATTGCAGAGCTTCCAACCTACTTTGGCATGGTGCGATCACTTCAAAATGAGGCCCGTCATGGCCGATCATTTTCCTTTGCAATTTGGAAAGGACCCAACTTAATTGGGCAAATTTCTTTGGGCGGTGTGATTTACGGCGCAATGCGAGGTGGGCACATTGGATATTGGATCGATCGCAACTTTGCTAGTCGTGGATACACAACGATGGCTGTAAAAATGCTTACTGAATATGCTTTTCAAGAGTTAAAGCTGCACCGTATTGAAATTAACTTACGCCCCGAAAATGCTGCTTCTAGAAAAGTAGCTGAAAAGGCTGGCTACATTCTTGAGGGGGAAAGACCCCGGTACTTACATATCGACGGAGATTGGCGAGACCACATAGTTTTTGTGAAGGAAAATCCTGGGTTTTAGGAGTGCTTAAATCCCCGAAAAATCTGGGGGCTTCTTTAAGATTTACCATTATGGCTTCGGGTCTGATCTATCTAGCAATCATCGGGATGTGGGTTGCTTATTTTGCCCCCCGATGGATCCACGACCGTAATGAATTCTCTGGTAAATCAGTTGAACAGTTTAAATCTGCACTTCGAGTAGTAGCTGCACAATCACCAGGTGGTGCTAACTCCTCGGGGGCGATACATATTGATTTAGATAGAGAAGCAAAAGTTCGACAATTACTTTTGCGACGAAGAATTATTTTCACAATTATTGCATTTTCAATTGTCACAACAATTGTTGGAGGCTTTATGAATACCATGCCATTTCTATATGCACTCGTTCCACTTTCTGCAATGTTGGTTTACATTGCAAATGTGCGACGACATGTGATCGCTGACCAATTACATAAGCGTCGAGTCACACAGCTGCATCGTCGAAGCGCTGGTTTTTCTGCAACGAATTTATCTGAAGTTGTGCAGCCAAAAGCAAACACTGAGCATTGGATACCTTTGTCAGAACGCGAACTTAAAGGTGTAGTAATTGTTCCGCGCGGTTCTGCAACATATCAAAACGTATGGCAACCAATAGAGGTTCCAGTACCTACTTATGTGAATGCACCAAAAGCTGTTACTTCAAAGCGAGTGATTGATCTGACCACACCAGGACAATGGACAGAGGAACAAGAACTACTTGAAAGACAGGCATTAGCTGCTGCATCACCATCTCGCGATGAGATTTTTGATCAACAGTTAGCTGAAGAGGCCGTTGAGCGTTTGAATCAATCGCGCGCTGCTAACGAATAACTAATCAGATCCAGGAATCAAACCACATTCGATCTTGCCACTGATCGTATGTGATTAATTGACCTGTAAACAGAGGCAAGAAGTATAAAAAGCAGATAAAGATCAGCGTAAATCCACCCGCAATAATGCTTTGAGAAACCACAGGATTAAGTCGAGTTTCAAGCAGTAATTTTGCACAGTAGACGATAGCTAGAATCAAAAATGGCTGAATGATAATTGCATAAAATGTAAACACAGTTCGATCAGGTAGTGCAAACCATGGCAAGTAGCCTGCAACTAAACCAATAATCACGATATTTGCAGCATTATCGGTTATTCGATTTCTTAGTGATTTAATCCATTGGTAAATAACAAACAAGATTGCAACTGTGCCAATCCACCATAAAAATGGTGTTCCCAGTGCCAAAACTTCCTGAGAACATTCATTACTTTCGCATCCACTCGGTGCATCGTAGAAAAACGATGTAGGACGCAACATCAATAGCCAACCCAAAGGATGAGATTGGTAGGGATGTTTTTCAGTCAAACCAACATGGAAACTAAGCATTTCAGCGTGATAATTAATTAAGGCAATAAATGGATTACTTGAACTCTGTCGGTCCCATCCTCGATCAGAGAGAAACCAACCCAACCATGTCAACGTGTAAACAGTAAGAGGAAGTAGGCCATATCTGGCAACAACTCCAGCAATTTTGCGAGGAGTTTCCCGAATATCATGTGCCACCAGTATTCGATACAGAGTTATCAACGCAATAACGGCAATGAAATAAATTGCACTCCATTTACAACTAAGAGCTAAACCAAATGCAAACCCTGCCCACCAATGTATATCCCTGCTCCATAAGTAAAGACCTAAAAGAGTAAAAAAAGTTAAGAACAAATCAAGCAGCGCAGTCCGTGAATGAACTAGCAGTAGGCCATCAATCGCCATTAATCCAGCAGAAAGGGCCGTTAAAATAGGTGAATAGAAAAGTACATGGACCAAGCGCGCAATCAAAAGAATGAGCAAAGTTCCAATTACTGCTGTGGCAAAACGCCACCCAAATTCATTATCGCCAAAAATTGCGATTCCTGCAGCGATGAGCCATTTTCCTAAAGGTGGATGAACAATAAACTCTGGATCTGTGCCCGTTACTTCTACACCGAAGTTGAGAAGATCTCGCGCTCCATCAACGTAATAAAGCTCATCAAAAATTAAACCTTTAGGTGAACCCAAGTTAAATAACCTCAGCACAAATGAAGCAATTGCGATGATAACTGGGGCTATAGCGGCGGTCACCGGTCAAGGGTATGCGCCAATACTCAAAAATACTGAGAGTATTACGCCATGACGCTCATTTTAGCTGCAACTCCATTGGGCAATCCTGGGGATGCAAGCAGCCGACTAAAGAGTGCAATTGAGAACGCAACGATTATTGCTGCAGAAGATTCCAGACGTTTTCATCGCTTGTGCCAAGATATTGAGGTCACATTTACTGCCAAAGTTTTATCTTTCTTTGAGGGCAATGAAGAAGAGCGCACAAAAGAACTGCTTTCTGAATTAAAAAACGGTGCAACAGTTTTAGTTGTTTCAGATGCAGGTATGCCAACAATCAGCGATCCAGGTTTTAGATTAATGCGAGAGGCCATCGCCCAGAACCTTGAAGTTTTAGTAATTCCAGGTCCAAGTGCGGTAACTATGGCAGTGGCACTTTCTGGATTACCAACAGATCGTTTTTCTTTTGAAGGCTTTCCACCACGAACTGCTGGAGCAAGGTCATCTGCTTTTGAAAAACTTCGATTTGAAGAAAGAACTATGGTTTTCTTTGAAGCACCACATCGATTACAAGAATCTCTAGTTGATGCAGTTGAAGTTTTTGGTTCAGATCGTAAAGCGGCGATTTGCCGTGAGATGACCAAGCGTTACGAAGAAACAATTCGAGGCACTCTTTCAGAGTTATTGAATTGGTCAAATGCAAATGAAGTATTGGGAGAGATAACTTTAGTAATTGCCGGGGCAGAAGTTGATTCGGCCCTTCGAACCGCAGATGAGATGGTGAAACGGGTAAAGGAATTTGAAGCCGCTGGAATGGATCGAAAGGGCGCAATAGCAACGGTTGCCGATGAATTTGGGTTATCCAAACGTCTTGTTTATGCCGCGGTCGTTGATGCGAATAAGATGAGCCAATGACCAAGTCCTTCTATCTGACGACGCCTATTTATTACGTCAATGATGCACCTCATATTGGTCATGCATATACAACTGTTGCCGGAGATGTACTAACTCGTTGGCATCGTCAAAAAGGTGAATCTGTTTGGTTTTTAACAGGAACAGATGAGCATGGACAAAAGGTTATGCGAACTGCAGAGGCAAATAATGTTGCCCCTCAACAATGGGTAGACAAACTTGTAGCTGATGCATGGAAACCAAACTGGGAACATCTAAACATTGCAAATGATGACTTTATTCGCACCACTGAAAAACGACACACAGAACGCGTGCAGAAATTTCTTCGATCATTAAATGACTCTGGCCATATCTATTCAGGCAAATATGAAGGTCCTTATTGCGTGGGATGTGAGGAGTTCAAGCTTCCTGGTGATTTGATTGAAATTGATGGAGCAAAGTGCTGTCCTATTCATAGCAAGCCCATTGAATTGGTAAATGAAAACAATTGGTTTTTTAAGTTATCAGAGTTTGCTCAACCATTACTTGAGCACTACCGCAGTAATCCTGAGGCCTGCCAACCAGAAAGTGCTCGAAATGAAGTGATTTCATTTCTTGAAGGTGGAGTCTCTGATCTTTCTATCTCTCGTTCAACATTTGATTGGGGAATTCCAGTTCCTTGGGATACAGATCAAGTTGTTTATGTTTGGTTTGATGCGCTTCTTAACTATGCAACAGCCGTGGGACTTACCGATGAGGCAACTTCTGATGGTGGTAAAAAGTTTGCACAAACTTGGCCGGCCGATGTTCATTTAGTTGGAAAAGATATCTTGAGATTTCACGCAGTAATTTGGCCAGCAATGTTGATGGCAGCTGGCCTTGATGTCCCTAAAAAAGTTTTTGCACATGGTTGGTTGCTAGTTGGTGGAGAAAAAATGAGCAAGAGCAAGCTCACAGGTATCGCCCCTAAAGACATCACCGATCACTTTGGTGTTGACGCTTTTCGCTATTACTTTTTACGAGCAATTCCATTTGGCACAGATGGATCATTCTCTTGGGAAGATATGAGTGCACGATACACATCAGAGCTAGCTAATGATTTTGGCAATTTAGCCTCACGAAGTGCTGCAATGATTGAAAAATACTGCGGTGGCGTCCTTCCAGCTGTTTCTAAAGATGCCGGACTAGAAGATGCACTGAAGCAAACAGTTTTAACAGCTGATGCAGCGATGTGCGCACTTGATTTTCAAAGTGGAATAGTTGCAATTATGGATTTTTGTAAAAAGGTAAATGGCTATGTCACTGAAAAAGAGCCATGGATCCTTGCAAAAGATCCAAATAACAAAACAGTTTTAGAGGAAGTTTTGTACAACACCGCTGAATCTCTGCGCGCACTGGCCGTACTTTTGAATCCACTCATGCCAGATACATGCGAGATTTTGTGGCAAAGCCTTGGTGCTCAATCAACACTTGGAGATTTGGGATCACAAACAATTTCATCGGTTGCCAAATGGGGCCAACTACCAATGGGATCAGTAGTGACAAAGACTCCAGTTTTGTTCCCACGACTAGAAGTTACTGCTTAATTAAAAATGGCAGATCGCCACAATCGCGACATTGATCGTCCGCGCGCTCCGCTTCCGGAGCCGTTGCCAGTTCCTACTGTGGATGCACATGCACATATGGAGATTGTTACTGATGCAGCATTTGATTCCCAGGAAGTTGCAGATGTAATCGCAGAGGCAAAATCTGTAAATGTAGATCGCATAGTTCAAGTTGGTTACTCGGCAGAGCAATCACGCTGGTGTGTAGGTGCGGCAGAAAAATGGAACACCTCTGTGTTGGCAGCTGTTGCACTCCATCCTAATGAGGCTCCAGTTGTAGAAGATTTAGATGCCGATTTAAAAGTTATTGAACAACTTGCTCAACATTCTCGTGTTAGGGCAATTGGAGAGACTGGATTAGATTATTTTCGAACACCTCCAGAGTTAAGAGCTCGTCAGCAAGAGTCTTTTAAGTGGCACATTGATTTGGCCAAGCGCATGAATAAGGCTTTAGTCATTCATGATCGAGATTCACACGATGATGTTCTTTCAGTTTTGTCTGAGGTTGGGGCTCCAGAAAAGACCATCTTTCATTGCTTCTCAGGCGATGTTGCAATGGCAAAGATCTGTATTGAACGTGGATACATTCTCTCCTTTGCGGGAACTCTTACATTTAAAAACGCACCCGAATTAAGGGATGCAGTAAAGCTAGTTCCTTTAGATCAGTTATTAGTCGAAACTGATTCACCATTTTTGGCACCAACTCCACATCGTGGAGCAGGAAATACTCCTGCACAGATTGCAAATATTGTTCGGGCAATGGCAGCAGAACGTAATCAAGATCTAGCGGAATTAGCCAGTGCATTAAGTGAAAACGCTGAACGAATTTTTGGATCATTTGCTCCATGACATTGCTTGGAGCGGCGCAGATCCGCGAACTTGCTGCCTTATTAGATTTAAAGCCCTCTAAATCACTTGGACAAAACTTTGTTATCGATTCAAATGTTTGTAGCAAAATTGTCAGAACCGCAGGTGTTACACCCGATGACATCGCTCTAGAAATTGGCCCAGGACTTGGTTCATTGACTTTGGCGCTTCTGGATAATGCCAAAGAAGTAATTGCTGTTGAGATAGATTCACGACTTGCCCAACAGTTACCGATAACAGTTGCTCAGTACTTTGATCACCTAGAAAATCTGACAGTTATAAATCAGGATGCCCTAAAGATTACTGAGCTGCCTGGGCAACCAACTTTATTAGTAGCAAATTTGCCCTATAACGTTTCAGTACCAGTACTGCTACACCTTCTTGAAAGATTTCCAACAATTAGATCTGGTGTTGTAATGGTTCAGGCAGAGGTTGCTGATCGACTTGCCGCAAAACCTGGTGGAAAAGAGTATGGAATTCCCAGTGTTAAAGCAGCATGGTGGGCAGATGTGAAAAATGTTGGAACAGTTTCTCGATCGATTTTTTGGCCTGCACCAAATGTTGATTCAAAGTTAGTCGGCTTTACCAGGCGGCCCACACCCGGTGATGAAGAGATGCGGGTTAAAGTTTTTACAATTATTGACTTCGCATTTGCTCAACGACGAAAGATGTTGAGATCGGCGCTATCTGGGCTTTATGGATCATCATCGGAAGCAGAGCAGATTTTGATTAAGGCTGGCATCGATCCCACACTTCGCGGAGAGGCCTTGGAGATTGAAGGTTTTTGTCAGATCGCAGCCGTTGCACCTGACATTTTCTAGTCACAGTTATAGGGTCGCATCATGCCAGTCAAAAGTGTGACCGTTCGCGTTCCTGCAAAGGTCAACCTACAACTTTCAGTTGGGCCCAAAGAGGCCGACGGCTATCACAATTTAGTTTCAGTTTTTCAAGCAATCTCGATCTTTGATGACATAACAATTAAATTAGGAGAACCAGGTTCTGGTTTAACTATTAGCATCTCTGGAGATCAAACACATGGTGTTCCAGCAGATGCAAATAATCTTGCAGCAAAAGCTGTCGCGCTGATTTCAAAAGAGTATGACCTGACAGTTGATGCACATATTGAAATAAAGAAATCCATTCCTGTTGCTGGCGGAATGGCTGGTGGCAGCGCTGATGCTGCCGGAACAATCATCGGAATTGATTACCTATATTCACTTGATATGACACGGGAAGAAATGATTGAAATCGCATCAAAAATTGGAAGCGATGTTCCATTTATGTTAAGTGGCGGTACTGCAATTGGTACTGGCCATGGTGATCAGTTAACTGCTGCCCTTTCCCGAGGTACGTATCACTGGGTATTGGCAGTTTCCACCGTTGGTCTATCAACACCGGCTGTTTATGCAGAGTGCGATCGATTGCGCGGTGAACTTGAAATTGTTGAACCACAAACAAATGAAGCTTTAATGCAATCACTACTTGCTGCTGATGCACCAGGAGTTGGAGCGGCACTAGTAAATGATTTGCAACTTGCTGCATGCTCTCTGCGTCCTGCGATTCGTTTGGTATTAGATGTTGGTCAGGAATATGGGGCGTTAGGTGCAATTGTTTCTGGTTCGGGACCAACGGTTGCCTTTTTGGTGTCAGATCAAGATTCTGGGTTAGATCTTGCAGTGGCCTTAACCTCTAGCGGTGTAGTTGGAAGCGTTGTGCAGGCTTATGGGCCAGTAGCTGGGGCAAAGGTAATTTCAACAAATTAATTGCACCTGTTGGTTTGGTACAAATCCAGTTATGAGGGAGAATACGGGTTCCGCCATTGTGTAGTGGCTAGCACATGGGCCTTTGAAGCCCAGGGTCCAGGATCGATACCTGGTGGCGGAGCTGCTACCAATCCCATCAAGATAGACTTCATGCATGGCCTTAGAGACCGCGATCATTCTTGCAGCGGGTGAAGGCACGCGCATGAAGTCATCGCTTCCTAAAGTTTTACACACCGTTGCAGGTCGCTCACTTCTAGGACATGTAATCCACGCGGTTAATCAACTACAACCTTCTGATGTTCGAGTCGTTGTAGGGGCAGGCCGTGAAGAAGTTACTGCTCACCTTTCACAGATTGCTCCAAAAGCCTCAACTGTTTTTCAGGAAACTCGCGGCGGAACTGGTCATGCAGCCCAATTGGCGCTCGCAGGCAAATCAACAAAAGGAACAGTATTAATTCTTGCTGGAGATACTCCATTATTAACTGGCGATTCACTCAAGCAGTTTGTAGATATGCACTCACAAGGAAAATTTGCAGCATCGGTTTTAACCGCAGAACACGCAGACCCAACAGGATATGGCCGAATAATTCGTGATGATAACGATGAACTACTTAGGATTGTGGAAGAAAAAGATGCTAGCGAAGATGAGAAGTTTATTTTTGAGATTAACAGCGGCGTCTATGCATTTGATGGGGAAAAACTCGGCGCTGCAATTGGAAAACTAACTAGCTCAAATGCCCAGGGCGAACTCTATTTAACAGATGTGATTGGAATCCTGAAGTCAGCCGGCGAATCAGTTGCCGCGGTGATGATTGATGATTTCACTGAAACTCTCGGCGTTAATGATCGAGTTCAACTTGCAGATTCAGCAGCCATCATCCGAGATCGAATTAATGAGCACTGGATGCGCGCTGGTGTAACGATTATCGATCCAACAACTACCTGGATAGATTCAACAGTTGTACTTGCACAAGATGTCGTTCTTCATCCAGGAACGGCGCTTTTTGGAAAAACTACTATTGCATCGGCAGCGGTCATAGGACCTCGATCCACATTGACAGATTGTGAAGTAAAAGCTGGAGCGCAGGTTTTGGAATCAATTGCTACGGAGACAATCATCGGTGAAGGTGCAACTGTTGGTCCATTTACATATTTGAGAGCGGGAACCCAGCTGGGTGATTTGAGTAAAGCGGGTGCTTTTGTTGAGATGAAAAAAGCATCTTTAGGAACAGGTTCAAAGGTGCCGCATCTGTCTTATGTCGGTGATGCAACCATTGGTGATGGCAGCAATATTGGCGCTGCAACTATTTTTGTTAACTACGATGGTGTTGAAAAGCATCACACAACTGTTGGCGATCATGTTCGTATTGGCAGTGACACAATGCTTGTGGCCCCAGTAACAATCGGAGATGGCGCCTATACCGCTGCAGGTTCTGTAATTACAGAAGATGTTCCGGCGGGCGCGATTGGAATTAGCCGACCAGAACAGGCAAATGTATTAGATTGGGTTCTGCGCAAGCGCAAGGGAAGCAAATCAGCTCAAGCCGCCGAAGCAAGTTCTGATAAAAAGAAGAAGTAAGAAAGGGCAGATTAATGAGCGAAATCCGATTAACGTCCGAAAAGAAATTACGTCTCTTTGCCGGCCGCGGATTTCCAGAGTTAGCCGATGAGGTTGCTGCCGAACTAGGAATACCTCTTACACCGACTTCTGCTTATGACTTTGCAAATGGCGAAATTTTTGTTCGCTTCGAAGAATCTGTTCGTGGTTGTGACGCATTTGTAATTCAAAGTCACACAACTCCAGTTAATAAACAGATCATGGAGCAGTTGATTATGGTCGATGCACTTAAGCGTGCATCTGCAAAGCGAATCACTGTCGTTGCACCCTTCTATGGTTATGCACGACAGGATAAGAAAAGCCGAGGACGCGAACCAATTACAGCTCGCTTGATGGCAGATCTTTTTAAAACCGCGGGCGCTGATCGCTTAATGACCGTAGATCTTCACACATCACAGATTCAAGGATTCTTTGATGGCCCCGTTGATCATCTCTTCGCACTTCCTATGCTTGCAAACTACGTAGGCAGTAAAGTTGATCGATCACGTTTAACAATTGTTTCACCTGATTCTGGTCGTGTTCGCGTAGCAGAGCGTTGGTCTGATCTTCTCGGTGGCTGCCCAATCGCCTTCATCCATAAGACTCGCGATCCGCGTATTCCAAATGAGGCAACTGTTGGCCGCGTTGTTGGTGATGTTCAGGGTCAAACATGTGTAGTTATTGATGACATGATCGACACAGCGGGCACAATTACAAAAGCAGTAGATGCGCTATTTGAAGCAGGTGCTAAAGATGTAATTGTTGCTGCAACTCACGCAGTCTTTAGTGGGGCAGCAATTGATCGCTTAAAGAACAGCCGTGCATCAGAAGTTGTTATTACAAATACTTTGCCAGTTCCAGAAGATCAAAAATTTGATAACTTAACAGTGCTTTCTATTGCACCACTTTTGGCTCGCGCAATTCGCGAGGTCTTCGAAGATGGATCAGTCACAAGTCTTTTCGACGGACATTCATAAGATCTGAAATCTCATGCAGGCTAAGCCTTCTTGCTGGCCTGCCAACCTAGATTTTTGGCCGATCCAGATTGATTTGCCTAAATAAGGGTGTCGAAGATACTGTTTGCTCTGTTCCGGCGAGGGTAGCGAATAGCTTTCCGTGATCGACGGGTAAGAGATTTTTCTCCTGCTGGAACTTTGTGTTGAAGCCGAAGTAACCGGAGTAATGAGGAGAAGTAAAAATGGCAGAAATTAAGATCACAGGCACCACTCGTACCGAATTTGGTAAAGGTGCATCACGTCGCGCACGCCGCGATGGATTAGTTCCTGCAGTTATCTACGGACACGGTGAAAAGCCACGACACATCACTCTTCCTGCCAGAGAAATGGGTGTTGCCCTTAAGCAGGCAAACGTTCTTCTTGATATTTCAATTGATGGAAAGAATGAACTAACTCTTCCAAAAGCGATCGTGCGCGATCCACTGAAGCAGATCCTTGAGCACATTGACCTTGTTCTAGTTCGACGTGGTGAGAAAGTTGTTGTATCTGTTCCTGTTCACTCTATTGGTGAGCATGATCGTGATGGAATTCTTGAGCACGTTCACAACACAATCGAAGTTCGAGTCGATGCATCTGCAATTCCAAACTTCCTCGAAATTGACATTGAAGGACTTGCATCAGGTTCATCTAAGTACGCCGCAGATGTGAAGTTGCCTGCTGGTGTTGAACTTGCATCTGATCCAAAGATGATTGTGGTTCACGTATCTGAGAAGTCAACAGCAGCCGTTGAAGAAGTAGCAGTTGCTCCTGCAGCAGATGGAGCAGCACCAGCAGAGACAGCTGAAGCAGAAAAGACCGATAAGTAACGGGTCTAAGCCTTAGACTTTGTTGTTATGACGTGGTTGGTAGTTGGACTGGGAAATCCAGGAGATCAATACGCTGCCACCCGTCACAACATCGGTCAAATGGTTATTGATGAATTAGCCAAACGACATTCCATCAAGTTTTCATCTCACAAATCGCGCACTGAAATCGCGGCCTATAAATTAGGAGTCGGCGCAGATTCACATTCCATAATTCTTGGAAAATCTAAGGGTTACATGAATGAAACTGGTGGACCAGTTAAAGCACTTGCAAATTTTTATTCTGTAGAGCCACAAAACATTATCGCCTTGCATGATGAATTAGATATTCCATTTTCGGCAATCCGTACCAAGATTGCAGGTGGTGACAATGGCCATAATGGTTTAAAGTCATTAACTTCAGCGTTTGGAACACCAGAATATTTCCGAATTCGCCTAGGTATCGGCCGACCGATGGGTGAGCAAGATCCAGCAGACTTTGTTTTGAAGGCCTTTTCTAAAATTGAACAAAAAGAACTCGCAGAGTTTATTGCTCGCTCTGCAGATGCTGTTGAATCACTTATCTCCAAAGGGCTTGAATTAACTCAACAAAATTTCAATAGTTAAATCAGTTTTTTAATTCTCAGCCAGTATTGCGAAGACCGGCAGCTACACCGTTAATGGTGAGCAGTAGTGCGCGTCGTAAAACGGGATCAACGGAAGTATCCGTCTCGCGCACACGCTTTAAAAGGTTAATCTGAAGCAAATGGATAGGTGAAAGATAGGCATCTCGTACTTGCAATGTTCTAGCAAGGATCTCTTGATCTCCAAGGATTGTTTTCTCCCCGGTTAGCCTTAAAACCTCTGAAACTGTTAGATCAAACTCTTCCTTGATTTCATCCAAGAAATGGTGAAGTTCTTTAGGAACTAGGGCCTCTACATATCGTTGTGCAAGGTCAAGATCAGTTTTAGCTAAAGTCATTTCAACGTTACTGATAAATGTTGTAAAGAAATGCCACTCTTTAAGCATTTTCTTTAGCAGTTTTGCATGACCAGCCTGGCGCGCAGCCTTTAAACCTGTTCCAACACCAAACCAACCTGGAACAATCTGGCGTGACTGAGTCCATCCAAAGACCCATGGAATTGCACGTAGGGAATCTAAGCCACCTGATGCATCAGGACGACGAGATGGCCTTGACCCTAAGAACATTTCACCTAACTGCTCTACTGGAGTTGATGCATAGAAATATGCTGGCAGATCTGGTTGTTGAATCAACGATCGATACTGCTTGAAAGATTCATCGCTAATTAACTGCATGCAATCACCCCAAGCAGTTAACTCTTCTTTGCTTTGACGCGGACCACGATTTAATACAGTTGCCTCTAATGATGCAGCAAGAGTTAGTTCAATATTTTCTCGAGCAAGGGAAGCAAGGGCGTATTTGTCACTGATAACTTCGCCTTGCTCAGTCATCTTGATTGCACCATCAACTGAGCCCCAAGGAAGTGCGATCAACGCGTCATATGTTGGTCCACCACCACGACCAACTGATCCTCCGCGACCATGGAATAAACAGAGCTTAACTCCGTGCTTTTTTGCGACATCTCGTAGTGATCTCTGTGCGCGATGAATCTCCCACTGGCTAGTTGCAATACCTGCATCTTTATTTGAATCTGAATAACCAAGCATTACTTCTTGCTTATCACCACGCAGTTTGACCAGTTGACGGTATGTCGGATTGCTCAAAAGTTTTTCGAGAATCTCTCCTGATGATCGAAGTTCGGCAACAGTTTCTAACAACGGTGCAAATCCGATACGTGCTTTCTTGTCTTTGAGTGAGATTAATCCTGCTTGTTGAGCGATCACAATCGGTGCGATTAAATCATCGGCTCCCTTAGTCATGGACACGATGTAAGTCTCAATTGAGTGAGATCCAAATCGATCAATTAAATCGTTAATCGCAACGAAAGTATCAAATACTCGTTTTCCGGATGCATCTAACTTTGAAAGATCAAAAGAAGTGTTTTCTGCAAGCATTCCAGTTAGTAGGTCAAACTTCTCCGCATGTGATTTGGATAGATAACCGTCAACGCCAAGTACTTGATTTAAAAGGTTGTGATGGGCATCTGAGTGCTCGCGAATATCCATAGTTGCGTGTGTGATTCCAAATGCAGCTACTGTGCGAATTGTTCGCTCAAGTAAGCCAGTAGCAATTAGCTCTCCACGATGTGCCAGTAATGAATCGCGCATTAAAACCAAATCAGCTAGAAGTTCTTCGGTGTTTTCGTAATCGCGATTGGCAACATGAGGAGCACCTACTGCATGGCGATCTCTTGTAAATGCCAAGCGGTGCACAATTGCCGTTGCCTTAAGCCGATATGGCTCTTCCGCGTTTAGCCGTAAGAATCGTGGTTCAAACTCTGGAATATGTTTGAAGTCTTTTTCAATAGAAGCGGTGAGCTCTGGAGTCGCTCCAACAATATTTGTTGAAACAGACAACATTTGACGAAGATCATTCATTGCAGCGATTGTTACTCGAATTGCATGGCCAACTTGTAGAACCATGGCCTTAGTTGTGATTTCAGCAGTGATGTTTGGATTACCGTCTCTGTCTCCACCAATCCAGTTACCAAAAGATAATGGCCGAGCAGTTACAGGAACTTCCACATCAATGCGTTTTAATTCTTTTGCAAAGTCATTTAAAACCTCAGGAACAGTTTGTGTAAATAAATCATCAAGATAGTAGAGAGCATTTAGCGCCTCATCTAAAGGCTCTGGTTGACCTAGGCGAAGTTCATCTGTTTGCCACAGTAAATCAATATTTTCGGCAAGTCGATCTTGTTGCGATGCATTCTCAGGATCATTAAGTAAATCTGCAATTGTTCCAAGTTTTTTCAGAACAGAACGACGCGCTGCCTCGGTTGGATGAGCAGTAAAAACTGGACGGACCGACATTTCACTAATCCATTGAGTAATTTCTTCTTTTGTGAGTTGTTGACCAGGGGTCTGTTGTGAAAGCGCCTCCTCAATTCGATCAACTGCTCGAACAAGCCACGAACCTCCAGTGGCACGAGAATGTGAAAGTACTCGCGCGCGGTGAATTTGCTCTGCAACATTTGCTAAGTTGAAGTAGGTACTAAATGCTCTTGCTAATTGCACTGACTCGGCATCAGTGATGTTTGCTAAAACTTCTTCGCCAGAACCTTTACGGACAGATTTTCGAACAGCTTCGACAAGTTCAAGAAGTTCAGGGCCTTCTTGGCGAACCAGTGTCTGCCCCAACAAATCCGCTAAACGCCTTACATCGCTGCGCAATCCAGCGTCATCAGCGGCAAATTTGCTGTGGTTCATTGCTTAATCATCTCAGGTATGTCCCAGCGATCAAAACAATTAGAATTAGCGCTGTTAGCCCCCTTTTGACTGCCACAGACCCTGGGTAGTTAGAAGTTGGGGCCTTAAGGCATTGGAGGCAGCGCATGCGAGGAGTAATTCCTTTGCTGTCCAAGCAATCCATAAGCGCACAACGAATAGTTGCGCCTTCATCAACATTTCCTTTTCTATTAGCTGCACGTGCAGAAAAACATCCATTGTTAGTCGTTACAAGTTCTAGTCGCAGTAGTGAAGATTTAGTTAATGAACTTCAGGAACTATATGACAATGTTATTGAATTTCCTGCCTGGGAAACTTTGCCCCATGAACGATTGAGCCCCCGCAGCGACACTGTGGCGCTTCGAATTAAAAGTTTGTATGCACTTAAAGAAAAGCATAAACAGCATCCAATCATTGTGACTCCAGTAAGAGGCGTTATTCATCGAATCATTAGTGACTTGGGCGCTACACCACTTTTGCAACTTAAGGTCGGCCAAGAACAGTCCATGGAAGAACTTGTTCGACATTTATCATCTCTTGCATATGTTCGCACTGATTTAGTCGAACGTCGCGGTGAGTTTGCAGTTCGCGGCGGAATTGTGGATCTTTTCTTACCTCTAAGTGATTACCCAATACGAATCGATTTCTTTGGCGATGAAATAGAAGACATCAGTTACTTTGAAGTCTCTGATCAACGAACAATAAAGCCTGTAGATTCAAGCATCACGATATTTCCGTGCAGAGAGCTACTTCTGACAGATGATGTAAAAAAGCGTGCACTTAAAGCTAAAAGTAAATATGTGGGCGCAGAGGAGATGCTGGATAAAATCAGCGAGGGAATAGTTTTTGAAGGCATGGAGTCTCTAATCCCGCTCCTGATTGAAAAGACAGAGACATTATTGTCGAGAGTTCCAAAGGGTACGCAGGTTGTGTTTATAGATGAGCAGCGAATTGCATCAATCGCAGATGATCTACTTGCAACTAACGAAGAGTTTCTCAACGCATCTTGGTCAAATGCTGCTTTAGGGGCAGTTGCTCCGATCAATCATGGATTAGAAACTTATATCTCTTGGAATGAGTTAAACCAGGAGATAGAAAACACGCACTTAACTAGAGCAGAGTTGAGTGTTTTTGGAAGTGATTTAGTAGAGGGAACAGAATTTCTTGATTACAGCGCAATTGACCCAATGCGAGGGGACATTGAAAGAACTATTGACGCTCTGAGGCAAGCGCTAGAGAGAAATCAGATTGTTGTTTTTGCTACCCATGGCCATGGAATGTTGGAACGGTATGCCGGAATATTTCGTGGAGCAGATTTACCGGTCAACATCATCGGCAGCCTAATTAACCCACCTGCCAAGGCAACGATCAATGTAACAACTTCCATCATCACTCATGGCTTTGAGAGTCAATCAGATCAGATCTTCTTTATGACGGAAAGAGATTTAACAGGAAGTAAGGGCAGTGTTAAAGATAGTGAACGCTTGCCTACTAAGAGAAAGAAAGCGATTGACCCCTTAGAGCTTAGAGCTGGTGATTTCATTGTCCACGAACAACATGGAATCGGTCGCTATGTAGAGTTAATGCAACGAAGCGTTGGTGGAGTAACGCGCGAATATTTAATCATTGAGTATGCATCGGCTAAACGTGGCCAGCCTGGCGATCGCATCTTTGTGCCCACAGACACCTTGGAGCAGGTCTCTAAATACGTTGGCGGAGAGGCACCAACGATTCACCGAATTGGAAGTGGTGAATGGCAAAAAGCAAAGAGCCGTGCACGTAAAGCGGTTCGACAAATTGCAGGTGAGTTAATCAGACTTTATGCAGCAAGAACTAGTTCACCAGGTTTCGCATTTTCAGCAGATACTCCTTGGCAAAGAGAGTTAGAGGACTCGTTCTCTTACATTGAAACTCCAGATCAACTCTCTACTATCGATGAAGTTAAAGCTGATATGGAACGGGCCTATCCAATGGATCGCATTATCTGTGGTGATGTGGGATATGGAAAAACAGAGATCGCTATTCGTGCGGCATTTAAGGCTGTTCAAGATGGCAAACAAGTTGCAGTTCTTGTTCCCACAACTTTACTTGTGCAACAGCACACAAAGACATTTACAGAAAGGTACTCTGGCTTTCCAATAAAAGTTGCAGGTTTATCTCGATTTAACTCTGCCAAAGAGAGTAAAGAAATTCTAAGCGCGTTACAGACAGGCAGTGTGGATGTGGTTATTGGCACCCATCGAATACTTTCAAATGATGTGGTCTTTAAAGATCTTGGACTTGTAGTTGTAGATGAAGAACAGCGTTTTGGCGTTGAGCAAAAAGAATCTTTAAAGAAACTACGAACCACAGTTGATGTTTTAGCAATGTCTGCAACACCCATTCCGCGTACATTGGAGATGGCAGTAACGGGAATTCGCGAAATGTCCACGATCACAACGCCACCAGAAGAGCGACATCCAATTTTGACCTATGTTGGACCTGCAGAGGACGCGCAGATTGCCGCTGCAATTCACCGCGAGCTTTTGCGAGATGGACAGATTTTCTACTTACATAATCGAGTAGAAAGTATCGATCGAACTGCAGTTCACTTAAAGGAATTAGTACCTGAGGCACGCATACGTGTTGCACATGGGCAAATGTCTGAAGGTGAGTTAGAGGATGTCATCTTGGCTTTCTGGAATCGAGATTTCGATGTTCTTGTATGCACAACAATTGTTGAAAGTGGTTTAGATATTCAAAATGCAAATACTTTGATTGTCGAACGAGCTGATCGATTTGGACTCTCTCAACTTCACCAAATTCGAGGTCGAGTTGGAAGAGGTCGTGAAAGAGCCTATGCATATTTTCTTTATTCAGCCGAAGAGCCTCTATCGGAGTTAGCACACGAGCGATTAACAACGATTGCAACAAACACTGATTTAGGTGCGGGAATGCGAGTGGCGTTAAAAGATTTAGAGATCCGTGGTGCTGGCAATCTTTTGGGCGGGGAGCAATCGGGACATATTGCAGATGTTGGTTTTGATTTATACATGAGAATGGTTGGCGAGGCGGTTCAAGACTATAAATCTGGAATTATTGAAACAGATGAGAAAGTTCTAGAGTGCAAAGTTGAGCTACCTATAAATGCACATCTATCAACAGAGTATGTACCTGGTGAACGATTACGGTTGGATCTCTATCGCAGATTAGCCGATGTTAAGTCGGCAGATGATGTTAGTTCTATTGAATCTGAACTCATTGATCGTTTTGGCCCCCTGCCACAGGAAGCACAATCTTTACTTGGTGTTGCATCGTTGCGGGCACAAGCTAAGGCTTTGAAGTTAACGGAAGTAATTGTGCAAGGAAAATTTCTGCGCTTCTCGCCTTTGGTTTTGTCAGAGTCAAAGCAGCTTCGCTTAGCCCGCATGTATCCAGGTTCCATTTACAAGTCCACCACAAGTACTGCTTTAGTTGCCTTACCCAAATCAGCGGTCTGGAACCCGTCAGCAAACACTCCAGAAATAGTGGATACTTCTCTTCTGGCCTGGGTCGTTGAGGCGCTAAATCAACTCGGATAAGTAGAAGAAGGCGAGATCATTGTGAAAAAAACTCTTATAGTTGCAGTTGCTGCGTTAGCAGTTGTGCTCTCAGGATGTGCGCAAGTTGGAGCAGCAGCCACTGTTGGTGGAACACGAATCTCGCAGGCCACAGTTCAAGCTAGTGTCGATGCAATTCTTGCCGAGCGTGCAGGAATTGATACATCACAGATGCAACTTGAAACCGGCGAAGCACTTAATCGATCACAACTTCGTTTTTACTTGTTTGGAACTCTACTTCGTGAAGTTGGAGCAGAGCTCAATCTGAATGTAACAAAGGCCGAAATTGATACTCAGCGAGCAGCAATTTTGCAACAAGTTGGTGGAGAAGAGCAACTGCCAATTGCACTTGTATCTGCCGCCATCGCAGCACAGGATTTAGATCTATACATTGAGGCAATAACTTTCTCAGACAAAATTAGTAATCTGATTGCAACAAGTGGAGTTCCTGAAGAACAAATTGGATCAGAGATTCAGAGATTGATAATTGCAAAAGCAAAAGAGCTTGGTGTAACCGTTAACCCTAGATACGGTACGTGGGATCCAGTGACTGCAGATGTAGTTGCAAAAGATGCTGCAGAGTCTGCAGTTACTCCATCTGGAAACTAAATCACTATGCAAGGCTCTCAACTTCAACGACTTGTTGAAGTCATGGACACATTGCGATCTCCCGGAGGTTGCCCATGGGATGCCGAGCAGACTCATGAGTCTTTGCTTAAATATCTTTTAGAAGAGTCATACGAGTTTATTGAGGCGGTTGAAAATGGTAACCGCGTTGATATGCGAGAAGAGTTAGGCGATGTTTTACTCCAAGTTTATTTCCATGCGCGAATGGCGCAGGATCACCCGACAGATCCCTTCACAATTGAAGAGGTTGCAGCAGGAATTGCTGACAAGTTAATTCGCAGACACCCCCATGTATTTGCAGGCCTTGAAGTCAGTGGATCTGCTGAGGTTTTAGAAAATTGGGAAGAGATTAAGAAGAAAGAGAAAGGCCGCACTTCACCGGTTGATGGAGTAGCTCTTTCGCAACCAGCCCTACCTTTGCTAGAAAAACTTTTGTATCGCGCAGATAAATTCAAAGTACATGTACAGAGCCCGCAAGCAAATGAATTAAAAGCCCCTGCCGATGAAAGCACAGTGGGCCAAGCCCTGCATGCAGTTATCGCATGGGCTCATGCCAATGGAATTGATGCTGAGGCTGCCCTTCGAAAGGAAGCGATACGAGTTAGTGATCAGATTCGTTCAAAAACTCAGAGTTAACTCACGGTAGTATTGGCTCTATAACTTCAGAATGAATCTATAAACCAGTGCGATTTCAGAGTTGAGGTCGGCGAGAAAGAATAAAACTCAGAGGAGACGTACGTGGCAATAATTCAGGCATTAGGTGCTCGTGAAATTCTGGACTCCCGTGGAAATCCAACGGTTGAAGTTGAAATTGAATTAGAAGATGGAACACAAGCACGCGCTGCTGTTCCAAGTGGTGCATCAACTGGAGCATTTGAAGCATCTGAGCTTCGAGATGGCGGCAAGAGATATTTAGGAAAAGGTGTTGAGAAGGCAATTGCATTTATTAACAATGAAATTGCATCAGAGATTATTGGTTATGATTCACAAGATCAGCGCTTGATTGACACAGCAATGATTGAACTAGATGGAACTGCAAACAAATCTAGACTTGGTGCAAATGCGATTCTTGGAGCATCACTAGCAGTAGCTAAAGCATCAGCTGACTCTGCCGATCTTTCATTGTTCCGTTATTTGGGTGGGCCAAATGCACATGTGCTTCCGGTACCTATGATGAATATTCTAAATGGCGGAGCACATGCAGATACGAATGTTGATATTCAAGAATTTATGATCGCGCCAATCGGTGCACCAACTTTTCGTGAGTCACTTCGTTGGGGAGCAGAGATCTATCACGCTCTCAAGGCAGTTCTTAAAAAGTGTGGCTTAGCAACATCAGTGGGAGATGAAGGTGGTTTTGCACCAAATCTAGATAGCAACCGCGCAGCCTTAGATTTAATTCTGGAGGCGATTGAAGCTGCAGGATTTAAACCTGGAAGTCAGATTGCATTGGCCATGGATGTAGCTGCAACAGAGTTTCACGAAAAGGGCATGTACACATTTGAAGGAGCATCAAAGAGTTCAGATGAAATGATTGCCTATTACACATCACTAGTTGATGCCTATCCAATTGTTTCTATCGAAGATCCACTCAATGAAGAAGATTGGGCTGGTTGGACACAGATGACTAAGGTTTTAGGTTCTCGCATTCAAATCGTTGGCGATGATCTTTTTGTAACTAATCCGCAGCGACTTTCCCGTGGAATTGAAGGTAATACTGCAAACGCGTTGTTGGTTAAAGTAAATCAGATCGGAACTCTGACAGAGACTATTGATGCTGTAGAAATGGCGCACCGTGCTAACTACCGAAGCATGATGAGTCACAGATCAGGTGAAACCGAAGACACAACAATTGCTGACTTAGCAGTTGCCCTAAATTGTGGACAGATCAAAACAGGTGCTCCTGCTCGATCAGAGCGTGTTGCAAAGTACAACCAACTTCTTCGCATTGAAGAAGAGCTAGAAGATGGCGGTATCTATGCAGGGCGAGATGCTTTCCCACGCTTTAAAGGATAAGCACATCTGATGGCACGTCGACAATTAAGTTTTCGCCGTCGTACCAATAATCGTGCCTTGGCATTTATTGCAATTCTTTTTGTTTTAACTCTTGCTATTGCACCGCCGGTTAAGCATTACTTCACACAGCGAGCTCAAATCAGCGCACTAGAATCACAGCTTTCTGCAGACAATGTTGCTCTGCAAAAGGCGCGAGAAGAGCTACTGCGTTGGCAAGATCCTGAATATATAAAGTCACAGGCACGTGAGCGTCTACATTTTGTTTTACCAGGTGAGCGTCAATACATAGTCGTTGATGGATCCACGACGCGTTCGGAAGAAAACACAACTGAAATTGCCAGTGCACTTACCGATGGACAGCCTTGGTATGCACGATTGATTGCATCAATAAGTGAGACAGATAGTAAATGAGAGAAGTTTCTCAAGCAGATCTTGATTGCATTGAGGTTCAGCTTGGACGCACACCTCGTGATGTGCATGCGATCGCATACCGATGTCCCTGCGGTAAGCCTGCCGTAGTTGAGACTCCGCCGCGATTAGAAGATGGAACACCTTTTCCAACTTTCTACTACGCAACCTGCCCACGTTTAACTGCTGTGATTTCAACATTAGAAACAACTGGATTAATGGGACAGATGAATGATCGTCTTGAAACAGATGCACAGTTATCCGGTGCATATGCCGCGGCCCATGATGATTACATCGCTGCACGTTCTGCTCTTCAAATGGATGTTCCAGAGGTTGAGAACGTCTCTGCTGGTGGAATGCCCAATCGAGTCAAATGTTTGCACTCATTAGTTGCACATTCATTAGCAGCAGGTCCCGATGTTAATCCATTGGGTGATGAAGCTTTAGAGCAACTACCGCAGTGGTGGAAGAGCAATCCATGCGGGTAGCAGCAATTGATTGCGGCACAAATTCAATCCGACTTCTAATTGCAGATGTAGAGTCAAACAAACTCCGTGAAGTTGTGCGAGATATGGAAGTTGTTCGTCTTGGACAGGGCGTTGATAAAACAGGAGAGTTTCATCCAGATGCAATTGCGCGAACGCTAGAAGCTGTCGATAAGTATGCTGCGGAGATCGCTAGGCGCGGTGTTGAAAAGATTCGCTTCTGTGCAACAAGTGCGACAAGAGATGCAACTAATCGGGCATTGTTTATTGATGGAGTGCGTGAGCGATTAGGAATCGATGTTGAAGTTATCACCGGTATCGAAGAAGCAGAGCTCTCATTTATGGGGGCTATTCAAGAGTTAGATCCCAAATCTGGACCCTTTCTAGTCGTAGATATTGGTGGGGGTTCTACTGAATTTGTCTTAGGTAATACAAAAGTTGAGGCAGCAAAAAGTGTCAATATCGGATGTGTGCGAATGAGTGAGCGTCACTTTACAAATGATCCTCCAACAACCAGCCAAATTGAAATGGCTCGCGCAGACATACAAGAGGCCATCGCCCAAGCAGCAACGATTGTTCCAATAACCAAAGCAAAAACTCTTGTTGCAGTTGCCGGAACCGCAACAACAGTTGCAGCCGCCGCACTTGATCTAGAGGTTTATGATCGTTATTCAATTCATCTTTCACGTATTTCCTCAGAGAAGGTTCATAAAGTTGCTGAAATGTTTCTTGCAATGGATAGAGATAAAAGAAGCAATCTTGGTTATATGCATCCCGGTCGAATTGATGTTATTGCTGCAGGTTCACTTGTGCTTTCAGAGGTAATGAAAGCGACGGCAGCAACACAGTTCATAGCCTCAGAGACAGATATTTTGGATGGCATCGCGCTCTCAATTGCCAGCACCAGTTGAACTACCAATGATTTGTGCATTTGGGAGAAGGTAATTGTGGGATTTAGATCCAAAAAATAAGTGTAGATTTACCTCCGCTTGTAACTAACTTGGTAACGCCCCGATAGCCCAATGGCAGAGGCAGAGGACTTAAAATCCTCCCAGTGTGGGTTCGACCCCCACTCGGGGCACCATTTCTCAGTACCTTTTAAGCAAGTTGGCCCACTTTAATTGGCCTCCAAAGTTGAGTAACCGTACGATTATGGTGCTTGAAAACCTTGGGAAATTCTCAGGGCTTGAAAGAAGGAGAAAAAGATATGCGCAGTTCAAACCCTGTTTTAGGACGGGCGTTTAATCAGCGTGGATACGCTGCATTTGATCCGAGCACGATTAACTCAGACCCAGCAGCGCTAGAGAATTTGTATAACTCACCAGCTGCATCATCACTTCGTACTGGTCGTATGACTATTGATGATGTTGTAACACGCACTGCAATTCTTTTTGCAGTTCTTGTGACAGTTGGTGCGGGTGCATGGACACTTAACCTCGGTGGCGGAGCGTTATTGCTCGGCTTCATCGGTGGACTTGTTCTTGCAATGGTAAATATTTTTAGCAAGACAGTTAAGCCAGCTCTAGTTATTGCATATGCTGCATTCCAAGGTTTAGCACTTGGAACACTAAGCAATATGTACAACACGGTTTATGACGGAATTGTAAGCCAAGCAATTTTGGTAACAATTTCAGCATTTGCTGCAATGTTGTTTGCATACAAGAGCGGACGTATTCGTGTAACACCTAAGTTCACTAAAGTCTTAATGACTGCGCTCTTGGGCTACTTTGTTTTGGCTATGGTTTCACTCGTTGGATCATTCTTTGGTGCAAGTCTTTACAACATCGGTGGACTTGGTCTGATTCTTGCCGCTGGTGGAATGGTGCTTGCAGCATTCTTCTTGATTCTAGATTTTGATCAGATTCAAAACAGCATCAATGCAGGAGTTCCACAGACAGAATCATGGCGAGCAGCTTTTGGACTTATGGTGACAATCGTTTGGTTGTACATGGAAGTTCTACGCTTGCTATCAATCTTGCGTGGCAACGACTAATTAAAGATCTTCATCGAGGGGCTTCAGGTTTTTAACCTGGGGCCCTTCGGCATTTCTAGTCTCTGGAATTTGATAGGCCAAATATAAAGCTATTAAGAAAATAGCTGCTGATGCTCCAAATGCAATTCGATATGAGTAAAGATCTGCAAGCCATCCAATTACTACCGGACCAACAATCATTCCGGCATCTCCGGCCATTTGGAAGACGGCAATAACTTTGCCGCCTTTACCTTTGATGATGTCTCCAACAATACTTGCAGGAACTGTTGCAAGAAATGCTCCACCAAAGCCAAGCACCGCCATTGAAAGCAAGAAGATCCAGATATTTGTTGCAAAAGTTAAAAGTAGAACGCCAACCATTACTACGTTAGCTCCAATAATTGACGCTGCCCTTCGCCCTTTAGAGTCAGAAAAGCGGCCACCACGCAGTAGGAATACTCCTTGCAATATGGCCGAAAGTGCTAACCCATATCCAACAACTGCCGTTGTGGAGTTAAGTTCTTCTGTTACAAAAATAGGAAGTATTGATGCTCGCAAACCAAAAAATACCCATGTTGAGATGAAACCTAAAACTAATGCAATTCGATAAGGCTTCATTGCAAAAGCCTGTTTCAAGTTTGTTGATTCTACTTCTTGAGTTTTACTTAATTGAGGCATTGCCGATTCACCCTTTAGAAAAGCAAGAGCCACAACACCGGAGACAAAGAGCAAAATGGAGTAAACAAAAAATGGTGCGC
>JACCDX010661538.1_pt1 | contig 27195 bp, 29 predicted proteins | sample 7449681 | NCBI WGS metagenome assembly JACCDX01 (sample SAMN15323450, study PRJNA562643) | freshwater metagenome | isolation source: river surface water | place: USA:Blue River Watershed | collected 2017-08-18
TGCAGCGGCGCAACGGCGTGACGCTGCCCGACCTGCCAGTGGTGCTCAACCTTCCGGGTGAGCACAACGTGCGCAATGCCTTGGCCGCGATCGCGGTCGCGGTCGAGCTCAATGTGCCCGACGACGCTGTGCTGCGCGCCCTCGCGCAGTTCAAGGGCGTGGGCCGGCGCTTCCAGCGTTATGGCGAGGTGCGCACGGCGGATGGCCAGGGCCGCTTCACCGTGATCGACGACTACGGTCACCACCCGGTCGAGATGGCCGCCACGCTGGCGGCCGCGCGCGGCGCCTTCCCGGGCCGCCGTCTGGTGCTGGCCTTTCAGCCGCACCGCTACAGCCGCACGCGCGACTGTTTCGAGGATTTCGTCAAGGTCGTTGGCGAGGGCTGCGACAGCGTGCTGCTGTCCGAGGTCTATGCCGCGGGCGAAGCGCCCATCGTGGCCGCCGACGGCCGCGCGCTGGCGCGCGCGCTGCGCGTGGCGGGCAAGGTCGAGCCGGTGTTTGTTGAGCAGATCGCCGACATGCCGCAGACCGTGATCGACAACGCGCGCGACGGCGATGTGGTGATCTGCATGGGTGCGGGCTCGATCGGCGCGGTGCCGGCCAGGCTGGTGGAACTTGGAGGGGCTGCATGAGCGACCTCGCCAAATCCCTGGGCAAAGTGGCGGTGCTGATGGGCGGCCGTTCGGCCGAGCGCGAGGTGTCGCTGATGTCGGGCGCGGGCGTGCTCAAGGCCCTGCAGTCGCAGGGTGTGAATGCCCACGCGTTTGACCCGGCCGAGCGCGACCTCGGTGCGCTCAAAGGCGAGGGTTTTGCGCGCGCCTTCATCGCGCTGCATGGCCGCTACGGCGAAGACGGTTGCGTGCAGGGCGCGCTCGAATTGCTGGGCATCCCCTACACCGGTTCGGGCGTCATGGCATCCAGCATCGCCATGGACAAGACCATGACCAAGCGCGTCTGGCTGGCCGAGGGCCTGCCCACACCGCGCTATGTGCTGGTGCGCCGCGAGCAGGCGGCCACCGCGGACACCGCCGAACTGGTGCGCACGCTGGGCTTGCCGATGATCGTCAAGCCCGCGCGCGAGGGCTCCTCGATCGGTGTCAGCAAGGTCACCGAGGCGGGCGAGCTCGCGGCCGCGCTCGCCGCGGCTGCGGCCTGCGATGACGACATCCTGTGCGAGCAGTGCATCGTCGGCGACGAGGTCACCTGCCCGGTGCTGGGCACGGGCGAGGCCGCGCGCGCGCTGCCGGTGATCCGCATCGTCGCCCCCCAGGGCAATTACGACTACCAGAACAAATACTTCAGCGACGACACGCAATACCTCGTGCCCTGCGGCCTGCCTGCGGGCGAAGAGGCCGCCATCCAGGCCCTGGTGCTGCGGGCCTACCAGGTGCTGGGCTGCCGCGGCTGGGGCCGCATCGACGTCATGATCGACGCCGCCACGCGCGCGCCCTCGCTGCTGGAGATCAACACCTCGCCGGGCATGACCGGCCACTCGCTGGTGCCGATGTCGGCGCGCGCCGATGGCCTGTCTTACGAGCAGCTGTGCCTGCAGCTGCTGGCCGGCGCCACGCTCGACCACCACACGGAGGCGCGCGCATGAAAAGCCCGACCGTGCTGCCCATGGACATCCGCCTGATGCAGGCCGCCACCAGCGCGCTCGTGGCGCTGGCGGTGCTGGTGTGCCTGGGTGGCGCGCTCTGGTGGGCGGTGCGGCTGCCGGTGTTTTCGCTGCAGGCAATCACCGTGGAGGGCGAGGTGACGCGCAACAACGCGGTCACGCTCAAGGCCAATGTGGTGCCCCAGCTGCAGGGCAATTTCTTCACCTTGCGCCTGGAGCAGGCGCGCGCGGCCTTCGAGGCCGTGCCCTGGGTGCGCACGGTGGTGGTGCACCGCGAATTCCCCAACCGCCTGCGCGTCGAGATGCGCGAACACCAGCCCTTCGCCCTGTGGGGCGACGAAGGTGTGAGCACCTTGCTGAACCGGCAGGGCCAGGTCTTCGAGGCCAATGTCGACGAGGCCGAAACCGAGGGCATGCCGCGCCTCAAAGGCCCGGACAGCCAGTCCTCCGAGGTGCTCGCGATGTACCGCCTGCTGCGTCCCATGCTGCAGGGCCTGGACATGGACATCGGCGAGCTCGAACTCTCGCCGCGCGGCAACTGGCGCCTGGCCACCGACCGCGGCGCGGCGATCGAGCTCGGCCGCGGCACGCCGCAGGAAATTGGCGAGCAATTGCAGCTGTTTTTGCGCACGCTCAGCCAGGTGAGCGCGCGTTATGGCCGTACGCCGCGCGCGCTGGCGGGCGCCGATCTGCGCCACAAGGATGGCTATGCCCTGCGTCTGCAGGGTGTGACGACGCTGGAGAACGACCCGCGCAAAAAGCCTTGAGCGCGGGCACGAAGGACTGAATCAGGACAACGGGGAAACGAGATGGCAAAAGAGTACAAGGATCTGGTGATCGGTCTGGACATCGGCACCTCCAAGGTGATGGCGGTGGTGGCCGAGGTGCTGAGCGACGGCGAGCTCAAGATCGCCGGCCTGGGCATCGCGCCAGGCAACGGCCTCAAGCGCGGCGTGGTGGTCAACATCGACGCCACGGTGCAGAGCATCCAGCAGGCGCTCAAGGAGGCCGAGCTGATGGCCGACTGCAAGATCACGCGCGTGAACTGCGGCATCACCGGCAGCCACATCCGTGGCCTCAATTCGAGCGGCATGGTCGCCATCAAGGACAAGGAAGTCTCGCCCGCCGACGTGGCCCGCGTGATGGAAACGGCGCGCGCCATCAACATCTCGACCGACCAGCGCCTCTTGCTGGTGGCACCGCAGGAATTCGTGATCGACGGCCAGGATGTCAAAGAGCCGATCGGCATGAGCGGCATGCGCCTGGAGGCCAAGGTGCACATCGTGACCGGCGCGCAAAGCGCGGCCGAGAACATCATCAAGTGCGTGCGCCGCTGCGGCCTCGAGGTTGAGCAGCTGCTGCTCAACCCGCAGTCCTCGAGCCTGGCGGTGCTCAGCGAAGACGAGCGCGAACTCGGCGTGGCCTGCGTGGACATTGGCGCCGGCACCACCGATGTGGCGATCTTTGCGGGCGGCGCGATCCGCCACACCGCCGTGATCCCGATCGCGGGCGACCTGATCACCAGCGACATCGCCATGGCGCTGCGCACCCCGACCAAGGACGCCGAAGACATCAAGGTCGAAAACGGTTTTGCCAAGCAGATGCTGGCCGACCCCGAGGCGCAGGTCGAGGTGCCGGGCCTGGGCGACCGTGGTCCGCGCATGCTGAGCAAGCAAGCCCTGGCCGGCGTGATCGAGCCGCGCGTCGAGGAAATCTTCTCGCTGGTGCACCAGGTCATCCGCGAGTCGGGCTACGAGGAGGTGCTGTCCTCGGGCATCGTGCTCACCGGCGGCAGCGCCGTCATGCCGGGCATGGTCGAGCTGGGCGAAGACATCTTCCTCAAGCCGGTGCGCACCGGCATCCCCAAATACAGCGGCGCGCTGGCCGACATGGTGGGCCAGCCGCGCGCGGCCACCGTCATGGGCCTGCTCGAAGAGGCGCGCCTGGCGCGCCTGCGCGGCTTCAAGGTCACGCAAAAGAAGAGCGGCGTGAGCAACACCTTCGGCCGCATCAAGGACTTCATCGTGGGGAACTTCTGATGGACTGGACCCACCGCCACCAAGCCCGCGGCAGCCCACCCTGGCGCCTGCGATGTCGATGTTGACCGCAACATCCCCCCCGTCAAAACAACAGAGATCGAATTTAGGCAACTGCAACCATTGAAGTAGGAGAGCACCATGAGCATTGAAATGATCGACACCGAAGAATTCCACCAGGGCACCCAGATCAAGGTGATCGGCGTGGGCGGCGGCGGCGGCAACGCCGTCGAGCACATGATCGAGCGCCAGGTCCAGGGCGTGGAGTTCATTTGCGCCAACACCGACGCCCAGGCCCTGAGCCGCAGCGCCGCGCACCGCATCGTGCAGCTGGGTCAAACCGGTCTGGGCGCGGGCAGCAAGCCTGAAAAAGGCTGCGAAGCCGCCGAGAGCGCCGAAGCCGGTATCCGCGAAGCCATCGCAGGCGCGCACATGCTCTTCATCACCGCCGGCATGGGTGGCGGCACCGGCACCGGTGCGGCGCCCGTGATCGCGCGCATCGCCAAGGAGATGGGCATCCTGACCGTGGGCGTGGTGACCAAGCCCTTCGAATTCGAAGGTGGCCGCCGCATGCAAAACGCCGACGCCGGCATGAGCGAGCTCGAAGCCAATGTGGATTCGCTGATCGTGGTGCTCAACGAGAAACTGCTCGAGCTGCCCGGTGGCGAGGACATGACCCAGGACGAGGCCTTCGCCCACGCCAACGACGTGCTGAAAAACGCCGTCGGCGGCATCGCCGAAATCATCAATGTGCCCGGCCATGTGAACGTCGACTTCGAAGACGTGCGCACCGTGATGGGCGAGCCCGGCAAGGCCATGATGGGCACGGCGGCCGCCAGCGGTCCGGACCGTGCCCGCATCGCCGCCGAGCAGGCCGTGGCCTGCCCGCTGCTCGAGGGCGTGGACCTGTCGGGTGCCAAGGGCGTGCTGGTGCTGATCAGCGCCGCCAAGGGCTCGCTCAAATTGTCCGAGTCCAAGCAGGCCATGAACACCATCCGCGCCTACGCTTCGGAAGACGCGCACGTGATCTACGGCACCGCCTACGACGAATCGCTGGACGACCAGATCCGCGTGACCGTGGTGGCCACCGGCCTGTCCAAGACCGCCGCACGCCGCAGCGCCCCGCCGCTGCAGGTGCTGCGCACCGGCACCGACAACGTGCCCTTCAGCGTGGGTGGCCAGCCCGACGCTGTGGCCCCGGCCGCGACCGCCAGCCCCATGGGCCCCATGGGCAACGGCATTCCGGCCGTCTGGCGCACCGCCCGCACGCACGCGGCCGCGCGCGTCGACGGCATGTCCTCGGCCGGCATGGACGACATCGAAATCCCGGCCTTCCTGCGCAAGCAGGCCGACTGATCTCCCTCAGTCTCTGATCGCTCTGGTGCCTTGAAGGGCCGTGCCCACCCCCCTGCGGGGTGGGCCGGCCCTTTTTTGCGTGTCGCACATGACCTTGCCGGTGCGCCCCATCGCCGCCAAAACTAAAATAGCCCCATGCTCGCCCAACGCACCCTCAAGACCTTGACCACCGCCGTCGGCGTGGGTCTGCACAGCGGCCAGCGGGTCGAGCTCACGCTGCGGCCCGCGCCGCCCGACACCGGCATCGTGTTTCGCCGCGTCGACCTGCCCGAGCCGGTGGACATTCCGGTCAAGGCCGAATCGGTCACCGACACCCGCCTGGCCTCGACCATTTCGGTCGGACAGGCCAAGGTGCTGACCATCGAGCACCTCATGTCGGCCTGTTGCGGCCTGGGCATCGACAACCTTTACGTCGACATCACCGCCGAAGAGGTGCCCATCCTCGACGGCTCGGCCTCGTCCTTTGTTTACCTCTTGCAAAGCGCGGGCATCGCGGTGCAAAACGCGCCCAAGCGCTTCATCCGCGTGCTCAAGACGGTGGAGGTGCGTGAAGGCGAGGGTGAGCAGGCCAAGTGGGCGCGGCTCGATCCTTACAACGGCTACCGCCTGAGCTTCGAGATCGACTTCCAGCACCCGGCGGTGGACAACACCGGCCAGCAGGTGGTGTTTGACATGGGCAGCGGCGTCTATTCACGCGACATCGCGCGCGCGCGCACCTTTGGTTTCACCAAGGACGTGGAGATGCTGCGCGCCAATGGCCTTGCCCTGGGGGGCGGTCTGGACAACGCGATCGTGATGGACGACTACAAGGTGCTCAACTCGGACGGGCTGCGCTACGACGACGAGTTCGTCAAGCACAAGATCCTGGACGCGATCGGCGATCTGTACGTGATCGGCAAGCCGCTGCTGGCGTCCTACAGCGCTTTCCGTTCGGGCCACGCCATGAACAACCGCCTGCTGCGCGAGCTGCTGTCGCAGCCCGATGCCTACGAGGTGGTGAGCTTCGAGCGCGAGGCCGACGCGCCCAAGGGGTTTGCCAGCCTGCAGCCGGCCTGGTGATCACCGCAGGGCAGCCAAAGCCATCGCTTTGTTGGACTGCCTTGCCGTGCGTTTTGCACTGTCTTCGGCAGTCCGTCGCGCGATGACTTTGGCTGCCCAGCGGTGTCAGGCCGGGATCGGCGTGGGGCGACCCATCTCGTCGATCGCCACATAGGTCAGCTGCGCTTCGGTGACCTTGCTGTATTCGCCCTGCGAGCGGTAGCGTTCGGCAAAGACCTCGACCTGCACCGTGACCGAGGTGCGGCCCACCTTGGCGATGCGCGCGAAAAACGACAGGATGTCGCCCACCCGCACTGGCTGCTTGAAGATGAACTGGTTCACTGCCACCGTGGCCATGCGCCCGCGCACCAGGCGCGCCGGCAGCACCGAGCCAGCGATGTCGACCTGGGCCATCACCCAGCCGCCAAAAATATCGCCATTGGCGTTGCAGTCGGCGGGCATGGGCACGACCTTGAGCACCAGTTCCTGGTCGGTGGGCAATTGCACGGTGGGGCGGGTCGGTTCGGACATGGGCACAATCTCTGGTGAGTCAGGTGGTGACAGTCTGCATGGGCTGTCCCCACAGTCATTGTTTTTCAGGATTGTCCCTCATGCGCCACGGCGGCGAAATTTCCACCCCCCTTCCCGGTCCGGCCGGCGGCGACTGGCAGACCCTGCGCCGCCTGCTGCCCTACCTGTGGCAATACAAATGGCGTGTGGGCCTGGCCCTGGCCTTCATGGTCGGCGCCAAGCTGGCCAATGTGGGCGTGCCCATGCTGCTCAAAGAGCTGGTCGACGCCATGGCCCTGCAGCCCGGCGATGTGCGGGCTGCGCTGGTCGTGCCGGCCGGCCTGCTCCTGGCCTATGGCGGCCTGCGCCTGGCGACCTCGGCCTTCACCGAACTGCGCGAACTGGTGTTTGCCAAAGCCACGCAGGGCGCGGCGCGCTCTATCGCCTTGCAGACCTTCGAGCACCTGCATGCCCTGAGCCTGCGCTTTCACCTGGCGCGCCAGACCGGCGGCATGACGCGCGACATCGAACGCGGGGTGCGCGGCATCGAGTCGCTGATCTCGTATTCGCTCTACAGCATCGTGCCCACACTGATCGAAGTGGCGCTGGTGCTGAGCATCCTGGCGGTCAAGTTCGATGTCTGGTTCGCCTGGATCACGGTGGCGGCGCTGGCGCTCTACATTTTTTTCACGGTGCGCATCACCGAGTGGCGCACGCAGTACCGGCGCCAGGCCAACGAGTTCGATTCGGCCGCGCACACCAAGGCCATCGATTCGCTGCTGAACTTCGAGACGGTCAAATACTTTGGCAATGAGGCCTTCGAGGCCAGCCGCTACGACGAAAGCCTGGAGCGCCTGCGCCGCGCACGCCTCAAAGCCCAGACCACTTTGTCCCTGCTCAACACCGGCCAGCAGCTCATCATCGCCGCCGCCCTGGTGGCCATGCTCTGGCGCGCCACCGAGGGCGTGGTGCAGGGCCGCATGACGCTGGGCGATCTGGTGATGATCAACGCCTTCATGATCCAGCTCTACATTCCGCTCAATTTTTTGGGCGTGCTGTACCGCGAGATCAAGCAAAGCCTGACCGATCTGGACCGCATGTTCGCCCTGATGGACCGCGAGCGCGAGGTGGCCGATGCGCCAGGCGCGCCGGCCCTGGCCTTGCAGGGCGCGCCCGAGGTGCGCTTTGAGGGCGTGCACTTTGCCTACGAGCCCGATCGCCCCATCCTGCAAGGCGTGAGTTTCACCATTCCTGCGGGCAAGACGGTGGCGGTGGTCGGACCTTCGGGCTCGGGCAAGTCCACACTGGCCCGCCTTTTGTTCCGTTTCTACGACGTGGGCATCGGGCCCCCACGTTCGCCCACTGCGTGTGGCGCTCTGCCCCCCGAGGGGGCTGCCGCCACCTTGGGGCGGCCCGGCGGTGACGGCGGGCGCATTTTGATCGCGGGCCAGGACATCCGCAAGGTCACGCAAGCGAGCGTACGCCGTGCGATTGGCATCGTGCCGCAGGACACGGTGCTCTTCAACGACAGCGTGGCCTACAACATCGCCTACGGCCAGCCGGGTGCAAGCCAGGAAGCCATCGAGGCGGCGGCGCGCGCCGCGCGCATCCACGACTTCATCGCCGCCACGCCCCAGGGCTACGCCACGCCGGTGGGCGAGCGCGGCCTCAAACTCTCGGGCGGCGAAAAGCAGCGCGTGGCGATCGCGCGCACCCTGCTCAAGAACCCGCCCATCCTGGTGTTCGACGAGGCCACCTCGGCCCTCGACTCGGCCAACGAACGCGCCATCCAGGCCGAGCTGGCCAGCGCCGCACACAACAAGACGGCGCTGGTCATCGCGCACCGGCTCTCCACCGTGGTCGACGCGCACGAGATCCTGGTGATGGACGCCGGCCGCATCGTCGAGCGCGGCACGCATGCGCAGCTCCTGGCCCTGCAGGGGCGCTACGCCAGCATGTGGGCGCTGCAGCAAAACGCGGAGGCCGTCTGATGGAAACCAAGTGGCTGGAAGACTTTGTGAGCCTGGCCGAAACGCGCAGTTTCAGCCGCTCGGCCCAGCTGCGCCATGTCACGCAGCCGGCGTTTTCGCGCCGCATCCAGTCGCTCGAGGCCTGGGCCGGCGTGGCCCTGGTCGACCGCAGCGCCTACCCGACCAAGCTCACCCCCGCTGGCGAGACCCTGCACGCGCAGGCGCTGGAGCTTTTGCAGTCGCTGCAAAACACGCGCGCCATGCTGCGCGGCCACGACACGGGCGGCGAGGACGTGATCGAGTTCGCGGTGCCGCACACCCTGGCCTTCACCTTTTTCCCGGCCTGGGTCGCGCAGTGGCGCGAGCGCTTTGGCCCCCTGAAAACCCGGCTGAGCGCGCTCAATGTGCACGACGCCGCGATGCGCCTGGCCGAGGGCGGCTGCGACCTGCTGATCGCCTACCACCACCCCTCGCAGCCGCTGCAGCTCGATGCCGAGCGCTACGACATGGTGGTGCTGGGCGAGGAGGTGGTGGCGCCCTTTGCCAAACCCGGCCCCGATGGCGCCCCGCTGCACGCCTTGCCCGGGCACGCGCACCGGCCCTTGCCTTACCTGGGCTACGCGCCGGGCGCCTACCTGGGCGGCGTGACCGACTGGCTGCTCAAGCAGGCCGACACGCCGATCCACCTCGATCGCGTCTACGAAACCGACATGGCCGAAGGCCTCAAGGCCATGGCGCTCGAGGGCCATGGCCTGGCCTTTCTGCCGGCCAGTGCGGTGCGCAAGGAGGTGCAGGCCGGCCAGCTCGTGCTGGCCATGTCGGGCGCGCCCCTTTTGCCTGAGCTGCGCATGCAGGTGCGCGCCTACCGCGCCCGGCCCGGCGCCAAAACCCCGCTCAAGCACAGCGCGCAGGCCTTGTGGGCGGCCCTGATGCCGCCGCCCGGACCGGGCCCCGCGCTTGCGGGTACACCCTGATGGGGACGCTGGGCGCGCTGACTATCATCGGCTGTCCGCGCCGGGCATGCGGTGTGCCGGGCACCCAGGGCCCGACGCACTTGTGCCATGATGGCGCAGGCCACCCTGGCCACCGATCCATCATGTCTGACCGGCCGCGCAAGCGGCCCCTGAAACAGGAGTAACCCATGAAACAACAGCTGCTGGCACTGGCCGTTCTGGCCCTGGCCTCCCTCACGGCCCAGGCCGACACCCTGTCCAAGGCCAGGGAGTCGGGCGCGGTCACCATGGGCGTGCGCGATTCCTCGGGCGCGCTGTCCTACACCCTGGGCGACGGCAAGTACGCCGGCTACCACGTCGAAATCTGCCAGCGCATCATCGCCAACCTGGAAAAAGCCGTGGGCAAGCGCCTGGACATCAAGTACCAGCCCGTGACCTCGCAAAACCGCATCCCGCTGGTGCAAAACGGCACCGTCGACATCGAGTGCGGCTCCACCACCAACAACACCGCGCGCCAGAAAGACGTGGCCTTTGTCGTGACCACCTACGTCGAGGAAGTGCGCATCGCCACCAAGACCAGCAGCGGCATCACCTCGATCGCCCAGCTCAACGGCAAGAACGTCGCCACCACCACCGGCACCACCTCGGTGCAGCTGCTGCGCAAGCACGAGCGCGCCAATGGCGTGGACTTCAAGGAAGTGTTCGGCAAGGACCACGCCGACAGCTTCCTGCTGCTCGAATCGGGCCGCGCCGACGCCTTCGTGATGGACGGCCAGATCCTGGCCGGCAACATCGCCACCGCCAAGAACCCGGCCGACTTCCGCATCGTGGGTGAGGTGCTCAACGTCGAGCCCATCGCCATCATGATCCGCAAGGACGATCCGGCCTTCAAGAAACTGGCCGACGACACCGTGGCCGCCCTGGCCAAGAGCGGCGAGCTGGCCAAGATTTACGACAAGTGGTTCGTGCAGCCCATCCCGCCCAAGAACACGCGTGTCGGCCTGCCCGCCAGCGACGCCACCAAGGCCGCCTGGGCCAACCTGAACGACAAGCCGGCCGAAGACTACGCCAAGAAGTGATCGCGGCATGACGCGATGACGGGGACCCCGCCGGGGCAGCTTGGGCGGGGTTTTTCTTTTGGGCAGCACATGGGAGAAGTCAAATGACCTGGGACTGGCAGGTGTTCCTGCAAGACGACGGCAGCGGCCGCACCTACCTGGAATGGATGCTCGAGGCCTGGCGCTGGACGCTCGCGGTGGCCGGCACCTCCTGGCTGGTGGCGATGGCGGTGGGCGCGGTGGTGGGCACGCTGCGCACCCTGAACGACCGCCCCTGGCTGGTGCGCCTGGCCAACGCCTGGGTCGAGCTGTTTCGCAACATCCCGCTGCTGGTGCAGATTTTCCTGTGGTACTTCGTGGTGCCCAAGGTCTTTCCGGCCTTCCAGCAGGTGCCGGGCTTTGTGCTGGTGGTGCTGGCGCTGGGTTTTTTCACGTCGGCGCGCATCGCCGAGCAGTTTCGCGCCGGCATCCAGGCCTTGCCGCGCGGCCAGCGCTACGCGGCCCTGGCCATGGGCTTCACCACCTGGCAGGCCTACCGCTACGTGATTTTGCCGATGGCCTTTCGCATCATCGTGCCGCCGCTGACCAGCGAGTCGATGAACCTGCTCAAGAACTCCTCGGTCGCGTTCGCGGTTTCGATCGCCGAACTCACCATGTTCGCCATGCAGGCACAGGAAGAAACCTCGCGCGGCATCGAGATCTACCTGGCGGTCACCGCGCTGTATGCCTTCTCGGCCTTCGCGGTCAACCGCGTGTTCGCCTTCATCGAACGCAAGATGCGCGTGCCCGGCTTCATCGTCGCGGGCGCCGGGGGAGGGCACTGACATGCTGGGTCTGGACCTCTCTTTCTTCGACCTCGAGATGCTGCGCAAGTTCGTGGCCAGCGGCCTGCTGTTCAGCCTGCAGCTGACGGTGGTGGCCACCCTCGGTGGCCTGGCCTTTGGCACCTTGCTGGCGCTCATGCGCCTGTCGGGCCAGCGCTGGCTGGTCTGGCCCGCCACGGTCTATGTCAACGGCATGCGCTCGATCCCGCTGGTGATGGTGATCCTGTGGTTTTACCTGCTGATCCCGTTCTGGATCGGTCGGCCCATCGGCGCCGAGCTGTCGGCCACCATCACCTTCATCGCGTTTGAGGCGGCCTACTTCAGCGAGATCATGCGCGCCGGCATCCAGTCGATCCCGCGCGGTCAGGTCTTCGCGGGCCAGGCGCTGGGCATGACGTATGCGCAAAACATGCGCCTGATCATCTTGCCGCAGGCCTTTCGCAACATGCTGCCGGTGCTGCTCACCCAGACCATCATCCTGTTCCAGGACACTTCGCTGGTGTATGCCATCGGCGCGTATGACCTGCTCAAGGGCTTCACCAACGCCGGCAAGATTTACGGCCGGCCCGAAGAGGCCTACCTGCTGGCCGCCATCGTTTATTTCGTGATCTGTTTTGCCCTCTCCTGGGGCGTCAAGCGCCTGCAGGCCAGGATCGCCATCGTGCGCTGAAGGGAGTTCCCCATGATTGAAATCAAAAACGTCTCCAAATGGTACGGCCCGGTGCAGGTGCTCAGCGACTGTTCGGTCAGCATCCACAAGGGCGATGTGGTGGTGGTCTGCGGTCCCTCGGGTTCGGGCAAGTCGACGCTGATCAAGACCGTCAATGCGCTCGAGCCTTTCCAAAAGGGTGAAATCTTCGTCGACGGCGTGCCCTTGCACGACCCCAAGACCAACCTGCCCCAGCTGCGCTCGCGCGTGGGCATGGTGTTCCAGCACTTCGAGCTGTTCCCGCACCTCTCGGTCACCGAAAACCTGACCATCGCCCAGATCAAGGTGCTGGGCCGCAAGCCCGAAGAAGCCAAGGCGCGTGGCCTCAAGATGCTCGACCGCGTGGGCCTGATGGCGCACAAGGACAAGTTCCCCGGTCAGCTCTCGGGCGGTCAGCAGCAGCGCGTGGCGATCGCGCGCGCGCTGTCCATGGACCCCATGGTCATGCTGTTTGACGAGCCCACCTCGGCGCTCGACCCCGAGATGGTCGGCGAGGTGCTCGATGTGATGGTCAAGCTGGCCCAGGAGGGCATGACCATGATGGTGGTCACGCACGAGATGGGCTTTGCGCGCAAGGTGGCCAACCGCGTGATCTTCATCGATGTCGGCGGCCACATCCTGGAGGACTGCCCTTCCGACGAATTCTTCAACCACCCGGAGCGCCGCCAGCCGCGCACCCGCGAATTCCTCTCAAAGATCCTCGCGCACTGAGCCGGGCGCTCGGCCGGGCGTTTGCGACAATAGCGCCCATGACCGCAGAACTCACCCTCACCCGCCCCGACGATTGGCACCTGCACGTGCGCGACGGGGCCGCGCTGCACACCGTGGTGCCGCACACCGCCGCCCAGTTCGGGCGCGCCATCATCATGCCCAACCTCAAGCCGCCGGTGACCACCGCCGAGCAGGCGCTGGCCTACAAGGCGCGCATCCTGGCCGCCGTGCCCGCCGGTATGGCGTTTGAGCCCCTGATGACGCTCTACCTCACCGACAAGCTGGCGCCCGCCGAAATCGCGCGCGCCAAGGCCGCCGGCGTGGTGGCCTGCAAGCTGTACCCGGCTGGCGCCACCACCAACAGCGATGCGGGCGTGACCGACCTGCGCAAGATTTACCCGGTGCTCGAGGCCATGCAGCGCGAGGGCGTGCTGCTGCTGGTGCACGGCGAAGTCACCTCGCCCGACATCGACCTGTTCGACCGCGAGGCGGTCTTCATCGAGCAGCAACTGGCGCCGCTGCGCCGCGATTTCCCGGGTCTCAAAATCGTGATGGAGCACATCACCACCCAAGAGGCCGCGCAGTACGTGGCGGGCAGCGACGATTTGCTGGGCGCCACCATCACCGCGCACCACCTGCTCTACAACCGCAACGCCATCTTCACCGGCGGCATCCGCCCGCACTATTACTGCCTGCCGGTTTTGAAACGCGAGACGCACCGCCGGGCCCTGGTGCAGGCGGCCACCAGCGGCAGTCCCAAATTCTTCCTGGGCACCGACAGCGCGCCGCACCCGGCCCACCTCAAGGAGCACGCCACCGGCTGCGCCGGCTGCTACACCGCGCACGCCGCCATCGAGATGTACGCCGAGGCTTTTGAGGCGGCCGGCGCGCTGGACAAGCTCGAAGGCTTTGCCAGCTTTTTTGGCGCCGATTTTTATGGCCTGCCGCGCAACCGCGGCACCCTCACGCTGCGTCGCGAGGCCTGGACGCCGCCCGAGACCTTTGCCTTCGGCGAAGCCGAGCTCAAGCCCCTGCGCGCGGGGGAGACCCTGCCGTGGCGGCTCGTGACGGCCTGAACGCCGCGCCCGCCGCGCCTGGGCGCCGCGCCGGTGGCGCACGCTGCCAGGGCACCGACCCGGCGCTGCTGGGCGTGGCCGACATCGACTGGGCCGCGCCCTGGCTGGCCGATTGGCGCGCGCTGGGCGAGCCGATCGCACGGCGCATCGCCGCGGGCACAGCCCAGCCCCAGGCGCTGAGCGAGGCGGGGCAGGCCCCCGTGCGTTTTGTGCCGCAGCACGCGCTGCCCGAGGGCCTGGCCTACGAGGCCTTCATCGGTGAGACCGACCAGGTGCCCACGCGCGAGGGCCTGCACGACTTTTTCAATGCCCTGTGCTGGATGCACTTTCCGCTGGCCAAGCGCCAGCTCAACCGCCTGCAGTCGGCCGCCATCGCGCGCGATGGTGTGCAGGCCGTGCGTGGGCCGGTGCGCGATGCCTGCACCCTGTTCGACGAGAACGCGGTGCTGATCCAGGCGCCTGACGCCGTCTGGCAGGCCCTGGCCGCGCACCGCTGGCACGAGGCCCTGGTGGCGCAGCGCGCCCTGTGGGCGCAGGTGCGCGTGGCGGTGTTTGGCCACGCCACGCTCGAGAAGCTGGTGCGGCCCTACAAAGCCATCACCGCCCACCTCTGGCGCGTGCCCGAGGGGGTGCAGGCCGGCGCGCTCGACGCCTGGCTGGCGCAAGACCTCACGCCGGCCAAACTCGCGACCAAACCGTTTTCACCCCTGCCGGTGCTCGGGGTGCCCGGCTGGTGGGCGGCCAATGCCGATCCGGGTTTTTACGAGGACGCGCAGGTGTTTCGCCCGCGCCGCCTCGGCGCGGAAAAACCACGCCATTCCTCGGATTTACCGCGCGCCGCTTGAATTTGGTGATTTCATCCCTACCATTCGCGCACCGACCCCGCTGCGGCGGGGACAGACCCCACAGAAAGCCACCATGAAACGCATTCTTCTTTTCGTTCTGACCAACCTCGCGGTCGTGCTCGTGCTGGGCATCGTCTCGCGCCTGCTGGGCGTCGACCGCTTCCTCACGGCCAATGGCCTGAACCTGGGCGCGCTGCTCGGTTTCGCGCTGGTCATGGGCTTTGGCGGCGCCATCATCTCGCTCTTGATCAGCAAGCCCATGGCCAAATGGACGGCCGGCGTGCAACTCATCGAGCAGCCGCGCAACCAGGACGAAGCCTGGATCCTGGCCACGGTGCGCAAGTTCGCCGACCAGGCCGGTATCGGCATGCCCGAGGTCGGCATTTTTGAGGGCGACCCCAACGCCTTCGCCACCGGTGCTTTCCGCGACTCGGCCCTGGTGGCGGTGTCCACCGGCCTGCTGCACAACATGACCAAAGAAGAAGTCGAGGCCGTGATCGGCCACGAGGTGGCCCACATCGCCAACGGCGACATGGTCACCATGACCCTGATCCAGGGCGTGATGAACACCTTTGTGGTGTTCCTCTCGCGCGTGATCGGCTACGCGGTCGACAGCTTCCTGCGCAAGAACGACGAGCAAAGCAGCGGCCCGGGCATCGGCTACTACGTGACCACCATCGTGCTCGACATCGTGCTGGGTTTCCTGGCCGCCATCATCGTCGCCTGGTTCAGCCGCCAGCGCGAGTACCGTGCCGACGCGGGCGCCGCCCAGCTCATGGGCCGCAAGCAACCCATGATCAACGCGCTCGCGCGCCTGGGCGGCCTGCACAGCGGCGAGCTGCCCAAGAGCATCGCCGCGTTTGGCATCGCCGGCGGCATCGGCCAGCTGTTTTCCTCGCACCCGCCGATCGAGGCGCGCATCGCGGCGCTGCAAAACGCCTGAGCCTGCCGCCGGGCCGATCACCGAGGCGACTGACAGCGCGCCCGCCAGGCCCCAGCATGGGGCCGTGATCGAGCCGGTGTGTCCAGGGCTTGCATGACACGCAAGCCCTTTTTCTTTTGGCAGGGTGCCCGCCGCCGCGGCGCACTGGTGCACCGGCGCACGCGCCGGCGCCTGAACGCCTGGCCGGCGCCCGCGCGCGGCATGCTCTGGATGGTGGGCAGCGGCATCAGCTTTGCCTTTTTGAACACCCTGGCGCGCGCGCTCGCGCAACAGCTCGACCCCTTCGAGGCGCAGTTCCTGCGCTACCTCATGGGCACCTTCGTCATGCTGCCCTGGCTGTGGCGCGATGGCTGGGCCGCCTACAAGCCGGTCCACTGGCTGGGCCAGTTCTGGCGTGGCGCGGTGCACACGCTGGGCCTGGTGCTGTGGTTCACCGCCTTGCCGCACATCCCGCTGGCCGACATGACGGCGATCGGTTTCACCGGTCCCATCTTCATCATGATCGGCGCGGCCTGGTTCCTGGGCGAGCCCATGCGGCGCGACCGCTGGGTGGCCGCGCTGATCGGCTTTGCCGGTGTGCTGGTGGTCGTCATGCCCAAGATGACCGGGGCGGGGGGCTGGTACAACCTGGTCATGCTGGCGTCGGCGCCGGTCTTCGCGGCGTCCTTTCTCATCACCAAGGCGCTCACGCGCTACGAAAAAACCAGCGTCATCGTGTTCTGGCAGGCGCTCACGGTGACGGCGCTCAGCCTGCCCATGGCCCTGCTGCACTGGCAGGCCCCCAGCGCCTGGCAATGGCTGGGTTTTGCCGCCACCGGTGTGCTCGGCACCCTGGGCCACTACTGCCTGACGCGCGCTTTCCGCACGGCCGACATCTCGGCCACGCAGTCGCTGCGTTTTCTCGACCTGGTCTGGGCCTCGCTCTTGGGCTGGGCGGTGTTCGCCGATGCGCCCAGCGCCTCCACCTGGGCCGGCGCCTTCGTGATCCTGCTGTCGACGGTGTGGATCGCGCGCCGCGAAAGCCGGCGCTGACGGCCCGGCAGATTTAACCGTTGCTCACGCCCGAGGCCACATGGCCGGCCGGCACATGCTGCGCGGCCGATTCGATGTGGCCGGTTTGGTCGTCAAAGAAAAAGTCGGGCTCGAACTCGCGCAAAAACTCACCCTTGGGCAGGCCCCCGAGAAACATGGCCTCGTCGACCTCGATGTCCCAGTCCATCAGCGTGCGGATCGCGCGCTCGTGCGCGGGCGCGCTGCGCGCCGTCACCAGCGCGGTGCGGATGCGCATGGCCGGCGTGCCTTCTTGCTGCAGCCGGTGCAGCGCGGCCAAGAGCGGCTTGAAGGGCCCCGCCGAGAGCGGCTGCGCCGCCTTGTCGCGTTCGTGCTGCTGAAAGGCCGACAGGCCCTGGGCCTGGAACACGCGTTCGGCCTCGTCGGAAAACAGCACCGCGTCGCCGTCAAAAGCGATGCGCACCTCGTGCGGGTGCGCTTCGGAAGCGCGCGCCGAATGCGGATACACCTGCGCGGCGGGCACGCCCGCGTCCAAAGCGGCGCGCACATCGGGCAGGTGGGCCGACAAAAACAGGTTGGCGTTGAGCGGTTTGAGGTAGCGCCAGGGCGGCTGGCCGCGCGTGAAGCTGCCGCGCTGGATGGGCAGGCCGTAGTGCTGGGCCGAGCGGAACACGCGCATGCCCGAGACCGGGTCGTTGCGCGAAAGGATCACCACCTCCACCCGCTGCGCCTCGGGCGTGTTGAAGGCTAGCAGCTTGCGCACCAGCGAAAACGCCACGCCCGGCTTGGCCGGCTCTTCGAGGCGGCCCAGCTGCAGCTGCATGTAGGCGCGGTCGTCGCCTTGCTCGAAGACGTGGTTTTCTTCCTCGAAGTCAAACAGCGCGCGCGAAGAAATTGCGACCACCAGTTGGCCGTCCAGCGTCACAGGCATGCTTCACCTCACCCCTTTCTTGGTTCTGCGGCGTGCGCCACCGTGGGCGGCGCTTCAGCGATCGAAGTAGACCACACCGGCCTGCGCCGCCCAAGTGGTCTGGCCCGAGCGCACCGTGGGGTCGCCCGCGCGCAGCACCTCGTTGCGGTTGATCTGGGCAAACCACGACCAGTGTGCCTTCCAGCGCTGGCGCAAGGTCAGGCTGGTGTCCATGCTGCGGGCCCAGCCCGAACGCTGGCTCAGGTCGATCTCGGGCCGGTCGGCCGCGGCGTAGCGCCAGGCGTCCGAGCGGCTCACGGTGAAGGACTGGCTGAGCAAAATGGTGCTGTCCTCGCCCAGGGCCTGTCGGTAAGTCAGCGAGGGGGTGAAGGCGGTGCCCGCTCCGCGGTCCAGCAGGTCTTGCGTGACCGTGAGGCCCACGCTCCAGTGCGACCAGCCCAGGTAGTCGACCGCGGCGCGCCCGCGCAGCGTTTTGCGTCCCGACTGGAAGGCGTCGAAAGTCGAGTCGCGCTGCAGGTTGACGATGCTCGCCGACAGCGCGCTGCGCCAACGCGGCGCGCCCAGCACATCGTAGGTCAGCGTGTTGTCGTTCTTGACCTGGCCGAAGCGGTGCCAGTTCTCGCCATCGACCACGCCGGTGCGCCAGCGCCCATAGCGCAGGCCGATCATGGGCCGCAGGCCCAGCCGGTCGGGCTGGCGCAGGTCGTTCATGGAGAGCCGAAGCCCCAGGCTCCAGGCCAGCTCGCGCGGCGGCTCGGCCTCGGGGCCGGTTTGCGCCGCGCAGGCCGTGCCGAGCAGCAGGCCGCACAGCAGGCCCGCTGTTCGATGCCGGGGTTTGCCCGGGCTGAAGGTGGAATGGGCGGTCACGATGCGGGCATTGTGTGGCTGCCCCCGAGCGGCGCGGGTTGCAGGATGTTACAAGGCCCTGGCCAGGCTCAGCTGCGCAAGAACAGGCGGTACACCGGGTTGTCGGTTTCTTCGACGTGGGGATAGCCCAGGGTGTCGAGAAAGGTTTTGAAGGCCTTGTTGTCCGACGGCGGCACCTGCAGGCCGACCAGGATGCGGCCGTAGTCCGCGCCCTGGTTGCGGTAGTGGAACAAAGAGATGTTCCAGTTCGGCCGCATCAGGCTCAAAAACTTCAGCAAAGCGCCCGGCCGCTCGGGAAAGACGAAGCGCAGCAGGCGCTCGTCGCGCGACAGCGCCGAATGCCCGCCCACCATGTGGCGGATGTGCTCTTGCGCGAGGTCGTCGTGCGTGAGGTCCAGGGCGGCGAAACCGTGCTTTTGGAAGCGGGCCGCGATCTTGCCGCTCTCGCCCTTGGCCGAGGTGGTCAGGCCCAGGAAGACATGCGCTTTTTGCGCATCGCTCATGCGGTAGTTGAACTCGGTGACGTTGCGCGGGCCGCCGGGCAGGTTGCCGATCAATTCCAAAAAGCGTTTGAAGCTGCCGCGCTCTTCGGGGATGGTCACGGCAAACAGCGCCTCGCGCTCTTCGCCCACCTCGGCGCGCTCGGCCACGAAGCGCAGGCGGTCGAAGTTCATGTTGGCGCCGCACAAAATGGCGGCGTAGGTTTGGCCCCGGGTTTTGTGCTCGGCCACGTACTGCTTGATGGCCGCCACGGCCAGGGCGCCGGCCGGCTCGACGATGGAGCGCGTGTCGACAAAGATGTCCTTGATGGCCGCGCACACCGCGTCGGTGTCCACCGTGACCCAGTCGTCCACCAGGCCGCGCGCCACGCGGAAGGTCTCTTCGCCCACCAGCTTGACGGCGGTGCCGTCGGAGAACAGGCCCACGTCGGGCAGGTTGACCCGCTTTTTGGCTTTGACCGAAGCGATCATGGCTTGCGAGTCGTTCATCTGCACGCCGATCACCTTGACCTCGGGGCGCACCGCCTTGATGTAGTTGGCCACGCCGCTGATCAGTCCGCCGCCGCCAATCGCCACGAACACCGCGTCCAGCGGGCCTTGGTGTTGGCGCAGCATTTCCATGGCAATCGTGCCCTGGCCGGCGATGACCTCGGGGTCGTCAAAGGGGTGGACGAAGGTCAGGCCTTGTTTCTTTTCCAACGTGACGGCGTGGTTGTAGGCGTCGGAGTAGCTGTCGCCGTGCAGCACCACCTCCCCGCCCAGGGCCTTGACGGCCTCGACCTTGACCTGCGGTGTGGTGGTCGGCATCACGATCACGGCGCTACAGCCCAGGCGGCTGGCGCCCAGCGCCACGCCCTGCGCGTGGTTGCCGGCCGAAGCGCAGATCACCCCGCGCTTGAGCTGCTCGGGTGTGAGGTGCGCCATCTTGTTGTAGGCGCCGCGCAGCTTGAAGCTGAACACCGGTTGCTGGTCCTCGCGCTTGAGCAGCACCCGGTTGTGCAGGCGGCGGCTGAGGTTTTTGGCCAGGTCCAGCGCCGATTCCTGCGCCACGTCGTAGACGCGCGCATTGAGGATTTTCTTGAGGTAGTCGGCGGGTTTGAGGTGGGTTGTCATGGGGAGATGGATGAAAACGCCTTCACCGGGGTGAGGCCAAAAAACGGGTGGCAGCCAGTAACTGCGGGATCAGTTCGCACAATTCGGCAATGGTGCTTTCTGTGACGTCCATATAGCCTTCGTATTCGGCCAGATTGCGTTTTTGATGCGCGGCATCCAGCACACGCCACATGTGCGGCGGCCACTGAAGGGTGTGGGCAAGGCATTGAAAAACGGTGAAACGGTTTTCACTCCTGTAACCATGCCAACGCAGGGCAGCCAAAGCGGCCGCATGGGCCGCACCATAAGCGCTGATGAAGCGCCCCTCGGCCGACAGATTGGTCAACAAGGCATCGGCCAGCCGTGCCTGCGCCATCTGCAGCAGCCGCTCAAATTCTGGCGGATCAAACGGCTCTCGCTTGAGCTGTCCGATGCGATGCAGGTTTTGCAGGGCATCAAGCGACATGGGCGTCGTCCAGTAAATCCAGAACCGGTTTTTGGAAGACCTTGCTCACAAAGGAGGCTGGATCATCGCGTCGTGACTCGAATTCCTGCGTGTTGTAGCAAGTGGGGTTGATTTTTCGGCCCAGCTCGGCTTCGGCAGGCGACAAACATTGCAGGATCTCGGACAAGCGCAGGTCTTCGCCCACGAGCATCAGATCGACATCGCTGCTGGCACTGTCGGTTTGTTGCGCGATGGAGCCGTAAACCCATGCGCCCTTGAGTTGTGGACGCAGAGGTGCCAGTGCCTGGGCCAAGGGCCATTTGAGTCCCACGGTTTTGCGGGTCAGAGAGACCAATTCGGCAAACACGGGGCTTTGAGGGTTGGCGCGAAATCGTCGCAAATTGCCAACGCGCTCCACGCTGATCACGCCCGCATGTGTCAGTGATTTCAGTTCCTGCTGCAAAGACGCGCTGCCCAGCTGGGTCAGCCGCAGCAATTCATTGAGATGAAAAGCCCGTTCGGGCATGCCAAACAGCCACTTGAACACGCGTGACTTGCGTTCGGGAAACAGAGCGGCGGCCAATGACATTCAATTAATTTAGCATGATCAAGCCAATATTTGGCATGATTTGGGTAAAAAAAATGCCCCGAACCTTGCGGTGCGGGGCAAATCCACCTTTTCAGAGGGTGGAGGAGACAACTTGTCGGTGCCTAAAAAAGCACGGATGTGCGAATTCTAAATGTTTTCATGCTGCATTGCCGCAAAAAACGGGCGAAGAACGCAAAAAAAGCCGGGTTTTCTCAATTTGCGACAGGCCTTTTGCGCCGCCGGCCCGCCGAGGCGCTTGCCTACAATCGGGCGCCATCGACATTCGACGAACCACAAGGACAGCGACATGGAATGCACCGTCACCTGGACCGGCGCCGCCGGCACCCGCTCTGGCATGGGCTTTTTGGCCGAAACCGGCAGTGGCCACGTGCTGGCCATGGATGGCGCGCCCGACGCGGCCAAGCCCGAAAACGGCGGTCAGAACCTCGCGCCGCGCCCCATGGAAACCGTGCTCGCCGGCACCGGCGGCTGCACCGCCTACGACGTGGTCTTGATCCTCAAGCGCGGACGTCACGATGTGCGCGGCTGCTCGGTCAAGCTCAGCAGCGAGCGCGCCGAGACCGACCCCAAGGTCTTCACCAAAATCCACATGCACTTCACCGTGACCGGCAAGGGCGTGCCCGCCAGCGCCGTGGAGCGCGCCATCGCCATGAGCCACGACAAATACTGCTCGGCCAGCATCATGCTGGCCAAGACCGCCGAGATCACCACCAGCTTTGAGCTGGTGGACACGGCGGCCTGACAGCGGGTCTGGTCGCCGGTCAGGCGACCTTCAATTCTTGCGTGGCTTCATCGAGAACAGACTGCGGGACACCGCGGCGACGCAACACCTCCAGCAGCCGTGCCTGCTCGCTGTGGATAAACAACGCCTCGTCGCGGCGCAGGCCTTCGCTCAGATAAGACTTGAGCAGCGTTTGATATCCGGTCATGCCCCGCTTGGGCGCAATGGCTTTCATGGAATCCACCACGTCAACAGGAATGCGAAGTGTGATGGACGTCATGGCTCGCTCTTTGGTCAGGCGAGTTTTGAGGGCTTCAGAAATGCTCATGCTCTTGCCTTTCATGTGATGTGGCTTTGCGGGCCGAAACAATTCGAATGGCCGCATCTTCTATCTGGACATGCACCACAAACAGCAGGCGACCGGTTGCATCAAATCCAATGACCGCATCTCGAGCTTCATCGTTGCGGGAAGCATCCACGACTCGAAACAGTGGGTCAAAAAACACCGTCACTGCGTCTTCAAATCTCACCCCATCGTGCTTGCCAGGATTCGCCGCGGCCTTGCGCGCATTCCAGACAAAGTCCGTTCCATTCAGGTGAAAGTGAACATCCATCGCCACACATTCTTTCAGTGTGTATTGGCATTGTCAATACAAATTGCACCCGGTGCGCCACCGCCGTCATGGCCTTGGCGGCGTTTCAACGAAGAAGCTCAGGGGCTACGCTACACCCAGACGTTGCAGTTCCTTGTCAACGCTGTCGATGGCGTCAAAGAAAAGCTCGCAAGCCTGACGGGCTTCCTTGAGGCTTTCCAGAAAAATTCGCGCATCGTGCATGTACTCGTGCACCAACGCGTTACGCAGTTTGCGGGCGGCAATGAATGCGTCGGTATTGCCCAGAACCTCGGCACGCTCGGCAAACACCAGTGTGTCGATCAAGGTTTTGGGGGATTCACCCACCAAAGCGGCATAGCGGGGCAGCAGTTTTTCGCCAATGTGGTCTTGCAGTCGCCCAAAGCGGCTGACGAAAGCCGCCACCTTCTCTGCCAGTGCAGGTTGCTGGCCCAGGTCCTCGACCCAGGTCAAATCAATCGGGAGAGCGAAGAGCGTGGTCTGGCTGTAGCGCAGGTGTTCGGCTTCCTTGCGCGCCAGCGCCAGGCTCTGAACCACGGCCTGTGCGTGCTCTGGCAGGTAGCGAATGCTCAAAGCCGCACCCCGGTTTCGCGGGCCACGCGCATCACGGGTGCTTCGGGAGTGTCTGCATCCTTGAGCAGCACATCCATCTTGCGGTCACCCAGTTGGCGGATCAGGGCAGCATAAATTTGGCCCTGGGCCGCGGTTCGGTTGGGCAAACGGTGCGGTGTCTCGAACATCAGGTCGATGTCGCCTCCTCGTCGGCGGTCATCGGTCCGCGATCCGAACAAGGTCACCTGTGCGTCGTCCCCCAGAACCTTGTGTGCAGCCAACTTGATGGCCTGAATCTGATCGGCAGTGAGTCGCATGCACGGATTTTCGTGGAAAACCAGTGCGCTTGCACCTCAGATCCGGTGCGCCACCGTCGTCATGGCCTTGGCGGCCAGTGCCATCAGGCCCTTGACCGGGGCTGGCAGCGGCAGGGCGCCGGCGCGTTCGGCCATGCGGGCGTGCTGCACCTCGTCGTCTTTCATCTGCGCCACGATGGCGCGTGAAGCCGCGTCGCCCGCGGGCAGGCGCTCCATGTGGCTGTTCAGGTGGGCTTCCACCTGGTGCTCGGTTTCGACCACAAAGCCCAGGCTCAGCCGATCGCCGCCCAGCTTGCCGGCGGCAAAGCCGATCGCAAACGCCCCGGCATACCACAGGGGGTTGAGCAGCGAGGGTCGGTCGTCCAGCTCGCGCAGGCGCTGCAGCGTCCAGGCCAGGTGGTCGGTTTCTTCGCGGCTGGCCTCGGCCAGCTGCGCACGCAGCGCCGGGTCCTGGCTGGCGAGCATCTGGCCGGTGTAGAGCGCCTGCGCGCAGACCTCGCCCACGTGGTTGACGCGCATCAGCGCGGCGGCCTCGCGCCGCTCAGGCTCGGTCAAGGGGCGGGTGGTGGGCGCGCTCGGGGTGGGGCGGCTGGCGCGGGGCTCTGCCCACAAGGTGCGCAGGGCGCTGTCGGCCGCGAGGATCAGGGCATCGGCATTCATGGCGACGAGTTTACGTGCAGGCCATGGCGCCCGTCTGGTCGCAAAACAATGAAAAAACCAAACCGCCGCAGACTCATGTGATTTGTGCGGAGTCATCCCAACATCGTTGATTTAATTGATAAAAATCATGGACAAGTGGCCTGAATGTGGGCGATTCACAGGGTTTGCCCGCAGGTTTGTTGTTCTCGAGCAACAGAATGCCCCTTTCTTGCGCTGTTTCCTTGGAAATCGCCGATGGCTCTGGTGGAATACACCCCAGCTTCCTCAATGGAGGTTGGCTCAGGGTCTCGAAAGGCAATCCCGCCTCTCTGATTCGGGCCCTTGTTAAACCTTGGAGAAACTTGCAATGAAAAAAACCCTGATTGCTCTGGCTGCCCTGGCTGCCACCGGCGCTTTCGCTCAGTCGACCGCTACGATTTCTGGCAGCATCCAAGTTGGTGTGATGGACACCGGCGCTGCTGGTGACACCGCTCAGGTCTCGCACCTGGGCAATGGCGCCAACGCCATCAACATCGTGACCGCTGAAGATCTGGGTGGCGGCCTGACTGGCGGCTTCACCAGCCAAATCCGTTTTAACGGCGCCACGGGCGACGTGAACTCCAGCGGCTTCGGCAATGCCCTGTTTCACGCTGCCAACGCCTACATTTCTGGTGGTTTCGGTACCGTTCGTGTTGGTAAGATCGCTGAAGCCTCGACCTGCGGTCTTGATCCCTGGGCCTGTGGCGGCGGTGCTGCCCTGCAAGCTGGCGTGGGCGTGAGTGCGCTGACCGGTGCTTCTACAATCTCCAACTCTGTCAGCTACGCCACCCCGACCATCGCGGGTTTCAGCGCCAGCTATCAAACCTCCCTGTCGCCCGCCGCTGGTGTTGCCAATTCTGGCCGTGTCAACGAGCGTCAAACCCTGAACGTCACCTACGCCAATGGTCCGCTGATGCTGCAAGCCATCAGCATCAAAGGCGCTGCTAACGTTGCTGCCAACGCAGCATTGGGTGCTGCAATCACTGCAAACGGAAGCGGGACGACCATTCTTGACAGCGATGCCAAGTACCAAGGCCTCGGCGGCAGCTATGACTTTGGCATTGCCAAGGTTAGCCTGCTGAACAGCGTGACAAAAGCCGCTACGACCGGTGCGAAAACCGTTGATGTCACCTCTGTTGGCTTGACGGTGCCGATGGGCGCTTACACCGTGCTGGCTGGTTACAACAAGTCCAAGACCGGCACTGGCTACACCGCCACCTCGACGACCGACACCAAGACGGCTCTGGGCGTGAACTACGCTCTGAGCAAGCGCACCACTCTGGGTGCTGACGTGTTCAAGGCTGAGGCTGCTGCAGTTGTTGGCTCTGGCACCGCCGGCACCGGCTTCGTGGTTCGCATCGGCCATACCTTCTAATTTCTGGCTGTCGTAAGACAGCTTCGGATTTAGAAAACAAAAACCCACCGTGGTAACACGGTGGGTTTTTTTGTAGTCGCAGATTTTGTGTGTTGCACCCACACCAGATTTCATGAAATTAAGCAGTTTTCTCCTCGTGGCCATTTGCGGAACGCTCGGTCCTGCTGCAATGGCTCAGGAGTTGTATCCGCATAAACCGGTTCGTATCGTGGTGCCATTCACACCGGGGGCAGCAGCGACATCCTGGCACGCGCCATTGGCCACGAGCTGGGCAAGTCTTTGGGCCAGAGTTTTGTCATCGAGAATGTGGCCGGTGCGGGCGGCAGCATAGGTGCCGACAAGGTCGCCAAAAGCCCAGCCGATGGTTACACCTTGCTCATGGGCCATATTGGCACCCTGGCGGTTAACCCCAGCCTCTACCCGAATCTGCCTTACTAGCCGCTCAAGGACTTTGCTCCGGTGGCCTGGGTGGCGCGCGTGCCTAACGTGCTCGTGGTCAACAAGGCGGTACAAGCGCACACCTCGCAGGAGTTGATTTCCGTGGCCAAGTCCAGACCGGACCAACTTAATTACAGCACTGGGGGAAATGGTAGCGCCGCGCACCTTGCGACCGAATATTTCAAGATGCAGGCGGGCATATCAATGCTGCACATTCCCTATCGGGGGGCAGCGCCGGCTGTGTCCGATGTGATCAGCGGGCAAGTGCAATTTTTTACTGGTGCACCTGCCTTGATCGGGCACATTCGCAGTGGACAGCTGCGGGCATTGGCTGTGTCCAGCCCAAGGCGGCTAGGCATTTTGCCGGGCGTGCCCACCGTGGCTGAGGCGGCCGCCATCAAGAGTTTCGAGGCCGATCAGTGGTATGGCCTGGTGGCGCCCGCAGGCACGCCACGGGACACCGTGCTCAAGCTCAACAAGCATGTGAACGAGGCGCTGGGCAGCGAGGCCCTGAAGGCGCGCCTGCATACTGAAGGGGCCATAGCCACTCCAGCCACGCCAGAAGAGTTTGGCAAACTGATCGCTGCCGACATTGAACGCTGGCATCCTGTCATCACTTCAGGTCGTGTGAAAGCAAACTGACCCCCTTATCGTGACAGTTTTGCCTCTGCCCGGGCGGCTTCACTGCTGGGCGATCCCCGCCCGCTGGATCACCTCGCTCCAGCGCACGATCTCGCGGTCCAGCAGCTGGCCCAGCTGCGCGGGCGTGCTGGCCTTGGCCTGGATGCCCAGATCGGCCAGGCGCTTGACCATGTCGGGCTGGGCCAGCACCTTGCCCACTTCGCTAGAAAGGCGCTCGACTACCGCACGCGGGGTTTTCCCCGGCGCGGCCAGCGCGTTCCACGACGACACGTTGAAGTTACTCAGCCCCGGCAGTTCCCGCAGCGTGGGCACCTCGGGCAGTTCGCGCGGGCGCTGCTCGCCCATCACACCCAGCAGGCGCACCGCCTTGGCAGCGATCTGTGGTTTGAGCGGCCCCAGGATTTCCACCGCCATGTCGACTTGGCCGCCGCGCAGTGCATTGAGCACGGCCGGCGTGCCGTTGTAGGGCACGATCTGCGCGATCAGATTGGCCTGCGTGCGCAGCAACTCGGCCGCCAAGTTTTGCGTGCTGCCGATGTTGATGGTGCCGATGTTGAGCTTGCCCGGGTGGCTGCGGCCATAGGCGATCAGATCGGCCAGGGTTTTGTGGGGCGAGTTCTCGGGCACCACCACCGCCATGTCAAACAGCCCCAGCAGCGAGACGGGCGCAAAGTCGGTGCGCGGGTTGAAGGGCAGGCTGCGAAACAGGCCCGCGCTCACGGCGGTGCCGTTGGACA
>JACCDX010018326.1_pt1 | contig 27192 bp, 72 predicted proteins | sample 7449681 | NCBI WGS metagenome assembly JACCDX01 (sample SAMN15323450, study PRJNA562643) | freshwater metagenome | isolation source: river surface water | place: USA:Blue River Watershed | collected 2017-08-18
ACTGTGTTTCAATGTGTGTACTATAACAGAGCTTAAAAACCCTGTCAACTGAAGGGTTTATTCTTCAGTTTTGTTGCAGAATTCTTGAAACTCTTTCCACGAACCTTCGAAGATAGTCTTATTATTCCAAGAGACTACCTTCACCTTGTCTATATAAACATGATATTCGTAATCCTGCCCTTGACCCAGATGATTAACATCAGTAAGGTAAAATCCACCTACACCAGTTTTGAAATGTGCTACAAGTTGAGCAGACAAACAACCCATTCCGTTGGCCGTTTTGCGTGTTTCGCCGAGACGAATACCATTGGTGACTTCTTCGATACTGTTCAAGAACTTGGCGAGTTCTGACCCATGACCTTCCGGATAACCGTCATATTGCCTATACAGGTTGATGATCGGTTTGTTGTTAGCATATACCAAAGTCAGTGAACGTGTTCCCATGATAATTCCTTATCGATTGAAAGTAGTTGGATTAACGAACATGCAAACGAATTTTGTTCCACGGTGTAATCTTCAGTTCAACGCGATAACCGGAACGTTCCAATTCTCGTTTAGCTGTGATATGCCACCCTTCACAATTCCAAACTTTGAAACTCCGCCCGCCATCACACAACATATCGTTGAAGACGACCTTGTCCTTGCCGACAACAGAACGAACAATCTTCATAGGCGTAATCATATGACTCTCCTGTGTGCGTGTTTCAATGCATGCAATATAACAGGATCAAAAAACCCTGTCAACTGGTAAGTTAATACTCGTTAGGCGCAATACCAACTGCCCCACCGTGTGCTGCGATGTATGCTTCAACAAGCACAACGGGAACATATCCAAACACGGAATCGCTATCAGCGTCGCCACTGAATTTGTATTCAGCAGCCTCGGGCCATGGTGCAGACGGAAAGCCGACTTCTACAGTGGTGTAGGGACCTACACCGTTACGTGGAGTGCAATAATGCCCTGAACTTGCCTGCACTGATATCGTAGTACCGTCGGCGCACAGGATCTGTGGACGTACCCTGAAGTCGAGTTGTTCATGTGTAACCTCAGGCAGTACCAAGTCGTAGCTCATCTCTTGCTCCTACTGTTTCAATGTGTGTACTATAACAGAGCTCAAAGACCCTGTCAATTGATGGGTCATTAAAAAAAAGACTTAGTATGTCCCCACACTAAGTCTTTGCCTGTCGGATGCAGTATCAGTGGGGTTTAGACCAAACGTCCTGCACGACTTCCTGTAACATCACGTGCGCTGATTCTGTATGCGCTACGACCTTCGGTGTTTGTATTACGTTGAACACGCAGACCTGCACTGCGTAGTTCGCTCATGCGAGCACGTAGATTCATGATGCCATAGGTTGAACGAGCTTGTGCTGCACTGAGAGTGCGGCCTGTACCACGCAAATATTGCTCGAGAAATTCATTCTGCGTGACTGTTAGTGTTGTAAAACTCATTTTGTTTTCCTTAATCAGAACTGCTTTTGAACAGTTATAATTAAGTATAAACAAAGTGATTAGGTCTTACAACCCTCAATCTTACCAAAGACCGTATTTAAATTCCTTTTTTACATAGTATTCAATCAACTTACGTTGACACGATGTAATCAAGTCGCCCTCATCATCCAGTACAATGAATCTCACTGGACAAGTTCCCCACCCGCCTGTACGGAGGAAGGCAGCAAACCATTTGCGATGTTCCTTGTTCGATGGATCAAATGAAACAAGTGGTCTGGAAAAGAAAGACAGTCTGCTCATAATTCCATGCTGCTAATTATTGTAGGTCGGGACGCAAACACTTTGTCGTTTAAGAATAGCCGTTTTCAAACCGACGGCACTCTCCCAATGCCTCACACGGCAGGGGTTATTTAGAACGGAGCGTCTTCGAGCGCAGCATCTTCCTTGGTAGCAGTTGCCTGTTCCTTGGTCACCGTGCTCTTGGGTGCAGTCTTCTTCGGAGCAGTCTTCTTGGCAGCAATGCCTGCCAGGGTGGGCTTAGCCTTCTTGGCCTTGGGTTCCTTGGCAACCTTGGAATTCCGTTTGTCGTCCTCTGCGAGCAGTGCAGCATGCACTTCACGATTGGTGACACCATCCTTGGTTGCGAAATCGATGCTGAGCAGGAATGCCACAGCAGCCTCTTTGGTCATCGGCTCACGCAATTCGATGAGGTCGATATCGGTATGGCCATTCTTCTGCAGGACCTTGACACGAGTCATGTCATTTGCAAAACGAACAGTCATTTCACCATTAAGGCGGCTCACTCCGGCAATCGAAAAAGTCTTATCAGTCATATCATCTTCCTTTCTGTGTATGTGTAAGTTGACCTGCTTTCGCAGTGTTATTATTATGCAGTCAATTGAATATTCTGTCAACCAGAAGTTGTGTTGTTTTTACGCAACATCAAAAGCTACTCTGTCCAAAATATCTTGCACAGGCAGATCAGGTGTTTCCCACACTTGTGCAGCTAGTTCTTGTTGGAAACTTAGCAAGGTTCCGTCACTAAGCCGCAAAGCATTAATCACAGAGATTCGATACTCGGGTTCAAGCGAGTTAATCATCTTATTGATACGGATATCAAGAGCGGTCATTTTCATCCTTATCCAAACGAACAAATGCATAGACTACGGCTGAAATGAAGATTCCTAGTCCGAGTCCAACTGCCAGAGAAAGAGTGTCCAAGCTCATTATGACTCCTATATATGTGTTGCACAAAGTATAACAGGGACATAAGTCCCTGTCAAGTATAGAAGCCTTATTGGCTTACGGGTTTTTACGAGGGCGTCCACGTTTGCGCGGTTGGGTGACCTCAACTTCTGCGGATTTGTCATCGTCGTTGTCGTTGTCGGTGAAAACACGACCTGCGATGTGACGCAACCCCCAAGCGAATACTTGCACAGTACCACCAGTAGAACTGCGATATTCTTTCAACGGCTTGTTCATAGTTTCCTTGTGATCTGTTTCAAAATGGGTTCAGCTAGATCCGTTGTTTGCACTTCGTCAAGTCCAGTAGCAATCATCAATTCATAGACCACTCTAGCCACATGGCCATATGTATGAATGATCTCCTGGACCTGCTCTAAATTTTCAGCAGACCACAGGAGATCAGCGATTGCATGCTGTTGAGCTGTTGCCAGCTCAAGTCGCATTAGGCGAGGATCTCCTTGATGTTGTGCAAACCCACCATGACGACATGGCCGGGCTCGATTTCAACACCAATACCGCTCCAGGTGCTGTTGCCGAACTTGACCGTTCGCTTTTCCTTGACGATACCCACCTTGTGGCTCATGCCCACACGTTCCTTGTTGAAACGACCCAGTTGAACAACGGTACCGGGTTGAACTGCTGCATACTTGACCATTTTGTGCTCCTTTGCTAGGTCAGTTGAAAAAACTTACTGTTCTTGCAGTTTAACAGAGTTCTAAAACCCTGTCAACCTACGGGTTATTGCGACAGCTTGAAAACTTCTTGACGGAATTCGTTGAACGTGCCCGCGAACGTGTTGCGATAACGAGGACTGTTCAAACGACCCTGTGCCTTAGCACGACCCAGTGCCTTGACGAAGTTCTCACGCGAACTGCACTGGGCTTTGGCATAAACCACACCGCCGGGGATCTCCTTGTAGGCAAATGTGACACCGCCGAAATTGCTGATCTGATCCTTGTGATCCAGATTGCGAACGTGCATGAAATGAACTTTTTCCATATCAACTCCTGTTGTGTTTCGATGTATGTACTATAACAGAGTTTAAAAACCCTGTCAACTTATCGGCTAAATCGCTGGATCACCTCGATCAGCGCAATAGCCAGATCATGTTCGTCACGCAATACCGCATCAGAAGCCAACTGGCGAACTTCTGCCAGCGTACCGACTCGACTAACTTCGTGCACCAGAACCCCATGGTTACGCAGGACCTCGAGGCCATTCTTCAAAACCTGCTCGGCCGGGATAACACTATCGTCGTAGTACGAGCGAATGTCCTCCACACGGAAGTGAACCAGTTGAGCGCCCTGCTTCTCAGTGAGGTCCTTGGCTTCCTTGAGACCCAGGCCGGTCAGTTGACGCACAGCCTTGATCACCGTCACACGAGCGTAGTCGTGATGATCAGGGAAGATAATGTTGAAATGCTTGGAAATCATTTACGTTCCTTTGTGTTTCGCAGTATCAGTATATTAACAGAGTTCAAAGACCCTGTCAACTGAAGGTGTATTACACCTCCTCATAAATCTGAATCTTGAACACAGAATTCTCGAGGATCTTCTGCGGGAAGGTGATGCCTGTCTCACCGACTTCAAGGGTTAGGTTTTCCAGAAGATTGATCTTAGCTTGAAGATGATCTCTGATTTTCTGTGCTTCTTCAAAGGTCAAATCCTTTGTATTATTATCAAGGTAACCCTTAAATTCACCCAGAGAATGGATCACAGTGACAAAGATTCGATAGCTCATTTCGGTTGCTCCTTGCTGTTGTTATCCCCAATCGCCTTCATGACTCCCGGAGTCATACACACTTCCATAAGGCCACGCATCATGTTTGAACTATGCTGAATCGACCGATTCAGCAGTTCATGGTAGTCATGCTCGTATCGTTGCAATCGAGCATTTTCATGCTCCAGTGTTTCGATGCGATTCTGCATCTCGATGATCTGATAAGCGAAATCCACGACATTCATTTTGTCGCTGCTCCTTGCTGTTGATGTGTGTATTATGTGCTCATACACATACCCTGTCAACCGATTAAGCCTGCAGGATGTGTTGAGCCACAATTCGGGCTGCTTCTCCTAGAGTCGCATCTTCGGGGATAATCCCGGACTCGAGTAAGTTGAAACAGAGATCTGCCCCATCCTCTAGGTCATAATCCCGTTTAACAATCTCACCCACATAGTAGCAGAAGTTCACTTCAGTTTCTTCATCGTAGACCATAGTCCACTCCTTGTTGCTATATGTGTAGTATAGCAGCAGAATTACTTGTCAACGCGCTTGGTCTTGACTTGGCACTCGTAGACCGTATCGCCTACATAGAATGATCCGAGGCTTTTGCACTCACGAGCCACTGTATTGTGAGCGAAGACCCAACCCATCAAAAAGATGAGACCTGTAAATAGCACAGCGGCGATGCCAAACAAAAATGAATGACCGACGGCATCTGATGACATAATTACTCTCCTTGTTGCGATGTGTGTATTATGCGTCCACACTAAAGACCCTGTCAACGGTAGGGCTGACGAATCTTTCCTTCCTTGACCAAATCATACCTACGATCTTCCAGGGCGGAATAAACAACCCGATAAAGTCCATACAAAATGAAACTAATTCCGGCCGCAACCATGGAGATGCTTAGTATGATTGGAAAAAGAATAATCGAGTAGATTATCGCTGATACAACCGCAACAACAACCGCACTGATCAAAATGGATTGTGTACGGAGAGAAAGATTGTCGAACTTCGTGTTGAATTTCATCATTGGTTTCCTTCTACCTTGGCGATGGCGTCGTCTATAGCCTTGCAGGTTCGAGGCAAGAGCGTGGGATCATCACTCCCACCCAAGCACATCTGGGCCAATTTGAGTGCCACCAGCAGTTCTTTCAGAACACCATTGTTGAAATGATGGCGCTCATGAAGTAGCGCATTTTCAGCCTCCAAGCGGCGCAGTTCTCGAGCAGATCTCCATACCGCAGTGAGCCAAGTCATTTGTTCTATCTCATCGGCCAGCTTCTGGGCAGTAGTTTGAGTGTTCATACCTTCTCCTCTGCTTTCTTGATGGCGGCGCGAACTTTGGCAAGCGCAGGCATGTTTCGGTATTCGGGCAAGTATCGCGTGATGTGGTTAAGCATCGCGTCCAGCATCGGCTCCGCTTCTTTCAACGCCTCCAGCAATTCATCACGCTGCTGCTCCACTTCGTGTGGGCGGTGCATTTGAGTTTGGTTTAAACTGCCTGCACCGGCACGATACCCAATACTGTAAGCCAACTTCAACAAGTATCGTGCGTCGCTCCACTTTGACCAGTCGTTGTTACTTAACAGATCGTCGGCTTCTTCGTCAGTCATGATCCCTCTCCTTAATAGTGATGTCGAGACCCACTATAATTGAAATCGTCCATGATGTTATCGATTTCTTCGTCGATGGTGTCAAGGTCTTCTTCACTATCCATTGTTCCAATGAAGATATCGTTTGCTCGTGCAAACTCCTTGACCTCGTCCTCACTCATCCATCCTAACAAATCTTTGATCAAGGTATCCTTGTCAAACATACCTTGTTCAACCATGTCCAAGAAGAGACAGGTAAATTCCCGACTTTTAAACACATTTCTCTCCTGTCATAACGTCTTCACAAAGTTTTCGACTTCGCTTACACTGTGAAACAACAAACGGCCATGTCTGCTTGTTCTCACTAGTATAAAGTTCTTATTGTAGATGTCAATAGATGCATCCAAAGTCCGAGCACGTCCAAAGGTTATACTACGATGCGGCTTTCCGTTTTTGCTAATTCCTGAACTAGTGAGCACACCATAGGGAGCATTGAAGCTCATGCTCGAGATCATGTCCTGGAGATGTGTTTGGATTTCTTCTTGGCTCATACACGATTCCAGTTGTTCTTGACGTATGCACGGGCCAGAGCAATCTTCATGCCCAAACAATCTACAGCCCATTGTGCCACTACAGCAGGCATTTCATTACGAGCCTTGGCCTGTGCAATGCGAGCACGAACCAATTCAGCATTGGTAGTGCCGGGTGCCTTTACTGTAGGAGTGGGCAATGCAGGCTTGGGAAGCAGGGTTTGCGCGGGCACTTCCTTAGGGCTTACACTGGGTGTGACCACGGTATCGCTGCCCAATAGGCTGTAGGCACAGGTCTTGTCCAATCGACCCATGCTACGATCATTGAAGACGTAACTGCTACCGCCTTGAATGCGACGATGTTTGACTTGACTCACATTGTAAGTCTTGCCCGTAGAAGTAGTGTAGACGTAGGTATCGCCCTTGGCGTAGGTCACTGCTTCTTTGTGGCAACGTTCGCCATTTCCACCCAATTCACGGCAGGTCAATGCCCACATATAGCCATGCCCGCGATCCAGTTGGTTGGCCATACAAATGATGTGAGCAAGTTCGTGCGGAACCGTATCGTTGATAAGATGATCCCAAGACTGGTTGACCATCATATCACGATTGAAACGCATAACCCATTGGCCGCGATGACGTCCGGCTTGACCTGCACAACGACCGCGAAGATCGAATCGGATATCAGCCTCAGGGATGAAACGATTAGGATGTTTTGCTTTGTAAGTTTGGATAAGAGTTTGGATCTTATCGTTGACTTGTTGAACACGTTCCTGAAACATCATCAACTCCTGTTTGCTTACCATGACTCTAGTATAAGCTCGAACTAAAGCCAGAGCAACTGAAGGGTCTTTAGCGCATGAAACTGATGATGCCGTTGATTACTCCTGCACCTGTGAGCATAATGCTGGCTGCATTAACTACGATCTGTGCATTGATCTTGACTCGAATAGCCCATGCCAGAAAACACAATGTTCCCACGAAGAAACAAAATGTATTCCAAGGCCAAGTAGTGGGGCCTACACCGTTAAGTGCATGACCCACCAAAATGAACACCGCACCGGTCCATTGTAGGATCGAATCGATTTGTTTGTAGGTTAGTTGAACCATGTTTACACCTGTTAAGCAAACGGATCAACGAAAACAGGGTGAGACCATTCGTTACGACACATGAAGTTCTCCTTATGGAGATCAAAAACAACTTTTTCGTAATCACCGTATTCGTTGTGGATCTTCTTCAACAATTTAATTGCCCGCCTGAGATCCACGTTAGGCTTTATATCGAATCCAATGGTCTTGGCAGTATCGAGGAATTTTGAATTGTCGGATGAGAATTCAGGATCCAGCCCGGCGACAACCAAGGGTTCGAACTCTCGCCAAGTTTTCTTAGGAAGTCGTTGTAGACGTTCCATAGCCACAACAAAGAGATCTTCGTCGTCGTCGCCATCTTTGGAATGGATATAACGCACACCATAGATCTTAGGAAAGAACGGATTGTGTTTGGATTCCTTGATGATCGCATTGATAAAGGTCAAATAAGGAAAGTTTTCCTCAATACTTCCAACCTTGTATGCAATGTTCGAAGATTTCGAGCCGAACACTTCACCATAACTACCTGAACCGATCAAACGATAGTTGCCCTGAAACTTCAGCATTTCTTTTACAAAATCGTCAGGATCAGGAGTTACAATGTGTTCGATTTTAATCATTTGTGTTAGGTGTTGTGAACTGCAATGCGTGTAATATAACAGCGTTCAAAGAACCTGTCAAGAACCTTTGTATGGAGCATAAACGTGACTGAGAATCATGTTGCCGTACCTTCTGTGGAACTCATTGAACGTGGTGATACGGGCGGCGTTGACCGGCACTTTGGCAAACCTCAGCAGATATCGTGCAACCCACACCGGAAACGTCGCAGCCAATATCACCGGCGGAATGCTGCGCAGACGTTCAATAGTCTGCTCTCGATCCTGCTTGAACATCAGGACCATGTCTTGACCTTCAATATGATCAATAGGGTCTTTCCGGGGCTTATGTTTATCTTGATAGCCACCTGGGCAACTGACATGCCATGTATCAGATGCTGTTTCGGGTTCCGGAAAGTTAGCGTAGATGAATGTATACAGTTCATCCCAGGCTGCATGAACATCTTCGGCAATCACAACCTTGTCCATGAGATCCAAGGATGTAATGTATTCTTGAAAGTCACTCATGCCGTGCTCCTTGCTAGTGTCTGTGCAGTGTAACGGAACTCAATGGCCCTGTCAACATTGTATGATTAGGCGGGACTCGAACCCGCAATCACTATTCGTGTAATTCCAGCAGCTTTCGGATACTATGTATCCTTAGCGGTTTAAGGGTCCGCACTAGGCCGCCTGGTCTACCAATTCCACCACTAACCATATTAAAACACACTTATGTTACCTAACTTTATAAGGGTTGTATAGTAACACCCGATCCCTAGAACGGTTTAGTGTGCTTTAATATGGTATAGGAGACAGGTGCAGTAATCCCAACTGCTCATCGCCTATCGGCAACTTAGGTTGTACCACCCGCCACTTACATATACCATATTGAAACACATTAGTCGGAGCAGATACTAAGTCTTTCGCTGCTGTTTCGGTTGACTAAACCGACCCGTTAATGTGTTTCAATATGGTAGGACCACGGGGATTCGAACCCCGGGCCAACGGATTAAAAGTCCGCTGCTCTGCCAGCTGAGCTATAGTCCCAAATCTTGTTCAGTAGTCTTCCAGGTGGTAACGTTCTTCGTATGCCGCGTCCGGATCCGGATAATAGTCATCCTCGTCGCCCGTTTCGTATTCGTAACGCTCATCATGATCACGCTCCAACGGGTCGTGATGCACAAAATCAGAATCGTTGTCATCAAACATGTTCAACTCCTTCTTTGTTACAGTTTCAACAGTATAAGCTCAAACAAAGACCCTGTCAATCTAAGGGCTTTTCTTAATACTCCGTCCAGCAGTACGCCTTCGAGCACAACACCTTAGCGGGCACGAGATCGCGCTCAACACCCTTAAAATCTGCCATGAAGAGATGCTCGTTGCGAATCAGGTCCTTGATCCTTTTCTCGAGCTTGTTGATGTCATCCATGCGCAGGGTCTCACCCTTGCGAATAGATAGAACAAACTCTGTGGTCAATGTGAATTCATACCTGCGCATGTCTTGCTCATTAAATTTCGACAACCAAATACTCTTCCAGATCCCAAACAAGAGTATCACCACGTTTAGGTTTTACTCCTTTACACCACTCTTTTTGAGCAGCAGCATCGATGATCTTGCTCTTGTGATTACGCAGGTTGATCAGCAGGTACATGAGTAACTCCTTCTTTGTTACAGTTTCAACAGTATAAGCTCAAACAAAGACCCTGTCAACTGCTGGGTTATTCGTTGATAGCACTTACTCCGCCGTCTGGATCAATCTCTTGGTTTTCTTCTTCCCATTCAGCCATATAGTTGCTGATACCAAACATATCGTTTAGCTCTTCACCAATTGCTTCACGCACTGTGTCACTGTTGTAGCCTCCGAGCTCAAAGTATTGATCATAAGAGAACACGTCGCCGGTCTCTGCATCACCTTCGTAATGACCAGTCCAGGTACCACAGAAGTTCATTCCGGGTTCGTAGTAATGAGCAGTGATCTCAAAGCCCATAGCGCAGAACTTTTCGTATGCTTGAATAGGAGGGCTCCAAGCACTGTCAAAAGAACCCGTGATAGTGTTAGAATCAACACGTTCAATACTTTCGAAGCCAAAGTCCCATTTGGTACCCCAATTAGACACTGCCCATCCGTACCATCCATCACCGGTACCTTCGAGAAGTGCTTGTGGCATAGGAATGAACTCTTGTAGCAGGGCCTCTTTGGCCTTTACTACACGATCCAGCATAGCAGGATCAGAGTGGCGAATAGAAATGTTGTTGAAACACCAATTCGGCATGTTAGATCTCCTGGTAAGTGTGACCGTTCCTGTTAACTAACGAATTCAACCATTTCATCGAGCTTACGGTCGAATTTCTTCATCCAAGCCATGTAGAACTCGTGGCCTGCATCCAACGATACATAATCGTCGCCTTGCATACCTTGCTCGCTGTACCCTACATCGTCGCCTGGCAGACCATGTGCATCAAGGAACAGTTGCAGCTCGCGCTTGAACCCTTTGTCAGTATAGATCAAACCGTCTCTCTCGACATCCCAGGTATTGGTGTCAAAGTAGACGCGCAGTTCGCCGCCCAGGTCAGGGTCAGGTTCATCTATCCAACAATATGCTTTTTCCAACTGAATGTCGGTGATGGTCACAGCCTTCGCTTTACTGCTCCAGAGTCCGTCTCCGGAGGTGTTCAAAATTACCTTGCTCATTGCTTGCTCCTTGTTGCAATGCATGCATTATAGCACCCCTAGGGGTGCTAGTCAAACCCTTACCAACTGGAGTGGTATTCGAAATCCCAATTCTCAGGCAGGGTCATGCACTCGTCGATGATCCGGATGGTTTGCTCCAAATCACCAAAGTAATGTTGATCGTAATCGGTGCTGCCAAAGAAGAATCCGCCAGTAGTGGGCAACAGTTCCGAAGCCCGCTCACGATCCTCCAAAACCTGTTTGCAAAGCTCTTTGAGCTCCAACAGTTGATTACGACTCACATGATAATTGCCACAGTCGTCCTCGCCATTTTGGACATTGCGTACAAACCAGTCGTGAACAGCATTGGCCTTGCGCCAATAGCCTGCTTCGATGCTGACTTCCTTGACGGGAGAAGCATCGCCGAAACGACCCTGCCGATTTGCCAACTCAGGAAACATTTCTGCAATGAGCTTCATCTTAGCCTCATCTCCTTCGTTGAAATACTTGCTCATGTACCGCTTGGCATTCAAATACATATCCAAACCCATGATCTACTCCTTACTAGTTGCGAGTTGTGTATGATAAAACAATGTGTAGACCCTGTCAAGTGCCAGCAGACATCAATACCGACACCTGAGTCAACACCACAAAGAAGTGCAGACTGCTGAAAACCAGCATACACCATGCGATAAGCACATCCTGCGTTCTAAAGTAACTGCGGCTCATAGCACCAAAGATCACGCAGAGCACTAGATTGACTACCAAACCCATGATTTACTCCTCACTGGTTGAACCTGCTTGCCTGACGAGAATCATTGCATAGGCTCCGGGGTTGTTTGGGTAGCCGTAGGAATCGTGGCTTACTTGATCATAACAACTTGGACAAAACGTCCCCGTGATGCCGTAGTAATTTCGCAAGTGCCACCACTGAGGTGACCCTAGTTGTCCAAACTCACGAGATTCGTGAACACCACAATTGGTGCAGGTCATTGAGACTTTAAACATGATGCTCGAAACTCCTCAAAGAGATATTCGTCTTCAATAGCTGCGATTAACGTATGACCATTACAGATCACACGATCACCTGCACTGTGTTCCATGATGTATTCGGAATACTGCTGATCCAACTCGAAATTGTCGAATGCGCGATCGAACTCTTCTTCAGTCATTGCCGTTTCTTCCAAAGAAAACTGAGACTCATGCCATCAACAAAACTGCGTTTGAATGCGGAATCAGGAGCCCAAATGATGTATCCAATCACTAGACCCGACACCCACATCAAACTGTGTGTAAGTACGTCAAACATCATAGACTCCGTTTACTTGATGTCAGCAGTATAACTGAAAACAAAGACCCAGTCAACGGCCGGGTCTTTGAACTCAAACAATCACTGCGTCAACACATATTCAGCAAGATTGCGCCAGTCACGCCCGCCACCTGCACGAATACGAGCAACAGCCTGCAAACTGCGCAAACTGATTTCCTGCGCACGATCACCCACAGATTCAATCAACTGCAAACTGTCACGCAGATGACTACGCTCCATTTCGGGCATGAACTCGTCATTTTCAGCCAACACACTCATACGCTCCAACTTCTGCGCACGAGTCATAGCCAAATCAACTACATATGCACGAGTCTTCAACGCCGAATCCAATTGGCTACGACGCATGTTACTGATGAACACAACCCGCCCATTGAAGATGAAACTGCGCGGCAAATCATCATCACGCAGATCCGCATTCCACGAAATGATACGGCGATCATAACTGTCCAACGCACCCTTGAGCAGATTCAACGCAACAGGATCACGCAACACACTGTCACAGTCATCAAAAACAATGACCGAATCCTTGTTCATGAACAACTCACGATACAAACCCTTGGCGGTACTGTAACCCTTGATCTGCTTGAAACTGCGCTCAGGACTTTCGGTTTCACGACCCGAAACATCCTTCAAACCAGCAGCAGTCAACCCTGCTACTACAGTGTGAGTCTTACCCAACCCACCCGGACCAGTCACAATCAAACTGACTGCACGACCACGAGCAACCATGGTAACCAAATCAGTTACGAATTGAAAACGCTGGTTGATGTTCCATGAACTCTGCTCAGGATCCACAACATCACCCGCCACTTCACGTACTTCAGCACGAACATCATCACCACGAATGGGCACACTCTTGTAACCAGCCTTGGCCATCATCTTGACCACGCGAGTTTGATCATAACTCTTGACCACCCGCTGACCATTGGCCATGCCTACCCACTTGCCATCCTGAAAAACGATTTCTGTAGCCACAAACACTCCTTAACAGTGAAACAACCCAAGCACTATAACAGAAAACAATACCCTACTCAATCATAGGGTCTTAGTAAGTGCCTTCTTCGATTTCTTCGTCCGTGACCGCTAATACTTCTGCTTCATGCCCTAGTTTACGCAGAATGTCTTTGAGATTGAACGGCAGAACATTGTGACCTTCGAAGATAACTGCACCATCCGGCCCAACAACAGCAATCCAATCACCCGACCCTAGATTGTTGGTTACGATCTTAACCATTGCATGCTCCTCGACGTTGCAAAACCCACACTATATGCTCTACCTAAAACACTGTCAATCCTCCTACCTTCTACCCCACACTTACTTACACACACCTCAGTTTACCTAAACCCCACATCATGGGGTCCACCCTGCCCCACAACCCTACTATCACTATCATGGGGTAAACACACAGGGTACATGATACTATAAACGATATTCTAATACGATACTCTAATACGAGTATCTCTTGAATATTGACTCTGAGAGATTCTTGAATCTACACGACCCATTATCCATCAATATCTATATATACTAATACGATACTATACGATACTCTAATACTGATAACTCTTTAGAATATTATTACTCGAATATACTATACGATACTCTTAGTAATACTAATACGATACTATACGATACTCTAATACGATATGATACTATACGATACTAATACTGATACTATACGATATGATACTTTATGCGATATTGTATCAAGTATTAACGTTATTAAAGGTATAATAAAAAGTGGTTGATTTGGTGTGATTTGGTTAGAATTTAGCTGTTTTTCCACTCACTTTTTAAGTATTTTAAGCTGTTTTTAAGGCTTTTGACCCATGGGTTTAGAAGAGTAGACCAAGTATACTCTACAGTGAAAATTACAGTTTTTTAGAGTTTTTAGAATTTGAGAGGTTGAATGTGATGACCGGCTATACTTCCCTCTTCACCGCCCTTTTCTGTGTAATCCTCGGGTCATTTCCGAATAATTCTCAGGTTATTTTTGAGTAATCCTCGGGTCATTTCTGGGTAGTTCTCAAGTTATTTTCGTGTATGTATTTTTGTTTTTTTTTGTTCTTAGTATGTGTGTGTATATATGTGTACATATCGATTAAGTATAAGGGTATGTAGTGTAAGTTCGAGTTATATGTATTGTATATAAGGGTAAGCCAGGATTGTTACAGCGGGGTATTTAATAGTATAGGGTATTATCGAGTTTAGGTATGGAGTACTAGGGTGAGTTCGAGTATAAATGGGTAGTATTGTAAGTGTTACAGCGGGGTATTTGCGAGTAGTAGTGTGTGGATAATTTGGGTGTATAAATATTAGATATATAGTTTCTAGGAGTATAATCAATGCCTACGCCAAGTAGTGGAAGTCCGATATCGTTCAGTCAAATAAGGGATACGTTTGCTGGTGGTGGAAGTGTAATAAGATATCAAGTATCGCCAAGTGTATTCACTTATAGTTCGGGTAATTCGTATTGGACGAGATGGGTTCTTAGGTCGTTACAATTATGGTCGTTACAAATAGTATGGGAGGGTGTAACGGTGTATAGTCAAACGGCGAGTGATGGTCAGCCGTGGTGGTGGGATGCAAAATCGATCAGTGTCGGTAATGGAGTAGAATATTATAGGACTGTAACTTCGGATGGAAGTACTTTTGGAGTACAGCGTCAACAGTTAAAGAAGGATCCTTCCTGGGCAGGGGGTATAACTGATATTTCTCCGTATGTATTAAGTGAATATCGTACAAGGCGGGGGTCAGATGCAAACAATGTATGGTATGTACCTGATAGTACTGGGTTAGGTGGGCCCATGGCTTTTAAGGGGGGTATATTAACGGAAATTCCGTATAATACCTGGCCGTCACCGGGAGTCAGTGGTACTCCCTCGGTAAGTTTCAGTAATTTTCAGGGATTTACGCCCGTAACCGGAGTAGGGAATGCTTTAGCGAACTCCGTTGGTGGAGTTCAGGAACAAATAGCTGTAATGCCACCCGGGAAGTATTTTGTAGCCTTGCGGGCCATAGGTGGAGGTGGAGGTGGCGGGGGGCGGGATACTCGCGAGGCCGGTAATGGGGGTGCAGGTGTATATATTCAAGGTACAGTAGTATTAGCGTCCTCTGAAACGATAAGGATATTAGTCAGTGTAGGAGGGGGTGGTACCGGAGGGTATAATGGGCGTGAGGGTTGGTATGTCAATCCTTTCGGAGGGTGGGTAGGGGGTAGTTACAGTCAAGCCAATCCTGTTGGTGGTGCAGGTGGTCGAGCTGGTCCGGTAGGCACCAGTGGATTCGGTGGCGGTGGAGGTGGAGCCACGGAAGTATGGGTTCAATATGGTTCTAGTGCTCCTTTCTTATTATGTGTAGCCGGTGGAGGAGGTGGAGGTGGAGGTAGTGGGAATGGTAATTGGCCCAGTGGATATGATCCCAATGAAAGGCATGGTAATCGAGAGTTCGCAAATTCTATTGTAGGTAATAACTCAAATAGACTTTTGTATGGCGGGCGCGGGCAGAATGCTTTTGAAAGCACTTATACATCCGATGAAGTGTATGCTGTTGTCGATGGTGGAGGGAGTGGAGGTGCTGGGGGAGGCCAGCTGACTCCTGGTAGTGGTGGTGGAGCTTATGCACTGGGGCAAGGTTGGTATGAGCAAACTGGTCGGGGTGGCCGCGGCGGTGGTGCTTTTAGGAATAATCAAAGTTTTACTTGGTTAAATTTTGGTGTAGGATTCTCTTTTAGCAGTTGGCGGTCGTGGTCCGGTAGCAATGACGTCAATGCATGGGGCTCGGGGGGTTTAGGGGGTCAAAGCAATGGTGCATGGGGAAGTGACGGTAAACGTGGTCATGTAGAAGTTTCTTATTCTAATATAGGTATTAATGAAATAGCAGCATTACGAACTCCTGATAGTGTAAATTTTTGGTAAAAAATTATGATAACACATGAAATAGCAGATTTAGAAATTGGTCAAACAGTTCAAAATCTTGAAAAGTTTGTGAGATATATAACTATTAAATCCACGGCTAAAGATGCCAATTCTAATATTATTCAAGTAGCATATACAATGTTTTCAATGTTTGAAAATTCCAAGGGAACTTATATCCCTTATGAGGATATAACCATTGAACGAGTATTAGAGTGGGTCAAAGACCATGAGGATTTTATTTGGTTAGAAAAAATGCTAACCGAAAATATTATACGAGCACAAAATCAGTCAAGTACCTAATTTATTTTTTCGTGCGTTTTGTTCGGCGACGATATCTCTTGGGTGGAATTTAAAGCCCGGGGGAGTATCGACGTGTAGATAAGTCCATTCTTGTAGGAAGACTGGATTTCCGTCCACATTGCGATCCCATTTACGCATAAAGTATCGATCGGCTGCTGGGTTAAGATCTAGTTGATCAACCAGATTAGCAAATACGGAGTCGATAAGTATCATGCCCTGACATTTTTCTAAAATAGTAAGCCAATCCCAAATTTGATCGGTTTGTTCTGTTATTTCAATAATTTGACATGTTGGGTCAATATTAGAAGTATCGATATCGTAGGAGCAGTCGGAAGCTTTTTGATGTATAACCCAATAGTTAGGGTTTTTCACTAGTTTATTGTATAGTTGTTGTTCTCTAGTAGTATTTCTAGTAATACATTGATTCAAGAGCCATTTATTTTTAAATGGTACGGCGGCGGTTGCGTATTTGTATTGATCAAATTTCATCATAGCAAACAAGTCTAGATCAGTACGTTCTGGGTGGCTATTAATATATTGATATAGCCAAAGTATTTGATCTTCTTCTATGTTAAGGTTTTTCAATCGTTTAAGTGGTTCTTCGACGAAGAAAAGGCCGTGGGGGTCTACGGGTATAGGAATCCAATGTATCCAAGGGGCGGCGGCTTTCATGCTTTCCCAAAATGGTTCGCAAATAGGCCAATAGATATCGTTACCTTCTTGATAGTAGTAGTGGGCAATAGGTAGGGCTATTACGAGGTCTCCGAGTCCGCGAGATTGTAGAATTCCTAATTTTTTTCGTGTCATGATTTTATATAAGTTAAGTATATATTTAATCTATGGATTTATGGGTATCGAGATTTTTCTCTAGTTCGTTAATTTGTTCAAAAGCAGATATTGCTGGGATAAGGAGGATAGCGGGTGGGTCGTCGGAGAGTAGGGCCCAAGTTTTAAGATGTTCACTAGGCATAGTTAGGTATTTGGTGGAGTAGTCGTATACAACCAGTGCCAGGAGTGTATCGTAAACTGCATTAAAAGCATCGTCGGGTACTGTGCCCAAAGCCGAGTCTAAATTTGAGTCCAAGAATGTATCCCAAATCTCAGTTTCTGATGCCTTCAAGAATGAAGTTCGGAATTTATCGTACAAATCTAAGGTACGGTTCGTAGGCCAAGTTGTAGTCCAAATTTCTGGATATGTTTTTACTGATGCAAGCACCTGATCAATATGTTTTGCGTTAGGCAAATGACTCCATTCACTCATGTCGTTTCCAATTCACGAATTTGTTCGTATGCAATCACTGCGGGTAACAAGAGTATTGCGGCTTGATCTTCACTAAGAAATGCCCATGTTTTGAATTTTTCACTAGGCATAGTCAGGTATTTGGCACAAACGTCGTATGCCATCAGTGCCACGATCGCATCACGGGCCGCCTGCACCGGCCGCCGAGTTACGGCCCAAGTCGCATCCCAAGCCGCATCATAAGCCGTATCCCAAGCCGTACTCCAAGCCGCACCTTCCCGCCGGGCCCTACCCCAAGCTGTGTCATAAGCCGCATCCCAAATCTCTGGATATGTTTTTACTGATGCAAGAACACGGTCAATATGTTTTGCGTTAGGCAAGTGACTCCATTCACTCATGTTGTTTCCAATTCACTAATTTTTTCGTATGCTTTTACTGCTGGTAGTAGTAGAATTGCAGCCGGATCTTCACTAAGAAATGCCCATGTCTTGAGTTGTTCACTGGGCATAGTCAGGTATTTGGCAGAATCGTCGTATGCCATCAGTGCCATAATCGCATCACGAGCCGCCTGCTCAGGCAAGCTTCGAGCCTCCCAAATAGCACCCCAAGCGGCATCAAAAGCCGCCCCAAGAGTCGAATCCCACGGCTCAACCCGAATCGCATCCCAAGCTGTCTCCCAAGCCTCATCATGAGTCTCATCATAAGCCTCATCATGAGCCGCATCCCAAATCTCTGGGTGTTTCTTCAGTGAAGTAATAACACGATCAATGTGACGGGCGTTAGGCAGATTGTCCCAAGCACTCATGCTGTCTCCAATTCACTGATTCGTTCAAAGGCAATTACTGCTGGAAGTAGCAGAATTGCGGCTGGGTCTTCACTCAGGAATGCCCATGTCTTGAGTTGTTCACTGGGCATAGTTAGGCATTTGGCTGCATCGTCGTATGCGACTAGTGCTAGAGCCGCACCTCGAGTCGCATCATAAGCCGCATTCCGAACCGCATCATAAGACATACCTAGAGCCGCAGTCCGAGCCGCATCATTCCATGCAGCAATCCGAAACGTATCACAAACCGTATTATATGCCTTGTCATACGCCTTATAATGAACCAAAGTTCGAACCGAAGGCGGATCAGCTCCCCATATTTCTGGATGTGTTTTTGATGATGCAAGCACCCGATCAATATGTTGTGCATTAGTCAGATGACCCCAAGGACTTAATACGATGTGGGTTGTGTTGTGCAAGTGGCGCCACACATTCATGATGAATATTATTTTGTTGTGGTCAGTAGTTTACTTATATTCTCCAATACGTTGATATACCTTAATGCCCATGACCTGTACTATGAAGGTATAGGTATCATTTTTATGCCAGTCATACTTACGAACAAGGATAATTGGGAATTCGTTCACCATGATGGTGAAGTAGTCGTGCCAACGTACACCGTTCTGGAATTCATTGTAGTTTTGTAATTTAAACATTTTAAATCTCACAAATAAACACGTTCATCACTTTATTCCAAACTCGAGTTTGATCAAACGTCCCACACAATCAGCAGCACTCATAGCAGATCCTTTATTTTGTGTTTCTGCGTAATGATTTGCTTGTGCGAAGGCAATATTTGCACATTCCTTGACCACCAGTTCAACCAACCGTTGTGTGCATTCAGTGGCCAGCCCGCTGCTGCCTTGATCGGCAGCAACTATCACGTCGCCGAAAACTCGGAAGCCAGCCTGTTTTGCCAGTTCTTTGATTTGTTCGTTCATTACCTGACTCCGAAATGTTTCTTAACATGATTAGCAGCATCTTTAACTACCATCTTGGCCATGGGATCTCCGTACTTATATGAAGCCTTGAACTCTTTAACGCATTCCTGAACAATAAACTCAGCTAGAATTTCGTAGTTAGGACTATAGAACTTACCTTCAATATCGGTCATTCCTAGTTGTTTGCCTATTTCTTTGATTCGTTCGTTCATTCTTTTTTCGGAAATTTACGGTCAAACCATCTACCTAGCCTTAGACTAAGACGATAATCTAATACCATGTCAATAAGGGCAAAAGAAAACACAGCAGCAATGAATACTACAAACATAAGTAGAATCACAACTACGATAGGTCCAGTAACTTCTAACATTATTCAACTCCAAAATGTTGTTTTATACCTTCTGCGACTTCAAACGCACCTGCTTTTTTACCAGCCGAATATGTGTCTTCCTTGACTTGGTGTTTGAATGCAATTTCTTTTGCAATCTCCGTACATTCTTGAACAATCAGTTCGGCGAATTTTTCCTGCCACTTGTCTCGTTCAAACGCTGGACTAAATTCCTGAGTAGCCTGTTCGGCAAGTTCCTTAATTCGTTCGTTCATACTGCTAAACTGCCTTTCTTTTCAAGACTTGCTTGATGCTCTTGTGGACTACGATTTACACAAAGACCACCATCATAGAGCAGTGGCTGTCCACACCAGGCCAACCATTCTAACGCACCTGGGGTGAATTTATTGGAAATCAAATTACTGTTCCAAGCCCGCTTGAATTTTTCGTTCATTTACATTCCTTAAGCGATACCATTAGGACAAGCCTCGCAAGGTTGGTGTGATTGTGTCATAGCACATTCACTACAAGTAAGCCAAAACACTTTCACAATTTCACTCCCAAAAGTTTGAGAATTTGTTCGGTAAGAACAGTCTGATGAGCATTACTGGTATAACGATAGTCATATTGAATTTGAATGAAATCAAACTCCTTATCTCCTTCGTGCTGCATCTTGATATGTACTGTGCCCATGATATCTTTGTCCGCCCATATTTTTGTTGGGAAAACCTTTTCAATTTCTACTTTGTTGATTTCCATCATTCAACTCCGAAATGTTCGTTAATTTTTTCAACAAGCCGGTCCCGATCAGCAAATTCACTGCCATTCGATATAATCGCACAACAATCATTAAGAATCAACTTGGCGAACTTTTCAATCTGTTCGTCAAACAAACTGATTGAACCGACATCATTTTTGTTTTTACCGACAACTCGCCCGGCGAGTTCACGAATTCTTTCGTTCATTATTGAACCTCAACCTGAGTTAGTTTAAACACCGTACTAGTACGGATACCTAGACCGAGCTCGACATCGGCGATCAAAACATAGACTTCGCGAACTGCTTCATAATCATATCTAGGCCAACCACTGTCGTAGCTAATATAATTGTTTTTGCCGCGGTTTTTCTTCTTCTCGGCCTCTTCTCTGGACCAAAATAGGCCCTTAGAAGTTTCGTATGCAATTTCAATTCTCATTTTATCTCATTTCTTATGCAAAACTGGTTTCGTATTGGTAATCGATGTTGCTCAGTAGGTATTCGTCCCTCACATCACAGATATCGGTCTGATACTGAATGAACAAGGACAGATAGTTTTTGAAGGTTTCGAAGGGTGGTTGACTAGGATAGTTATTTGCACTATAAACATCCAACCATTCAGGGTATTGACTCATTACACACTCTTTACTGTTTATGCATGTGTGTATTATATGCTCAAACAATGGTTCTGTCAAGTGCCTATTCTTTAGGTGCAACATCAAACACCAACGCCAACTCATCGATGATCACATCTGATGCGACTTCCCAACCAAAGATGTAATCGGGCGATTTTTCTTTTCGATAGCAATTATCTGGCATGCAATTTTGCACGAGTTTGATACATTCGAGTGCAATCAGTCTAGTGAACATTTCGGGATCAAATCCGGAATAACACCATTCCTTGTCTTGGTGTTCATTGAATTCTGCACCTGCCTGCTTAAGAAGTTCTTGAATTCGTTTGTTCATGTCGGTCCCCCAAATTAAAACTCGCACAATTCGGGTGCAGCATCCAATGCTTCATCTGAAGTAGCAAAGGTAGGTCCAACATTAGTCCAGTCTTCTGTATCTTCGCTAGTGCGTTCTTGCACTTGCCAACGGCGTCCGATTTTAGCCACACGAACAAGAGGCACGCCAGCAAACATCAGAGGTTTCTCCTGTGTAGGTTCGATTCCAAAATGTACCAGGATAGAGTCAGCCTCAGTAGTCCTACTGACTTGTTCGGCACATTCCCGAACAATCAACTCGGCAAACTTCTTTTGGAAAATTTCGTCATAAGTCATTTCGTCTTCCGGCATGCCTTCAAAGTTGGTCGTTGAAATATATTTTTCAACTTGCCCTGCGATTTCTTTAATTCGTTCGTTCATTACAATGCCTTCATAATCTTATAAGATTCGATAACCTTTTCCACAGAAACATTCTCTCGGTTGCAATAATGAACTAATCTCTGAGCTTTCTTCAAATATTCATCATGAGCATGGCCAAGCCAATCATCTTTTTTGTTTTTGATTTCATAGAACCATCCACATCCATCAGTATGATTCCATGTACAAAGCAAACCATGCAATTCTTTAGCCAGTTGTTGTTCTGGGGATTCTTGTTTAGCCTTGATCAAAGATTCTTCTAGTTCCTTTAGTTCCTGCTGATGCTTTTGAATCTTGGATTCGATTTCTTTTATGGTACTCATTCTTCAACTCCAAAATGTTTTTTAAGTTCACTTGACCAGAAAAACGAATCTCCGATATAGTCTTTGTTGCCGGAAGAGTCAGTAACAGTAGCATTCTCCATCCAAATAGCACATTCTTCGACAATTAGCTTGGCGAACTTTTGCTCAAAGATTTCTCCAAGCTCATCAAGAGATAATGTTCTATTATGAATGCGGCTGAGATGTATGGCATCATATGTTGTAAGATTTTTAGCAATGGCGGAAAGTTCTCTAATTCGTTCGTTCATCATTCAACTCCCATTTGAATACAAAACTAGTTTCACCACCTTCGGGCGGTCCTGTAGGCGAGTCTACACTAAATCCACTCTTTTCAAAATGTTCAATAATTGGGGAATAGTCGCCATCTTCCCACCAAAAGGTGATCCAGACATATTCACGACCTTCAAAATAAGCCTTGCGAATTTTTTTTTCAATTTCCTTTACCTTTTTAAGGAAGTATGTACCTGATGCTGACCTGTATTCTTCTGCAAGGGTTTGGGGAGTAAACGGGATATTAATAATGTCGTTCATGTTTCACTCCATTACCATGAAATGTGTATACCGTAATTTCGATGAATAGGGCCTTCCCCATTATCGTCCTGCAACCCACGCGGAACATATTGATCCCCATAGAGTCTAATATCTGCTTGATAGCCCAATTCCCTGAGTCTAGTGACCACAGACTTTTCCAGAGGCGTATTATCTGGGCCGTACGCGCGGTCCCTGGCGCCAAGATAAACAATGATCGAGCGTTTACCACCTTCGGCTGCACTCTTCACTGCTTGTTCAACGTTGAGTTTCAGAAAGTTGGCGACTTCACCTTCAAAGTCAGATTTATCGTAAATTTCTTTTGCTTCTTTTGCTGTAATCATCATTCGATCCTTGTGTTAGTCATTTTCTCAAGCAGTCCCAGCAGATATTCTTTTTGAAGGGTGAAAGTTTTGATATACAAATCTTTTTGAAGTTGAGTCATATGTTCCGCAACCATACACTCCATGATGGCTTCATCGTTTTTCAGTGCATATGCACGAACAGCATCGAAAAGATTTTCGGCATCTTTGTCTGACATTGTGAATTCAAACTTGATCATCATTCCATTCCGAAGTGTTTACGTGCAACAAATTGGACATGCCAACCTTTCATGGGGCCCTTTTCATCGGCCTTAGACCAAGGGCAAATCTCCGGGAGAAACTGTTCATATTCTTGAATGATCAACTCGGCGAACTTCATTGCTTTTGCTACGCTTTCGTGATCAGGAGTTCGTGCTCCAGAAGGCAGCGTATCCCACCGAATTAGATCAGACTGCTTGGCAAGTTCAAAGATTTTGTTGTTCATCATTCGACTTTACAATGCTGTTTGATTTGTAAATTTCCGCAGCATCTTTACTGGCTAGAATCTTACAGACTTTTTCGAGGCACTTCCAAAAAATAGGTGCTTCCTGCATACATGTCCACACAATACCATCGATATGTCTTGCAGGAATAACATCACATTGGCGAAACGATTTATGAAATTGATACCCGATTATTTCAATGGCATTTTCGCCGTCGAACTCATCGATGTTCCACATACTACCTTCCAGTGTTTCGCTAACTTCTTTTTCATATTGTTGGAACATTGACCAAAGGATGCGGTCGCTGATTTCAGTATTGTAGTTTGCAGCCATTCGACTTTCGTATTCATCGAAAAACAAATCTACAAATTCCTCACTAGTGAGATAGATATCCATCATTCAACTCCGAAATGTTCTTTCATTGTCTTTGACAATCCATCACGGCCAACCGCAAACTCAAACCCTTTGGCCATAGTAACACAATCATTGACCACTAGTTCAATTAGACGTTGCACACCGTAGCACGGGCTAGGACTGAGATAAACAGGAATGAGCTTGTCGCCTACCACATCAAATCCAGCTTGTTTTGCCAGTTCTTGAATTCGTTTGTTCACTTGATACACTCTGTTATCTAAAAATGGATTGGGTACGGAGAGAAAGATTGTCGAACTTTGTTTTGAATTTCATCATTGGTTTCCTTCTACCTTGGCGATGGTCGCGTGGCGTTCCGCCCTGGCACGCATGAAGCCAGCCCACAACAGACCGACAAGCATACCGACACCCATGCCGATCCAAAAGTCACTCATGATGGTTCACTCCTTCTACCTTGGCGATGGTCGCGCGGGCGTTGGCTTCGGCAACTTCGGCGTCAAAGACCGTTTCGACTGCAAGCATCGACTTCAACGCAGCCAACAGTTCGTCACGCTGTTGCTCAACTGCGCTCAGCCGTTGCGCTAGGTTGCGGTAACCTTCGAGGCGAGTTGCAGCTTCGGGAGATGCTAGCCATGCTTCGGCCTTCTTTTCCCACTCGGCGTTCTTTGCGTCTAGGCGACGCAATTCGGCGGCGGATTTATATGCCACAACCTCTACAGGGTAATCAATTTCAAGGTCATCAGCCAGCTGTTGCGCTACTGTTTTTGTGGTCATACCTTCTCCTGGTTACTTAGAATTAGGAATGCGAATTTGAACGCATTGAGTACGCCCAGCCCACTTTTCTATCGATTGTTGAATTCTTTGGCAAGATTCCAAATCTGCCATTTGAGGACTGTAGGTGACTTGGTTGCTGTGATATCCGCCCACTGTAACCAAAACCCAAACAAGAATAGTGTTCATAAATTGTTCCTGCCTTTGTTAACTATGTAGTAAACGCTCAAGCCGATTATTCGTTAAAAACTAAACAGGTGTGCCGTCAATCTGCATAAGATGGTCGGGGAAGATATGCCGAATCATCCAAATTCGAGTTTGAAGTTGACCCCATGTACCAACGACCTTCATTGGAACTTTCTTTCTTGTGTGAATCCAAGTAAGAGTGTACATTTTTCTCTCCGCTTTTTAGCTGTCTGTGCGTGTATTATATACACAGATTGATTTATTGTCAATCTGCGAGGTCAACAACGTTATTCGATGCCTGAGAAACTTGTGCGTTGGTATATGCACTCTCCAAATCAGCCAAACTGCCTACAAAAACAAGTTCGTCAGGCCAATACAGACCACTACAACTTACACGCCCGAATCGATACAGTATATCGATCTGCCCATCCTTACGAACAGTTTCTACCACAGCCAGAACACCAGACTTGGTACGAACAACATCAAGAACTTTTAGGGTAGTCATCTTGCGCTCCTTAACTGTCTAAGTATGTATTATATACTCAGATTGATTTATTGTCAAGTAGAATTCTGATGTTCTTCCAACCAACGCTGATAAAGTTGTTGTTGTTCTTTTAGATCAATCTTCCATGGCTTCATCCATCGTGTGATGAAACCGCATCCTTCTGCTCCACAACCACAGACAACATAGTGTGTGCGAACGAATTGTGTTGGATCGATTAGACCCCGCTTCAACTGGCTGTTCCAGATTTCTTGCTCATGTCGAGCTATATTGATTTCTTTAAGAGAAAGTCTTTTTCCCATTACTTCACCTTAATTATACCTTGGACACATGTTCCGCTTGATCCAGTGCCTCTCGAAGAACGTCGGCTGCTTTTTGTGCCGTGCGACCGTCTTCGACGTAGTTTTCACTGCCATTGTAGTATTCACATGACATGCGAAAGCCACGTGCTTCCAACTTGTCTCGCTCTTCAGTCCAATCGATACGATCACCATCTTTGAAGCCAGTCAGCAATTCCTGATTGGATCCGTCTGCATAGAACATCAGTGCTTCAAGCACCTTCTCTACAACGGTACGTGGTAGTGTTACTTGATCCATTTTGTTTCCCTGTTTGTGTTTTTGAAGTTTCCATCTCAATACTTCATTGGCTTGCTCATTGCATCATCGATTGCTGCACGGGCTTCCTCAAGTGTCAGCGTTTTACCGTTGAGTAGTTTCATTTCGGCGTTCACCAACGCATCGCTGCTGGTCTGTGTCCCACTGTAGAGATAGGCTAGCCGCACGGTGTCTGGGTGGGGACCAAGTGGGCGGGTGTAGAGGCCGCGGAGCTTGCGCCCAGAGCGGGCTTCGTAGTCGCCGGCCTCAGGCCATACCTTATGACTTTTGCCAGACTTCATAGCCTCATCGAATGCAATCTGATCTGCAAACGCCACCGGTGGCTCCTGCTCCATCCACAGCCGCTCCTGGTGCTCCAGAGAAGTATGGAGCACAGATAGCGCGTCATCGATATGGACATACGGTCCATTATCATCAAGCTGAATCCCGAACCCATCGTGCGCCAAACGCCAACGACGACCGAATACAGGAGGCTTTTCGTCCGCTCCGCTGAACGGAATCGGCTGCTGTTTCGGCTGCTCAGCCTCGTCACACACTTTGTCAAGCAACTTCAATGCAGCGATTAGTTCTTCTTTGGTTGCTTTAATGCCAGGGTTCCCGCCAGCGGCCTCCCATGCTTCTTGGATAGTTATGGTAGCCGACTCCTTCTGCTCTGCCGGGCATTGAAGCTCCACTCGCCTTGCATACTTCGGGTTGTTTCCTAAGTCGCAGCCAGGTTCCCACTCGCCCGGGCAATGATCCTTAGGGCGGTCGCCGCAACTGCAATACTCCGGCTTCTTCTCTAGTCGGATCAGATTGGGATTTGACAATGAAGCTCTCATCCCTACGATTAACTCTTTCCTACGGCTTTCCGCTTCAACTTCGATACGTTGCATTGGTGTCATTTCTTTCTCCAGTTCGGCGCGGCCTTCCGCGCCATGCGGATGATGTCATTATGGGTCATCTATAGCTTCCAATGGTTGCGTCGCTGATCCATTCGTGCGGCATCAGTTCACTCACGACCTCGCGGCGGCGCCAGATAAGCACACCCAGCAAACGCCACTCGGTCCACTGCTCGATGTTCACGCCCTGGTCTTCGCAGTAGCCGCTACCTATAGGATTGTCACGGCTGTAACTAGTCCAAGGGCAGCGCATCAGGCGCTGAGTTTTGGTGATAAGACTCATACCTTCCCC
>JACCDX011575113.1_pt1 | contig 27185 bp, 23 predicted proteins | sample 7449681 | NCBI WGS metagenome assembly JACCDX01 (sample SAMN15323450, study PRJNA562643) | freshwater metagenome | isolation source: river surface water | place: USA:Blue River Watershed | collected 2017-08-18
CATGCGCGAACGCCTGAAGTTCGCCACCCTGAAACTGGTCATGACCCCCATGGCCCGGGAGCAAGAGGTGTTGTCGGGTCGCGCCGACGTGTTCATGACCGATTACCCTTACAGCCAGCGCATGTTGCAAACCACCGATTGGGCGCGTTTGGTATCGCCCCCGGGCACCTTCCACCTGACCCCCTACGCCTACGCGGTCGCACCCGGCGACGACAAATGGGCGCGACGGATGGAGCAATTTGTCTCCGACATTCATGCCGATGGGCGCTTGTTGCGATCGGCTGAGCGGTACAAATTGTCGGCCATGGTCGTGAAACGGTAAGCCCGCATGTCGAGTCTGAAACGCGACTATTCGCGCTTTGCCTATGCCTTTTTGGCGCTGTTTGCCTTGCTCGCGCTGTTGGGCATGGCGTATTCGGCGCACCGCGAAAAAGCCGCACAGTTGGCCTTTCAGACGCAGCGCATCGAAGGCAGCGTGATGGTGGTGGAAGACCAGATCACGCAAACCTTGCAGTTGATTGAAAACTTGGTGCGCACCTTGCCCGATCTGTCCGATGTGCCCTTGACGCAGGCGGGCCCGGCGGAGTTGACCCGCTTGTTGTGGCGTTTGCAATTGGGGCAGCACGCGGTGCGCTCCTTGTCGGTCATGACGCAAGACCATGTGATCAAGGCCAGCACCCATCCCGCGAATGTCGGTTTGAGGGTGTCCTTGGATGGGTTTGTTCCCCCCGACGTGCCCGAGGCCGCTGGCTCGGTCTTGCGCATGGGGCGCATGTGGCAAGGGCGTGATGTGGTCGATGGTCGGCCCGCCGAACGGGCGCCCCTGGGCCATGCCCAGGCACACAGTTTTTTGCCTTTGGCCTTTCGCCTGGGACGCCAGTCGGAAGCGGTGTGGGTGTTGGTGGCGCTCAACACCGATCATTTGCTGAGCCGAATGGAGCGATACCGCAACATCGAGAGCGATCACTTCAGCTTGCTGCGCTTTGACGGCGAGCGGCTGTTGGAATCGGGTGGGCCAGAGATCGATGATGCGTCTTGGACCCATGCCTTGTCCGAGATGCGCCAGCAAGAGATCGGCACTTGGGCCGACTCGCACCTGGTGGCTTATCGGGCGTCCTCGCGCTATCCCTTCTTTTTTGTGATTCATGTCGATCCAGACCTGGCTCTGGCGAGTTGGCGCGAGGGGTTTCAACGGGTGGTGTATTGGACGCTTTTGGCCTTGATGTTGGTGCTGGGCGTGATGTTGCTGTTGCTGCGCCAAGTGCATGCCAGCGAAAAAATTCAACAACAACAGCAAGTCGAATTGGCCCTGTCGCGCGACCGGGCCGAGGCCGCGACCCAGGCCAAGAGCCAGTTTCTGGCCACCATGAGCCATGAGATTCGCACCCCCTTGAACGGGGTGATCGGCATGACAGAACTGCTGGCCAGCAGCCCCTTGACGGCCGAGCAGCAAGAGTTGCTGCGGGTCTTGCAGTCCAGTGGTTGGACCTTGCAGACTTTGATCGATGACATCTTGGATTTTTCAAAGATCGAGGTCGGCAAACTGGAGTTGGAGCACATCGACTTCGATTTGCGGGCCTTGCTCTTTGACTTGCGCGACACGTTCACCCTGCAGGCCCAAGAAAAAAACCTGCGCCTGGTGCTGTGGCTGGCCCCGAATGTGCCCCAAATGGTTCAGGGTGACCCGACCCGCTTGCGCCAGGTGTTCGCCAACCTGATCGCCAATGCGATCAAATTCACCCACCAAGGCGAGGTCACGATCGATGTGCGCCGCAGCGACGAGCCGCATGGGTTCGAAGCCCGTGTGCAAGACACGGGGATCGGCATCGGACCCGAGGTGCAACAGCGCTTGTTCGAAGCGTTCACGCAGGCCAATTCATCGATCACACGCGAGTACGGCGGCAGCGGATTGGGTTTGGTCATCAGCGCCATGTTGGTGCAACTGATGGGGGGGCGTATCTCCTTGAGCAGCGAAGTGGGGCGGGGGTCGATCTTTCACTTCACCTTCAAAGCCATCGAGGTGGCCGTGCCCCCCATGCCGTTCAACCCGACCCCGGCGTTGAAGACCGATCTGGGCCACCTGCGGGTGCTGTTGGCCGAAGACCACCAGATCAACCGTTTGCTGGTGGTCAAGGTCTTGAATCGGGTCAACATCGCCCCCGATTTGGCCTGCGACGGCCTGCAAGTGCTCGAACTGGTCCAAAAGAACCACTACGACGTGATCTTGATGGACATTCAAATGCCCGGCATGGACGGCTTGACCGCGACACGCCACATCCGATCGGGCATGGCGCTGAACCAACCCCACATCATCGCCTTGACGGCCAACGCCTTTGCCGAAGACCGGGCCCACTGTTTTGCGGTGGGGATGAACGATTTCATCAGCAAACCCCTGCGCATGGAGCGCTTGCTGGAGGCTTTGGAAAAAGTCACCCCCTGAACCCGACGGGTTCAGCCGAACGCGCTCAAGGTCTTGCCCCCGGCTTCGACCGATTTGGCGTGAATCAAGATCACCGCCATGACGCAGGTTTCGTCGTAGGGGTTGATCCAGTTGTGGACGGTGCCGCGCTGCACCATGACGTCACCCTGTTTCAGGGTCACCACCTCGCCACCGGGCTCCAACGCCATGTCGATCTTGCCCTGCATCACCACGATGTAATCGATGGTGTCGGTGCGGTGGTTGCGGGCTTCCAGTCCCGGATGAAAATCCAAAATCCGAAACACCGTGCCGTCGGGGATCATGGTGAAGGCCCCTGGCCGCATGCCCTTGTCCTCGTCACCATCGTTGTTGGCGGGGTGGCTGTCGGTGGTCCAGATGTTGCACACATTGGCATTGCCACGACCGGCACGAAAGTGCTGACAAACCTCGTCGATTTTGACCACGGCACGTCCTTGGTCATCGTGCCCGGTGATCACGCGGCGAATTTGGGGTGGGGGTGGGTTGGCCATGGGAACTCCTCTTGTTGGTCGTTCGATCATTATCGACCCCCATGGGGCGAGGGCGTATTCAGGGAAACCCCGTAGCGTGCGGCCTGAACGCCTGCTCACATCGCACGCACACCCTGCACCTTGAAGTTCATGCCCAGGATTTGCGCATCGCTCAGGCTTTGGCCGGCGGGCACGACCAGTTGCCCTTGGTTGTTCCAAATGGGGCCTTTGAAGATCTGCAAGGTCCCTTTGGCCAATTCGGCTTGGCGGGTCAGCACTTCGGTGCGGGTCGCAGCAGACAATTTCGGGCCAAAGCCTTCGATCCGAACCATGCCCTCGCGCACCCCGCCCCAGGTGTCGCTGCTGAGCCAGCGGCCTTCCATCACGGCACGGACCCGTTGGGCATAGTAGTCGCCCCAGTGGTGCGTGACCGCCAGCAGCTGGGCATCGGGCGCCACCTGGCGCATGTCCGAGTGGTAGGCGATGGCCATTTTGCCGCGCTCTTGGGCGGCGATCATCACCGCGTTCGAGCCGGTGTGAAACGCCAGCACGTCGGCGCCTTGGTTCATCAGGGTCATGGCCGCATCGCGCTCGCGGGCGGGGTCAAACCATGCCTGCAGCCAAATCACCCGCACCTCGGTTTGGGGGCGCACCGAGCGGGCCCCCAGCACAAAGGCGTTGAGCCCTTGCAAGACCTCGGGGATCGGGAACCCCGCCACATAGCCCAGCACCCCGGATTGGGTGGAGCGGGCGGCGGCGATGCCAGCCAAATAGCGCCCCTCGTAATAGCGGGCGTTGGCTGTGGCGACATTGGCGCTGCGTTTGTAGCCGGTGATGCTCTCAAATTTCACGTGAGGGAATTCAGCCGCCACCCGCAAAGTGGGCTCCATGTAGCCAAAGCTGGGCGTGAAAATGATCTGATGGCCTTGGCGCGCCAAGTCACGGATGACCCGTTCGGCGTCGGCGCCTTCGGCCACGTTTTCCACATGGGTGGTTTGCACCCGGATGCCGTTGCCATTGAGTTGGGCTTCGACGGCCTGACGGCCGTTTTCGTGCTGGCGCACCCAACCGGTGTCGGTCAGGGGGGCGACATAGACAAAGGCCGCTTTGATGGGGGTTTGGGCCAGCGCGACCGACAGCGTGGCAAAAACAGAGGCGATGAAAAAGCCGCGCCATGCGGCACAGAGGTTTTTGTACATGGTGTTCCTCGACATGTCGGCCCAGGGGCCGAAAAAATCCGGGGGCTAACCCCGGGGCGGGTGCTCAGCGGTTTTGCACGGCTGAGATCGCGGCGCGCAGGGCCAACTCGTAACTGTGGGCCCCGAAACCGCAGATTTGGCCCTGGACGATGTCGGCCAGCACCGAGTGGTGGCGGAAGGGCTCGCGGGCGTGGATGTTGGACATGTGCAACTCGACCACCGGGCAGGTCAGTATCGCCAGCGCGTCGCGCAAGGCGATGCTGGTGTGCGTCCAGGCCCCGGCATTGATCAGCACCGCGTCGACCTGGTCGCGAAAAGCCTGGTGCACGCGTTCGCACATCTCGCCTTCGTGGTTGCTCTGAAAACACTCGACTTCGGCGCCCAACTCGGCCCCCAGCGCTTTCACGCGTTGCTCGATCTGGGCCAAGGTGACCGTGCCGTACTGCTTCGGATCGCGGTGCCCGAACATGTTGAGGTTGACGCCGTTGAGGAGGAGGATCTTCATGGCGCCCATTGTAAACGGGCCTTATGGGGGCAGGGCCACGATGCGTACGCGCCGGTTTTCTGCCGCCTGCGGCTGGTCGGGGTAGAGCAATTGAGCAAAGCCCAGACCGCGAGCGGCCATGCGATCGACGGCAATGCCCTGGTCGGCCAGGTATTGCTGCACGGCATCGGCTCGGCGCTGGCTCAAACCCTTGTTGTAGGCCTCACTGCCTTTGGCGTCGGTGTGCCCCTCGATTTGGAAGCGCATCGAGTTCAAACGATCTGACTTCAGGGCTTCGGCCAACTGATCGAGCAGGGGTTTGCTGACCGCTTGCAACTTGGCGGAATCAAAATCAAATTGAATCACCAGGTCGATGCTGCGTTGCACGGGTTTGAGGTTGCGGGTGCGCATGCGCGGTGCGGCCGAACCGTCGGGCGCACTGGCCTCGACCGGTGGGGCCAGGCGATCAATGATTTGTTGCGCGTTCGCCGCGTCCAAGGGCTGGGCCTGTGCCGTGTGCATCAGGCCCACCAGCGACCAGATCCAAAGGGGCTTCATGGCCTTTCCTCCACTTCGACCCAGGCCGCGCCGTACGGTGCGACGGGCTCGTTCTGGCCTTGACCGACCAGGAATTGAATCAGCGCCGATCGGCCGGGCAAGTCATTGAGGGCGTAGGTGAACGGGTTTTGGGCGTCGCCGGCCCTCCATGCCAAGGACCCCAAGGCCCTGGGCGTGTCGGTCACCAGCACCAACAGTTGGTTTTTGCCCGCGGGCCCCGCGGCTTGCACTTGCCACTGGGGGCGGGGCAAGACCAGGGTCTGCCCGGCGGCGATGCGGTGGTTTTGATCCAGTCGGTTCGGAAACAACAGGTAAAAACTTTGTGCATCGCTGCCCCGCAACACCACGTAGACGTGGCCGGCACGGGCCGATTTGACCCGCATTTGCAAGGCGTCTTGACCGATCTTGAGGCGTGTTTTATCCAAAGTGACCTCGACCTTGCGGCGAGGATCGCGCTGCTCAAAGATGTCTTTCAGGGTGGCCACCGAGGCCAGCTCTGGCGATGACATGGGGGCAACAGGGGGGTGTGTGGCTGCAGGAGCGCCAGCAAGCGCCGCGGTGGCTGGGGAGCTGGTCGGCAAGGGAGAGGCCAACGCGGGCGTGTTGACCAAGGGCGGTGGCGCTGGGGTGGGCGCCGGCTCGCTCGCCGCGACAGCAGCGGGGGCGACGGGCAGCGCCACCGGGATCAGGTTGCGGTTGCCGCGCACCGTGATGTGGTGCGGCAACAATCCCATGGCGTTTTGCAGCCGTCGATCGACGAAACTTTGCGCGCACTGGCGGATTTCTTCCAGCGACACGGCACCCGAGCCGTCCAGGTCCTGGGCCTGACCCAAGAGGCAATCGCGCAAGCCCTGAGTGGCCAAGCCGCCCTTGCCCGCCTCGTCAAAACTGACCTCGTCGGGCAGGGAGGACGTGATCTGGACAAAGTTCTCTTGCAGACCACCCAATCGGGTGACCTCACCCAACAGACCCCGCGTGCGCATATTGGAAGGGGTGGCGCATTGATCCGACGCGCCGCCCGCCCGCAGGTGAAACTTGGGTGATAAGCGCTCGGACGAGAGCGATCGCGTGCGTTGGGGGGTGTTGCCGATGCCGCCCGAATGACAGGCGTCCATCACCGTGATGACCTTGTCGGCTTTCTTGCTCAGGGCCTGCGTGGCTTGGGCAAATTCGCGGTGCGTCACGGTTTGGCCGTCGTGGGTCAGCAAACCCTCGACGCATCCACCCGCCGATTCGTCAAAGTAGCGTGTGCCATGCCCCGAAAAGTAGACCAGGGCACGAGTGCCTTCGCTGCTGTTCTCACCCAGTTGCTTGATCGCATGCAGGATGGCCGACTTGGTCGCCTGTTGATCGCGCAGAAAGACCATCTGATCGGGGGCAATGCCCATGGCGGACGCGATTTTTTTGGCGCTCTCCATGTCGTGCCGGACACCGGCCAAGGGGGCCGCCTGCACCACATCGCTGTATTGCGAGATGCCGATGATCAGGGCTTGGCGGTTCTGCCCCCAGGCAGAAAAGACCATCACAGTGCCAACCAGGGCCGTCAGCGATTTGCGCATGCAAAAAAACGAAGCGTTCATGTGGGCCGTTTCTTTTTAAAGGTCACTTTGTTGACCAGCACTCGACCATCGGCGGCGCGTTCCAGCACGATCTGCACGTCGTGCTCGCGCGCGGCGTTGAGTTGTGCCTCTTGTTGGATTTGGATCGCGGCCTTGGCCGATGAAAACAAGGTGCCAAACAGGCTCAGCAAGGCCAGCGGGTTGCGGGCGACCAACTCGCCCTCGGGTGGATCAACCTGGACCCGACCGCCGGTGCCCTCTGCGGTCTGCAGCCATTTTTGCAGCCTCGGGGGCAGGGCGTTGGGGCTGACTTTCTCAAAGAACTGGACCTCGACTTGACCCAGATCGGCGCGCAACGAAGCCGCCAAGTCCCGGTCAAAAGCGTCCAGGTCGACGAAACTCAGGCGGGGCTGGGGCGTGGAGGGCGCGCCAGCGCCGGGTTGGCTGGCGCAACCCAATGCCGCCAGCAGGCACGCCAGCAGGGTCGAGGTCAATGCAAGGTGTTTGCGCATGGAGGAACTCCCATCGGATAAGGGTTTAGCCGTCGCCCATCAGGGATTTCAGTCCCGAGTAGGCGGCGACGAGGCCAGAGGCCACAGGGGCCGCAGCGGCGGCGAGCTTTTGCAGTTGTTCGGACACGTCGCTGATGCGAGGTGCGACTTGCCCAAGGGACGAGCGGGTCAATTGGCGCTTGTCGTGCATCAGCCTCTGGCCTTTGTTCAAGGCCAAGCCCACCAAATGCCCCGTTACCCAGGCCAGCTTGATCGAGACGGCATACTCAAAGGTCTCGATCCAATCGCGTTTGGACGTTGGCAGCCAGGCCACGTCATCGATCCATGCGGTGATGGCCAGCATGCCTGCGACGCTGCCGATGGACAAGATCAATGCGGCCAGCAGGTTGGACCGCCAATCGACATCGCCACGCGCATTGAGCGCAAGGGCGACCCCCAAGGGGGCCAGCATGGTCACGACGCGCAGCAAGAGGGCAGGGGCATCGTACACAAACAGCAACAGCCAGTGGGCCAAGAACAAGGCCATGCCGGTGAGGATGGCACCCATCAGCAGGCGTTGCGCATGCCATAACACCGGCGGTGGATCGGGTAAGTCGACCTGTGCGGGGGCCTGAACTTGGGTCGGGCCGGTCGAATCGCCGGGTGGCAGACCCAACACCTTTTCCAATCGCTCAATTTTTTGGCTTTGTCGATCCAACTGGGTCAGCAGGCTCAGCCAAGGCACCAGATCGCGACCACAATGCCCACACACATACGCTTTGGGCAACACCGGGTTTTGACAGAAGGGGCAATTCAAGCGGCCCCCTTATTTGGCGGTCAAGCTCAAGACCGTGCTCGTGGCGCGGCCCTCGGAGTCCTTGACGCTGACGCGCAGGTGATGCACCCCCTTGGGCACGCTCACCTGGGGCAAATCAATGTGGTCCGGCTTGATCCCCGCGCTCACGCGTGGGGTCAGATCCACGGCCGGCTCTTTCATGTACTCGAGCCGCAAAGAGTGCGGGTCGATCTTGGCCCCGCCCCTGGGTTCCAAGGCGATTTTCAGGGCGAACGACGCGGCATTGACCTCGGGCGGATTGACCATCTTGATGCCAGGCCCCCGAGTGATCGCGCGCGTGGTCACGGCTTTGGCATCGGGAAGTTGCGCCTCGGTGGGCGAAATCAGCGCCAGCGGATCGGCCCAGGCCGGCGACAACGACAAGGCCGACCACAAAGCCAGTTGGAGGAGGGGGATGGGATGTTTCATGGTGACAGTCTTCTTTCTGAGGATAAAAAAGGGGTTCATCGGGCCGAGTCACCGACCAGCACATAGGGGGCCCAAAACACGGGGTGGACATACCGGGGGTCGGCCTTGACTTGCAAAATGGCCTGTCGCAGGCTCTCGGCTTTGGGGGCGTCGGGGTGACGAGAGAAATGGGCAAAGGTTTGGGTGGTCAGGTCCTTCGCGCTCTCGCTCTCGACCGCCCAGTGGGTGACCAGCAGCGAACGACTGCCCGCATAGAAAAAGCCACGGGCCAGGCCGCTGAGGGCCTCTTCGGCCTTGCCGTCACCGGCGGCGGTGTTGCAAGCGCTCAGCACCACCCAGTCTGAGTTGAGCTTCAGACCCAGCACATCTTCCAAGGTGAGCAACGGCGACAGCGGGTTGCGGGTTTCCTCGCCGTTGGCCGCCATGGCCAGTGCCGGTTGGGTCAAGCCAGGTAGTTCCCCCGACATCAGGCCGTGGGTCGCGAACACGACCACGCGTTTGCGTTGCAGCACCCCGCTCTTGTTGGCCGCCAGCACGCTTTGTCGGGTCGCCTGTGCGCCCAAGATGAGGTCGTTGGTGCTTGCATCGAGCGCTTTGGCCAATTGCAGCAGTTCCTCGCGGGTTTCAGGCAGGGGCGGGATCTCATGGTAAAGATTTTCTTGCCCAGCGGCCTCGCTCTCGATGTCGGATGAGCCGCTGGACATGCTGCGCAGCGCGCGCGTCAGGGGCGCCCCCGCTTGCTTGATTGGTGCCGCGTTGGCCTGGGCCTTGAAGAGGGGGTCGCCCCAAGCCATCAGGGCTTGATCGGGCTTGACGTTGCGCGGCAACGAGCGCAGGCTGAGCCAGGAGCCCACGCTGGGCACATGCGTCAGGGCCACTTGGTCGATCAGCCAGCGTGCGGGTTGACCGGCCTGCGCCGCTTGGGTCTGCAGCAATGAGAACGGGATGCGCGCCAGTGGGCCTGATGCGGCCACGATCCATTGGGGCTTGGCCATCCATTCGCTGGGGAGTGGGGCCAGCAATTTTTGGTACAAATGGAGCGAAATCTGGTCAGGGAAGGGGCGTACCAGCCCCGTTTCGCCCAGCGCTTCCAGGGGGTGTCGCAAAGCGTTGACGTCTTTGGTGAGCGCCTCCAGGGGCCACGCCACCCAGTGGTGGCGGGCGCGGGCCTGGCCGTCTTGTTTCATGACCGCCCACACGTGCACGCCTTGCGTTTCGGGCATCAAAAAGAGCATGGCTTCCTGGGGGCTCAAAGCGTTGGCGATTTCGTCGATCTGGGGCGGCAAGGGCCGAACCAAACGCTCATAACCGGGGAACGCGGCCTTGATTTGCGCTTGCAAAGCCTGCCTTTGCTTTTCCAGCACCGCGATGCGATCACGCATTTGCGCGGCCACTTCGGGCAAAGTGCTTTGGGCGCCACCCGCCTGACCCGCCAGATAGTCGCGCAAGCCCTTGATCTCATTGCGGGCGTCTTGCTCCTGTCGAACCAAATCGGACAAGCCTTGGGTTTGGGCCGCAGCCCGAACGGCGGCGTCGGCCAGGGCTTCCTGGGTGGACCCTGCTTTGAGCCAATCGGCCAGCCCCAGGGCTTGGGTGATGTCAGGCGATCGTGTCGTCGCCAAAGCCTCGATGTAGGTCGAAATGATGGTTTGTCGGATTTCGGGCCGATAGCCCCAGGAGTCCAGGTAGTCGGCGTTGCGCGGGTGCACCAGATCGGCCACAGCAGACGCCATCAAGCGGATGCCCTCGGCCCTCGGCTCGCTTTGGTCGCTGCGCCAAAGCGCCACGCCCTGCAAGCCTCGCGATTGGGCGGTGAAGAAATGGTTGTCGCCATAGATGTCTTTGGCGCCTTTGACCAAGCGGGCAAACAACGTGGCCGCTTGATCCGCTTGGCCAACGCCAAGCGCGATGTATCCGCGCTCGAAGGGGTAGGGCACGCGCTCCAGGGGCAGTTTCTGCGGAAAGCTGCGGTCCAGGCGATCGATCCACAGCTGGGCCTGGCCCCAATTCTTTTGGCCGGCGTGAGCGACCGCGATCTCAACCATGCGGTTGCGAGCCCCCAACTCATGTTCCGCTCGGCCCGTTTGCAAAAACAATTCGAGTGATTTCTCGCCCAGCCGCTGCGCTTGTCCAAAATCCCGTTGGGCAAAGCGCAGGGACGACGCGGCGGAATAGGCCACCGAGCGCTGGATCGCGGTCAGGTTGACCTCTTTGGCAAAGCGCAGGTAGTCGCGCAGGGCTTGCTCGGCGTCGACCAGTCGCCCCACGTTGCGATAGACATAGACTTTGCGCGACAGCGCATCGGCCAGGTCCTCCCGGACGTAGGTCTGAACCAGAGGGGTGTCCTGGGGGACCTGGATTTGCACCGATCGACGGGCCGCGATTTCGGCCTTTTCGGCGGCCTCCACCGCTTCGGGCCAACGCCCTTTGCGTTGCTCGATGAACGACTTGACCCAATGGGTGAAGCGTTGACTGCGCAAGAAATTGCGCTGCTGCACCGGGTTCAGTCGGTTCGATTGCAGCTGGGCGATGCTGTCTTCGGCTTTCTTGATCCACTCATCGGCTTCGGCGTGCTTCCACCACAAGCGGTAATCGTTGGCAACATGGGCCATGTAAAACGGTCGCCAGATCTCGGGCACCATGGGGATCACCTGCTTGTGCAACTCGACCGCCCTCGCGTAGTTGTGTTTGTCGCGTGAAATCCGAGCCACCAGGTTCAACACCGGTGGGGTGGGCACCTGTTCGAGCGCGATTTGCGCCAGTTCCTCTTCGGCTTTTCGGTCGCCCAACTTAAGGGCCGCTTCCAGCTTTTCGTTGATTTGCCGCTCGATGGTGAGTTTCAGGCCATTCAAATCCAGGGGCTGGGCCAATATGGCGCTCAGTCTGGCCCGCTCCTCAGCGGGCATTTGACGGGCAGCCAACTCCGCGGCATCCATGTCTTGTGCCATCACCCAACCAGCACAAAGGGCACCCAAAAGAAAAGTAAAGAATCGGTTCGGCATGATTCTCGTTGCTTGTTTATTACGAATATCTTGTTTTTATCGATATTAATATTAAACACCATTTCTAACCAGTGGCAGCTGCTGCGGTCGAGAGCGGTGTCCGATGATCCGTAAAAATGTAGAATTAGGGGTTATGACCATCAAATCCGACAAGTGGATCCGCCGCATGGCCGAGCAACACGGCATGATCGAGCCGTTTGAGCCCGGCCAGATCCGACAGCGCGACGGCCACAAAATCGTCAGTTACGGCACCAGCAGTTATGGCTACGACATCCGTTGTGCGCCCGAATTCAAGGTGTTCACCAACATCCACAGCACGGTGGTCGACCCCAAAAATTTCGATGAAAAGAGTTTTGTCGACATCGAGTCCGATGTCTGCATCATCCCGCCCAACAGTTTCGCCTTGGCCCGCACGGTCGAGTACTTTCGCATCCCGCGCAACGTTCTGACCATTTGTCTGGGCAAAAGCACTTATGCCCGCTGCGGCATCATCGTCAACGTCACCCCCTTTGAGCCCGAATGGGAAGGGTATGTGACGCTGGAGTTCTCCAACACCACCCCCCTGCCAGCCAAGATTTATGCTGGAGAGGGTTGCGCCCAGGTGTTGTTTTTTGAAAGCGACGAAGTCTGCGAGACCAGCTACAAAGACCGTGGCGGCAAATACCAGGGGCAGGTGGGCGTGACCCTGCCCAAAACCTAACTTTGCATTGATGTCCTCTTTTTCCAATCTGAACCTCGCCCCCAATCTGGCGCGAGCCGTGGCCGAAATGGGCTACGAGTCCATGACCCCCATTCAGGCGCAGGCCATCCCGGTCGTGTTGACGGGGCAAGACGTGATGGGCGCCGCCCAAACCGGGACCGGTAAAACCGCCGCTTTTTCCCTGCCCCTTTTGCAGCGCCTGCTCAAGCACGAAAACGCCTCGACCTCACCCGCTCGCCACCCGGTGCGCGCCCTGGTGTTGTTGCCCACGCGCGAACTGGCCGATCAGGTGGCGCAACAGGTCAAGATGTATGCCAAGTACACCCAGTTGCGCAGCGCGGTGGTGTTTGGAGGCATGGACATGAAGCCACAGACCGCCGAACTGAAAAGAGGCGTCGAGGTGCTGGTGGCCACCCCTGGTCGTTTGCTGGACCACATCGAGGTCCGCAACGTGGTGCTCAACCAGGTCGAGTACGTGGTGCTGGACGAAGCCGACCGCATGCTCGACATCGGCTTTTTGCCTGACTTGCAACGCATCCTGAGTCATTTGCCCAAGCAGCGCACGACCCTGTTGTTTTCGGCCACGTTCTCACCGGAAATCCGCCGCTTGGCCAACAGTTACCTGCAAAACCCGATCACGATCGAGGTGGCGCGTCCGAACGAGACCGCCTCGACCGTGACCCAGCGCTTCATCAGTGTGTCAGACGACGACAAGCGGCGCGCCCTGGTGCAGTTGCTGCGCCAAAACGAGGTTTCTCAGGCCTTTGTGTTCGTCAACAGCAAGCTGGGTTGCGCGCGGCTGGCCCGATCGCTGGAGCGCGACGGCCTGAAAACCGCTGCCTTGCATGGCGACAAGAGCCAGGACGAACGCCTCAAGGCGCTCGATGCCTTCAAGCGCGGCGAGGTGCAGTTGTTGGTCTGCACCGACGTCGCGGCGCGTGGTTTGGACATCAAGGACGTGCCCGCCGTTTTCAACTTTGACATCCCCTTCAATGCCGAAGACTACGTGCACCGGATTGGCCGCACGGGGCGGGCGGGCGCTTCGGGCTTGGCCATCAGCTTCGTCGCCCCCAGCGATCAACGCCTGTTGGGCGACGTGGAAAAGCTGATCAAGAAAAAAACCGAGTTGGAACCGATCGAGTTCGACGACGACCGTCCGCGCGGGCGCATCAACACGGGCCGCCGCCATTGGGGCGAAGACGACCCCCGCGACGTGCTCGATGCCCGCAAAGAGTCACCACGCCCCCCCCGTGGCGCACCCCGCCAGCAAGCCCTGGACCCCTTCTTCACCCAGCCCTATCAAGCCCCAGAGCTGGACCCTTCGACACCCGTCGAAACCGTGGCATCGGCCCGTCCTTCGGGCAACATCAAGCCCAAGAAAAAAGTCGCCGCGCTGTTCAAATGACGGCCTGGGGCGCTTGGGACCCCGCAAAACAAAGGGCCCCGTCGATCGACGGGGCCCTTTGTCGTTTCAGATGGGGCCCCGCAGGGCCCCGTCTTGTGCTCAGGCGTTGAGCAGGTCGTTGTTTTCCTTGCGACGACGCAGCTTGCTGATCAGCGGCCAGAAGAGCATGATCAGGGCCAGCGCAGTGATGCCACCGGCCAGGGCGGTTTCGAAGAACACGCCCAGTGAGCCTTTGGAGATCAGCATCGACTGGCGGAAGCTGGACTCGGCCATGTCACCCAACACCAAGGCCAGCACCAACGGTGCCAGGGGGTAGTTGAGCTTCTTGAAGGCATAGCCCAGCACGCCAAACACCAGCATCATGACCACGTCGAACATGTGGTTGTGAACGGTGTAGGCCCCCACGGCGCAAATCACGATGATCACGGGCGCGATGATGGAGAAGGGGATGCGCAAGATCGCGGCCCACCAAGGCACGGTGGTCAGCACGACGATCAGGCCGGCGATGTTGCCCAGGTACATCGAGGCGATCAAGCCCCAAACGAAGTCCTTCTGCTCTTGGAACAGCATCGGTCCGGGTTGCAGGCCCCAAATCAACAGACCCCCGAGCAGCACGGCAGCGGTGGGCGAACCGGGGATGCCCAAGGTCAGCATCGGCAGCAGGGCGCTGGTGCCAGCGGCGTGGGCCGCCGTCTCGGGGGCCACGATGCCCTCGATCTTGCCTTTGCCGAACTCGTCCGGTGTTTTGGACATGCGCTTGGCCATGCCGTAGCTCATGAACGAAGCCGGGGTGGCCCCACCGGGGGTGATGCCCATCCAGCAGCCGATCAGGCAGGCGCGCAGCGAGGTGGCCCAATAACGCGGCAACTCGGCCCAGGTCTCGAGCACGTCGCGCAGGCTGATGCGTCCTTTCTGCCCCTTGAAGGCCAGGCCTTCTTCCATGGTCAGCAAAATCTCGCCAACACCGAACAGGCCAATCACCGCCACCAGGAAGTCAAAGCCTTGCAGCAGGGATTCCTGACCAAAGGTCATGCGCAGGGTGCCGGTCACGCTGTCCAAGCCCACGGCAGCCAGGGCGAAGCCCAGCATCATGGCCATCAGGGTCTTGGCTGGGGGCTCCTTGGACATGCCAATGAAACTGCAGAATGTGAGGAGCTGCACAGCAAAGAACTCGGGCGGTCCGAAGTTGAGTGCGAACTTGGCCACCAGGGGCGCCAAGAAGGTGACCATCATGACCGCGAACAAAGCGCCGATGAACGACGACGTGAAAGCGGCGGTGAGGGCTTGAGCGGCACGGCCCTTTTGTGCCAGGGGGTAGCCATCGAACGTGGTGGCCACCGACCAAGGTTCACCGGGGATGTTGAACAGCACCGACGTGATGGCGCCACCAAACAGCGCCCCCCAGTAAATGCACGACAGCATGATGATCGCCGATGTGGGCGACATGCTGAAGGTCAGCGGCAGCAAAATGGCCACGCCGTTGGCGCCGCCCAGACCGGGCAGCACGCCGATGAGCACGCCGAGCAAAATGCCGACCAGCATCAGCAACACGTTTTGGAAGGTCAGGGCAACGGCAAAGCCCTGAAAGAGGCTATTGAGTTCATCCATGATCAGTATCCAAACATTGCTTCAATGGGGCCCTTGGGCAAGGGCAGCAAAAACCAGATTTCAAACAAGGCAAACAGCACCGCAGGCACGGCGACGCTCACACCGACCGCTTTCGGGATGTTGTATTTGCCTTGCCAGATCATGAAAAAGGCGATGAACAGGGCCGACGCCACATACAGGCCCAGCACGAAAATGGCGCCGACGTAGACCACGGCAGGCAAAAACATCTTCATCACCAGACCCACTTCCTCGTGGGTGGCAAATGAATCGGTCATGTTTTCCTGGTTCCATTGACGGATCACGTCGATGATCACTTTGAGGGCGCCCAAAACCAACAAGACGCCGATGTAGAAAGGAAAGTAGCCGGGCTCGGGACCATCGCTGCCCCATCGCATGCCCACTCGGATGCTGTCCCAGATCACCGCCGAGCCAATGGCGGCAAAGAAAAGGGCCACCACCATCTCTGCCCAGCGTTGCTGAACATGTTGACTGTCCATGAAAAAAATCTCCCTCAGATTGAAATTGGATGAACCCCGGCCGAGCTCTGGGCCGGGGTCAGTGCATCACTTCTTGGCCAGGAAACCGGCTTCGGTCATCAAGCGGGTGTGCTCGGTTTCGGCTTTGTTGAGCCATTCGACGAAGGCCGGGCCCGCCAGAGACATGTCCTTGAACGCACCGGCCTCAAGGAATTCTTTCCACTCCGGCAGGGCGCGAACTTTGTTGAACACGTCCTGGAAGTAGGCCACCTGAGCGGGGGTCGACTTCGGGGGCATGAAGATGCCGCGCAGCATCAGGTACTCGACATCCAAGCCTTGGGAACGGCAGGTGGGCACGTCTTTCCAGGACTGGGTGGCCGTGATCTTGGTCGGGTAGGGCATGGGGTCATGGTCGAAGACGCACAAGGCCCGCAGGGTGCCCGCCTTCCAATGCGAAGCGGCTTCGATGGGGTTGTTGACAGTGCTGTCGACGTGTTTGCCCACCAATTGCACCGCCACATCGCCACCCCCCTTGAAGGGGATGTAGGTCATCTTCTTGCCCATGGCCTTTTCCAGGGCCACGGTGATGATCTGGTCTTCCTGCTTGGAGCCCGTGCCGCCCATCTTGAACTTGCCATCTTCGCCGGCCTTCACGGCCTTGATGTAGTCGGCAACGGTCTTGTAGGGCGACTCGGCGTTCACCCACAGGACGAATTCATCGAGGGCCAGCATCTGAACCGGGGTCAGGTCTTTCCAATTGAAAGGCACACCGGTGGCCAGGGGCGTGGTGAACAGGTTGGAGAGGGTGATGATGATCTTGTGGCCATCGGGACGCGCGTTTTTGGCATCCAAGAAGCCTTCAGCACCCGCCCCCCCCGATTTGTTGAGCACCACGAGCGGTTGCGACATGAGTTTGTGCTTGGTGATCAAGCCCTGAACAAAGCGGGCCATCTGGTCCGCCCCGCCGCCAGTGCCGGCTGGCACGATGAATTCGACCGACTTGGTGGGTTGCCAACCCTGTGCAAATGAGCTGGTGGCGGCCACGCCGGCGAGGGTGGCGGCCCCCACCCAGCGCAACAGGCGGTTCAGGGGTTTGGATTTCAAGCGCTTTGTGGACATGTCCATGTGTTCATCCTCCGATCAATGGTTGTCAAAGTAAAGCCAGCGGGAGCTCTCTTTACATGCCCGAATTAAACGACAAAAAAATGCGCTGTCAGACATTCTTAAGGTAGATTAGGTGAAAGTCCTAGGTTACATCTGAATGGATTTACCCTAAATGTGTTTTATCTTGATCCGGGTCAATCGTTTCTGGCAAACACTCGTGGTATCTAACCTTGGCGTGCGCGATTCACCCAGGCACCAAAGCACGCGGCAACGCGCATCTGTGTCGTCACAAATCAGCCGCTAGAGCGATCTGTGGTCATGCCTTCGATGGCGGGCTCAGGCACTGTGCCCCGATACGCGTGCCAACTGGCATGCCCCAGCCACGGGCCGATCACCACCAGGCCCAGCAGCCACGGCGAGAGAAAGGCGATGATCACGGCGCCGCTGAGCACGATCCCCCAACACAGCATCAGGGGCCAGCGCCCGGTGAACACCCCCAGGCTGGTGATGCTGGCGCTGATGGCGTCGGTGTCGCGATCCAGGATCATCGGGATCGAGACGACCGTGAAAGCGTAGACCAAGAGGGCGAATCCGGCCCCCACGGCGCCATAAATCAGCAAGAAGTCCAGATGACCGGCGCTGAAGACGACGTCGATCACGCGGGTGGTGCTGGGCAGCCCCGTGTTGAAGAACACCGCGAAGATCACCAGAGATGCGCGCCCCCACAGCAGTTCAAGCACCAGCAACACCAGAACCAGCATGGCCATGCTTTTGATGTGCGCGCTCCAGCAGGTCAGCGAGCTGCCAAAGTCCTGCGTCAAGCCTTGCTCATGTCGACGGCTGACGTCGTACAAGCCCATGGCCAGAAAGGGGCCCACCAGCAGACACCCCGAGACCATCGACAGGGTGTACTCGGGCTTGTGGTGAAAGACCAGGGACAGCATCTGGGCCATGACCCAAAACGCCATGCCATAAAAGGCGCCATTGAAAGGGTGTTGGCGCAAGTCCCGCCACCCCAAGATCAGCCAGCTCCAGGGGGTCGATCGCAGCGGGCCCTGCGCAACCATGGGGGCGGGTACAAGGTGCTTGTGGTCTTCGATGGGTGTCATGGTCCCCTACCTGCGCGATGGATGTCCCATCCTATGCCGCCCGCCAGTGTCCCTGCCATCCAGGGTGACCCTAGGTGGCTCGGCCCTCGCACCCAGGCCCTGTGGTCCCCCCTTGTCGATGCACTATGATGACCAGATGAACACAGCTCCTCACCCCACCCCCGTTGCGGTTGTCACCGGTGGCGCCCGTGGCATCGGTTTGGCCATTGGACGATGGTTTCTGGACCACGGTCATCGGGTCGCCCTGATCGACGTGGACGATGCCACCCTGAAGCAGACCGTGGCCCGCTTGGCCCGCCCCGATGACGTGCTGGGCATTCACGCCGATGTGTCCCATCCCGATCAAGTTCAACAGGCCGCTGAACAGGTCATGGCCCGATGGGGCCGGGCGGATGCCTTGGTCAACAACGCGGGCGTCGCCGTCTTCAAACCCATACTCGAAACCTCATTCGACGAATGGCGACAGGTGTTGGGCACCAACCTGGACGGGGCTTTCCTGTGCAGCCAGGCCTTTGGTGCGATCATGGCCAGACAGATGTCCGGGGCCATCGTCAACATCGCGTCGATTTCCGGTTTGCGTGCCAGCACCCTGCGGGTCGCCTACGGCACCAGCAAGGCCGCGCTGATCCACCTGACCAAACAGTACGCCGCCGAGCTCGGCAACTATGGGGTGCGGGTCAACACGGTCTGCCCCGGCCCGGTCGAGACCGAGATGGCCAAGCTCGTCCACAGCGTGGCGATCCGCTCTGACTACCTCGATACGATTCCGCTGGGCCGCTACGGTTCGCCCGAGGAGATGGCCCAGACCGTGGGCTTTTTGTGCAGCGACCAGGCCAGCTACATCAATGGCCAATTTCTGGCGGTGGACGGTGGTTTTGACGCCTCGGGCGTGGGCTTGCCCACGCTGCGTCGCAACCACCCCGAAATCGGCCATGTCGGACAACCCGCGGCAGGCGGGCACTGATCGTTTTTCAACCCAAGGAGACACACATGACTTTTTCACGCCGAACCCTCGTCATCGCCTCCGGCGCCGCCACCCTGGCCGCCAGCGTGCGTTTGGCCCATGCCCAAAAGGCCCAGTTCACGTTCAAGTACGCCAACAACCAGCCGCCGCAGCACCCGATGAACGTGCGCTTGAAAGAGGCCACTGAGGCCATCGCCAAAGAGTCCAATGGCCGCATGGACATCCAGGTCTTCCCCAGCAACCAACTGGGGTCCGACACCGACACGCTGAGCCAACTGCGCTCGGGTGGGGTGGAGATGTTCAACCTGTCGGGCCTGATTCTGGCAACCCTGGTGCCCCAGGCCGCCCTGAACGGCTTGGGCTTTGCTTTCTCCAACTACGACGCCGTCTGGAAGGCCATGGACGGTGACGTCGGGGCCTACATCCGCGCCCAGATTGGCAAGGCCAACATCCACGCCTTGGATCGGATCTGGGACAACGGGTTCCGCCAGATGACGACCTCGACCAAGCCGATCAACAGCGCCGATGACCTGCGCGGTTTCAAAATCCGTGTGCCGGTTTCGCCGATGTGGACGTCGCTCTTCAAGGCCTTTGACTCGGCCCCAACTTCGATCAACGCGTCCGAGATGTACACCGCCTTGCAAACCAAGGTCGTCGATGGACAGGAAAACCCGCTGGCAGTGATCTCTAACTTCAAACTTTACGAAGTTCAGAAGTTCTGCTCGGTCACCAACCACATGTGGGATGGCTTCTGGACCCTGATCAACCGCCGGGCCTGGGACCGCCTGCCAACGGATTTGCAGCAAATCGTGACCAAGCACATCAACGCCGCCGCCATGGCCGAGCGTGCCGACTTGGCCGCACAAAACACCCAACTGCGCAAAGACTTGGAAGGCCACGGCATGGTGTTCAACACCCCGCGCACCGATGGTTTCCGCGACAAGCTGCGTTCGGCAGGGTTCTTCAAGGAATGGCAGGGCAAGTTCGGCGACGAAGCCTGGTCGATCTTGGAGCGCTACACCGGCAAGCTCGGCTGATCGCCAGGGGCGCACATGAGCGACGCGTTGGCGCAGACCGGGGTGCGACGCCGGTCCAGGTGGTTGTGGCCGCTCGAAGGCGTGGCGGCCGCGCTCACGCTGGGGATCACCCTGCTTTTGTTGGCGGGCGTGATCTCGCGCTACGTCTTTGGCTTGCCCCTGGTTTGGTCGGAGGAGGTGGTCTCGATCTCCTTCATCTGGCTCACCATGTTGGGCTCGGCCATCGCCTTGCACCGCCAGGAGCATTTGCGCTTAAACCTGTTCGTCGACCTGTTGCCTGAGCGGGCACGTCGGTTCGCGAACGCCTTGGCCCAGGTGCTGGTGCTGACCTTGGTGGGGGTGTTGTTGCGACCCGCTTATGAATATGCCCAGGACGAGTGGTTCATCAAGACCCCCGCGCTCGATTTGCCCAACACCGTGCGGGTGGGTTCGATCACGGTCGGCCTGCTCTTGATGTTGCTGATGGTGCTTGTGCAGGCGGTCCAGACCTCGCGCTGGCGCGATTTGTTGCTGTCGGCCTTGATGGTGGCGGGCCTGGCTTGGAGCGGTGCGCAATTGACGGATGTTTGGGGGCAGTTGGGCCTGTTCAACATCCCCATTTTCTTGATGGGGCTGGTGGGCCTCTGTCTGGTGCTGGGCGTACCCATCGCCTTTTGTTTTGGCATCGGCGCGGCGTGCTACCTGGCGTTTTCAACCCAGGTGCCGCTCACGGTCGTGATCGGTCGCATGGACGAAGGCATGTCCAGCGTGGTGTTGGTGTCGGTGCCGATCTTTGTGCTGCTGGGTTGCGTGCTCGACGCCACCGGCATGGGCAAGGCCATCGTGGATTTTCTGGCTTCCTTGATCGGCCACATCAAGGCCGGCATGTCCTACGTGCTGCTCGGGTCCTTGTTCATCGTCTCTGGCATCTCGGGCTCGAAAGTGTCGGACATGGCCACCGTGGCGCCGGCCTTGTTTCCCGAGATGAAACGCCGGGGCAACAAACCATCCGAAATGGTGGCCTTGCTGGCCACCGGGGCCGCAATGGCCGATACCGTGCCACCCAGCATCGTGTTGATCGTGTTGGGTGCCGTGGCCAGTGTCTCGATCGCCGGTCTGTTTCAATCGGGGTTTGTCGTGGCCATGGTGCTCTTGTTGGCCTTGATCGTGTTGGCACGGTGGAAAGCCCGCCATGAGAACACCCAGGGTTCCCGACGCGCCAGCCCGCGCGAGGTTTGGACCTACATCGTGGTGGCGGCCCCCGCGCTCGTGTTGCCTTTTTTGATCCGCAGCGCCGTTGCCGAGGGCGTGGCCACGGCCACCGAGGTCTCGACCGTTGCCGTGGTCTATGCCCTGATCGTTGGGCATTTCATCTACGGCGGCATCGGCTTGAAAAAGTTTTACGGCATGTTGGTGGAAACGGCCGCCTTGTCTGGGGCGGTCTTGCTGGTGTTGGGGGCGGCTTCGGCCATGGCCTGGTCGATCACCCAAAGCGGTGTGGTGCAGCACCTGTCGGCGTTCATGACCAGCTTGCCCGGTGGGTGGATCGGCTTCATGGCGGTCACCATCGTTGTTTTCTTGATCCTGGGGTGCTTGCTCGAAGGCTTACCCGCCGTGTTGCTTCTGGCTCCGATCATGTTTCCCATCGCCCGCAAGTTGGGCATTCACGACATCCACTATGCGATGGTGATCGTTTGCGCCATGAACGTGGGTCTGATGATGCCGCCGATCGGGGTTGGGTTTTACATCGCCTGCCGCATCGGTGGGGCCAAGCCCGACGAGGTGATCGGCGCCATCTGGCCCTATTTGTTGGCATTGCTGGTGGGGGTGTTTGTCATCGCGGCGGTGCCTTGGCTGTCCACCGTCGCACTTTGATGGGGTGTCATGAACTGGCTTGAGATTTACTTGGCGATGGCGCGCATCCGCGCCTTTGAACTGGCCGCCGAAGTGGCCAGCCAGGGGGGTGTCCAGGTGCTGGGCGCCAAACTCAACGACAGCGCCAAGGTGCGTGGCCCCTTGCACCTGTCCATCGGCCAGGAGGCCGTGGCGGTCGGGGTTTGCACCCACCTGCAGCGCGAGGATTTGCTCACCAGCACCCACCGGGGGCATGGACACACCCTGGCCAAAGGCGCGGACATGCGCCGCATGATGGCCGAGCTGTTTGGTCGCGCCGACGGATGCAACGGCGGCAAGGGCGGTTCGATGCACATCGCCGATTTCTCGGTCGGCATGCTGGGCGCCAATGGCGTGGTCGCCGCCGGGCTGCCGATCGCATGTGGCGCGGCCCATGCGCTCAAATACCAGAACAAGCCCCATGTGGTGGTCTGCTTTTTTGGCGATGGGGCGACCAATCGCGGGCCCTTCCTCGAGGCGCTCAACTGGGCCGCGGTGTATGGGTTGCCCGTGCTTTTTGTGTGTGAGGACAACCGCTATTCGGCCACCACCCAGACCCGCACCTTGACCGCTGGGCCCGGCGCCCTGGCGCGCGCCCAGGCCTTGGGCGTGCCAGGCGAAGCGGTCGATGGCAACGACGTGGTCGCCGTGCATGCGGCCGCTGGGCGTCTGTTGGCGCAGGTCAGGGCGGGTCAAGCGCGTTTTTTGCACGCCCACACCTGGCGCGTGCGGGGCCATGTGTCGGTCGACGTCCAGGGCTACCGAGACCCGAACGATTTGCAGGGCGCGCTCGACGCCGACCCGTTGCGGCGAGCCCGTGAACAGGCCCTGGCCGATGGCGTGGCCCCAGCCGATCTGGATCGCCTCGATGCCCAGGCCCAGGCCGAAGCCGACCAGGCCGTGGCCTTTGCCCATGCGTCTGCCTGGCCCGAGCCACAAGCGGCTTACACCGACATTCAAACCTTTGGAGCCGGCGTATGGCGGTGATCCAGATGAGCTATGCCGAGGCGGCGGCCCATGCCCTGTCCGAGGCCATGCGGCGCGACCCCAGCGTCGTGGTGCTGGGCGAAGACGTGGGGCGTGGGGGCATCTTTGGGCAGTACAAGGGGCTGGCGGCCACCTGGGGGCCGCAACGCGTGATCGACACCCCCATTTCCGAAGCCAACATCATGGGGGCTGGCGTAGGCATGGCCCTGATGGGCCTGCGTCCGGTGGTCGAGATGCGGGTGATCGATTTCGCCCTGTGTGCCATGGACGAGATCGTCAACCAGGCGGCCAAGAACCGCTACATGTTTGGTGGCCAGGGCCGGGTGCCCTTGGTCATGCGCATGCCGATTGGCATGTGGGTCAACTCGGCTGCTCAGCACTCGCAAAGCTTGGAGGCGTGGTTCACGCACCTGCCTGGATTGGTGGTGCTGTGCCCGGCCACCCCGCAGGACAACCACGACCTGTTGGGCTGGGCCTTGCAGTCCGAGGACCCGGTGGTCTACCTGGAAAACAAGGAGTTGTGGGGCCTGAGCGATCCGGTCGATCCGCAGCGTCCGCTGACCGATCCAAGCCGTGCCCGCGTCCTGCGGCAAGGCGAGGACTTGACCCTGGTGACCTGGTCGGCAGCCGTCCACACGGCCCAACAAGCGGCGCTTGAATTGGCGCGCCAGGGCACATCGGCCTCGGTCATCGACCTGCGCAGCCTGTGGCCGTGGGACCGTGAGACGGTGTTGGCCGACTGTCGGCGCACGGGCCGGTTGTTGGTGGTGCACGACGCCGTGCAGGTGGGTGGCTTTGGCGCCGAGGTCGCGGCCACTGTGGCCCAGGCCCTCGGCTGCCGGGTCGCTCGCCTGGGCGCCCCGCGCATCCCCGTGGGTTATGCCGCCTGCCTGGAAAACCTGGCCCGCGTCCAGGTGGCCGATGTGGTGCAGTCCGCTCAGGCGCTGATGCGGGCTTGATCCCGACCGGCGTGCCTGGCCTCTGAAGCGGTTCGCATCAAGTCTGTCGCACCTGGCGCACCGCGCGCTCCCAACGCGCCATCTGCGCCTGGGCCTGGTCACGCGACATCTGCGGTTCGAAGGTGCGCTCGCTCACCCAGCGGCGTGCGAGATCGTCGACGCTGGTGAACACGCCAGATTGCAGGGCGGCCAAACAGGCCGCGCCCCAGGCCGTGGTCTCGGTCACCGCTGGACGCAACAGGGGCAGGCCCAAGAGATCGGCTTGCATTTGCATCAACAGGTCGTTGGCACTGGCGCCGCCGTCGACCCGCAATTCGGCCAACGGGGCAGCGCCGGCGGCCACCGCGTCGGCATTCATGGCCTGCAAGACCGATGCGCTTTGCAAGGCGATCGACTCGAGCGCGGCCCGGGCGATGTGCGCCGCCGTGCTGCCGCGGGTCAGGCCCAGGATGGCCCCGCGCGCCTGAGCGTCCCAATAGGGTGCGCCCAGGCCCGTGAAAGCCGGCACCATGACGACCCCGTCGCTGTCGGTGACCTGCCGAGCCAAGCCTTCGATGTCGCTGGACTGGCGCAGCAGACCCAGCCCGTCGCGCAGCCACTGCACCACGGCACCGCCCATGAACACGCTGCCCTCCAGGGCAAAGGACCGATCCACACCGATTTGCGCCGCCGCCGTGGTCAGCAAGCCGTGGGTGCTGTTCAGGCGCTGGGCACCCGAGTGCATCAACACAAAGCAACCGGTGCCGTAGGTGTTTTTCGCTTGGCCCGGGCCCAGGCAGGCTTGTCCAAAGAGGGCGCTTTGCTGATCGCCCGCCACCCCGCCGATCTCCACCTCAGCCCCGAACCATTCGGGCTGGGTCACGCCAAAGTGGCTGCTGGACGGATGGATGCTCGGCAGCATCGCACGCGGGATGTCAAACAGCGCCAGCAACTCATCGCTCCAGTCCCCGGTTTGCAGATCCATCAACAAGGTGCGCGAGGCGTTGCTGACATCGGTGGCGTGGACCCGCGCGCCGGTCAAGCGATGGAGCAACCAGGTATCGACGGTGCCAAAGGCCAACTGACCAGCCCGGGCCCGTCGCAGGCCATCGGGGATGTGACGCAGGATCCAGGCGATTTTGGTCGCTGAAAAATACGGATCCAGCACCAAACCGCTGATCGAGCGCACCCGCTCCTCGAGCCCGAGTTCGCGCCAACGGGCGCAATCGGGTTCGGTGCGACGGTCTTGCCAAACGATGGCTGGGTAGACCGGTTCGCCGCTGGCGCGGTCCCAGACCAGGGTGGTCTCGCGCTGGTTGGTCAAGCCGATGGCGCGCACCTCCTGAGCGGACACCCCGCTGCGCGCCAGGACTTCGCGTGCGGTGCTCAGCTGGGTGTGCCACAGGTCCATGGGATCGTGCTCGACCCAGCCGGGTTGGGGATAGTGCTGGGCAAAACTTTGTTGCGCCATGGCCCGCTGGCGGCCCTGTTCATCGAACAAGATGGCGCGTGAACTGGATGTGCCCTGGTCCAGGGCGAGCAAATGGCTCATGACGACCCTTGATTCAAAACGCAACAGAATCATGCTACCCTAGTTCAGGAACAGGGCCTCACGCTCTGAATGTCCTTTTTTATCCGGAGGTTTGATCATGATCCGATCCAGTCGTTGGGGCGCGACCCTGGTGTTGGCACTGGCCAGTTGGTCCAGCGCGCAGGCTCAAACAGAAATCCAATGGTGGCACTCCATGGGCGGGGCTTTGGGGGAGTGGGTCAATGACATGGCCCAGGACTTCAACAAGAGCCAGGGCCAATACAAAGTGGTGCCGGTGTTCAAGGGCAGCTACGACGAGTCGATGACGGCGGCGATTGCCGCTTTCCGCGCGGGGAACGCCCCGCACATCCTGCAGGTGTTTGAGGTGGGCACCGCGACCATGATGGCCAGCAAAGGCGCCATCCGGCCCGTGGCCGAGGTCATGAAAGAAGCGGGCGTCACGTTCGATCCCGATGCCTACGTGCCTGCCGTGGCGGGTTACTACACTTCGCCCAGTGGCCAGATGCTGAGCTTCCCCTTCAACAGCTCGACGCCGGTCTTTCATTACAACAAAGACGCCTTCAAGGCGGCGGGCATGGACCCCGAAAGCCCGCCCAAGACCTGGCCCGAGGTGGCCCTGGCCGCCGCCAAACTCAAGGCGTCGGGCCACAAGTGCCCTTTCACCACCAGTTGGATCAGTTGGACCCAACTCGAGAGCTTTTCGGCCTGGCACAACACCGAGTTCGCCACCAAGGGCAATGGCATGCGCGGCCTGGACGCCCGCTTGAGTTTCAACACCCCGCTGCACGTGCGCCACATTGAAAACCTGGCCAACATGGCCAAGAGTGGTCTGTTCGTCTACAAGGGACGCGGCAACACCGCCGACGCGACCTTTGTGTCGGGCGAGTGCGCCATGGCCACCGGTTCGTCGGCCCTGTACGGCAGCGTGATCCGCAACGGCAAGTTCGCCTATGGGATCGGGACGCTGCCCTATTACCCGGATGTGGCGGGTGCGCCGCAAAACACCGTCATTGGGGGGGCCAGTCTGTGGGTCATGGGTGGGAAAAAGGCCAACGAGTACAAGGGGGTGGGTCAGTTCTTCGCCCACCTCTCCAAGCCCGAAGTCGCGGCCGCCAGCCACCAGCGCACCGGCTACCTGCCGGTGACCAAGGCCTCTTTTGAACTCACCGACAAATCGGGGTTTTACAAAAAGAACCCGGGCACCGACGTGTCGGTCACCCAGATGATTCGCAAGACCACCGACAAATCGCGTGGCGTCAGATTGGGTAACTTTGTGCAAATCCGCACCATCATCGACGAAGAACTCGAACAAGTCTGGGCGGGCAAAAAGCCGGCCAAAGAGGCTTTGGACGCCGCCATCGGCCGTGGCAATGAGTTGTTGGTGCGGTTTGAAAAAGCCAACAAGGGCTGACCCCCTTGGAAAAACGCGTCTTTTTTCGGCAGACCTGGTTGCCCTGGCTGCTGATCGCCCCCCAGATGGCGGTGGTGGGGGTGTTCTTTTTTTGGCCCGCCGGTCAGGCCCTGTTCCAGAGCATGGTCGAACAGGACGCGTTTGGCACCAGCGCCGAGTTTGTCGGTTGGCAAAACTTCCAGCGCCTGATCGAGGACCCGACCTACCTGGCCTCGTTCAGGACCACGGTGGTGTTTTCCGTTCTGGTCGCTGCCCTGGGGCTGTCGATTTCGATGGTGCTGGCCGTCATGGCCGATCGGGTCGTTCGAGGGGCCACGTTCTATAAAACCCTGCTGATCTGGCCTTATGCGGTGGCGCCGGTGGTCGCGGGCGTGCTGTGGTTGTTCATGTTCGCTTCGCCCATGGGGGTCGTCTCGTACGCGCTCAACGAATGGGGACTGGCCTGGAATCACCTGCTCAACGCCAATCACGCGATGGCTTTGATCGTCATGGCCGCGATTTGGAAGCAAATCTCTTACAACTTTTTGTTTTTCCTGG
>JACCDX010376883.1_pt1 | contig 27170 bp, 38 predicted proteins | sample 7449681 | NCBI WGS metagenome assembly JACCDX01 (sample SAMN15323450, study PRJNA562643) | freshwater metagenome | isolation source: river surface water | place: USA:Blue River Watershed | collected 2017-08-18
GGCTTAACTCCTGCCAATTGTTGAAGTCTTTCTTTCCCACCAAATGCCGCAATATCTCTTTCAGATCCGTTATCCAATACCGCCTGTGCTTGGTCTGGAGTAATAGTCATCTTGCTACTAACTCCACCGGGGTTAGCTGGATTAACCGGAGCTCCGGTTGGTGTTGCTTTAGTTGCATTAGCTACAGTACCGCCTGGTTGAGCAGCCTGTCCTTGTGCTGGCTTATTATCCGCTTGTGGAGTTGTTACTGGCTCATCTAAAGTTTTTCCGCCTTTATTTACAGCACCAGGTTTAGTTGCATCGTCGGATGGTTTTGGTTTTTGTCCAGGCTCTGCCGCAGGATCTTGCCCAGCTGCCTGTGATTTCTCAATGGCCGTACGAGTTTCGGGACCTACAATACCATCAACTTGTATTTTATTTGTTTGTTGGAAGGTTCTAACTGCTTTTTCAGTTGCAGGACCAAATTTACCGTCTGCTGGCTGAATACCTAGATCTTTTTGTAATTTTTCAACTTCAGGGCCACTGCTTCCAAGTCTTAACATTTTACCACCTGCTGCCGGCTGAGCAGCCTGACCGCCAGATGCTAATTTTTTATGTTGCAATAGCAAAGCATCTAACTCTGGAATCCTGCCCATCTCTGGTTCAAGTTCTTTAGCTAGAGCATCTAGTTCTTGTTGTTCAGCTGGTGTTAGTTCTTCGAAAACAAACTGAGTTGATTCTATAAGACGAAGCTTGCTAATTGTTTCAAAAATATCTTTCATGTTTGTTTCCTTATCTTCTATCTCTTGGATTTAGTGGAGCACCAGTAACTGTAGTGTTTGCATTAGGAGTTGCTGGCTGAGCGGCCTGTCCTTGTGCCGGCGCTGCCTTTTGACCTGCTTTTGCTAAAAGTTCTTTAAATCTTGCAAGTTTCTTAGGATCAACAGTTCCAGTTGATTGTGCTGGCTGAGCGGCCTGTCCTTGTGCCGGAGTATTTCCAGCTGCCGCTGGTTCTGCCGCCGCTGGCGCAGCCGCCGGTGGAGTTTCAGGTTGTTTAGCTAGATTATCAATAGCCGCTTGTGCATCTTGTATAGCCTTAGCAATCTCTGGATCATTATCGGCCATGTCACTTAACTCGCCAATAATTTTTTTAATGTCTGCTACTTCTTGTTGAAATTTACCAGAAGTAACACCAGTTGCTGGATTTGTAACAGCTGGTCCTGTACCAAGTGTTACCTTTTCTTCTATATCATCTTCACTTAATTCGTAGTTAAAACTTTCAACTAATGACTTGGCAATTGACGAGCTACGATCAATGCTTTGTGTTTGTACAGCTGGTTTTGGTTTTATATTAGCAGTAGAAGTTACTCCGCCCACTGATACCGTTCCAGTTTTTGGAGCTGAAGTTGTAGCTGGTTGTGCGGCCTGTCCTTGTGCTGGGGCACCAGATCCACCGCCTTGAATTTTAGCTACTAGAGCTTTTAACTGGGTTAACTTTTCTTGCTTAAATGCAACACTTGTGTCATCGGCTTTGTTAGTAGCAACAGCAGTTGCTTGGTCAGTAGTTGCTTGACCCATCGAGCTTAACCTAGCTACCCAATCTGGTTTACCAGTTGGCTTAGGCATGTTGCCGTCCCATTGATCAAACGGTGGAAGTTTAGGAGGAAGTCCCATACGACCTCGGACAATCTCATCGTCTCCGGTATATTGTGCGGCTTTTTCTAGCCTATCCATTTGTTGTTGTGCTCTAGCATAGTCAGCTTGAGTTTTTGCCTCATTAACACCTTTTGACATACTCTCAATATTAACTAACTTACTAATTAGACTTGCAATATCCATTTAACTTCCCCAGTAATTATACATGCTCACTCTAGGCTTCACGGTAGCGAATCGCTAGACCAGTCCAGCAGCCGGACCACACTGTCGGTAACGAGTACCGGTCCTAAGGTGTGTTACTTTGGTACACAGTTTGGAACTGTTTTACCATTTTTCTTCTTTGTTCCTACAGGCTTATAACCTTTCCAGCATGGATTTTCCGTACGCAGACTTTCTGTTTGTTCGTCTGGAGCAGGTAATGCCTCTTGATCTCCTACTATTGCATCATAGTGATCCATAGTAAGAACATCATCTTGTTTACTCAATTCAATTAGCTTTTGTGCAACATCATGAAGAGCCATATCGTCTTGTGCATCTTCTTTTGCATATTCCATTATTCTTAATAGTAATGGGATATCAACTGTTACAGTATCTACTTCGTCGGCTTCGTCAATGCTTTCGTTAGTTTCACCATTAGCTTCTTTCCACTGGATTGCGGCAGCTAATTCCTCAGGACTTAATTTAGGAGCAAATCCTTTGTAAGTCCCAGCCTGTAGTTGTTTAAGAACACTGTATTTTAAATTTGTGCCTCTAGGACCTGCCGGCGCCGGAGCAGGCGTTGCTGCCGGTTGCGGTTCAATTGGTTTTCCAGTTAATCTATTAATACCTGGAGGAGTTTCTTGTCCTGGTACTACACGTTCAATTACACGTTCTGCTAATTTTTTAGAACGTTCTTTAGATCTCTCACTTGCTTCAGCAATTTCTTGTTCCACAGCTTTGAAGTATTTGCCAATCATACTAGGTTTAGCATCTTTGGCAACATTAAGCACAGGATTTGTAATTGTTTTCTTTTCAGCTGAATTCTGCATAACCATAGACTCAGCTGTGGTTAAACGATTAAGAGGGCCTTTGCCCTCTACAATCTGCATAAATGTTTTTATGTCGTTGGAACCTTCTACAGGCTTCTGTGAAGCACCGTCTAAGGCCTGTAGAATTTTCTTCATGTCCATAATTATTTCTTCGCAAAAGGATTCTTTTTCTTATCAGCGACAGCCTTTTTCATTGGCTCTTTCTTGTCGCCGTCTTTGTCCATGTCTAGGAAGTCTGGCTTAGATGCTTCTTTTAAACGTCCATCTTTTTCTGCTGACTTTAACATTGCTACGCGATCAGCATAACCTTTAACACCTGGTTTGATGTCTTTGGCCGCTTTTTTCTCACCAGCTGTAGGATTTTTAACGTGCTTCATTGTAGTCTTTTCTTGATGACTAGCTTCTTTCATTGCTGGATTTGTTGGTCCTGGTGTTTGAGGACTCCAACGCTTGCCTTTGTGAGGACCAGATACTACAATTGGATACTTACCGTCTTTGCCTTTTGGCGGAGGAGCAGTTGCACCGTCCATTGGACTAGGAGCCATTGCTTCTTTGACTTTCTTCTCGTATTTGGCGCCGTCTTTCATGCCCCAAGTTTTACCAGTATGCTTAGGTAACTTGATGTCTTTTTCTTTATCTGCTTTCTTTTCAGCCGCTGACTTAGATGCCTTACTTGCTTTCTTTGGGGCTTCGTATTCGTCGTCATCGCCTGGTTTAGTTTCACGCTTGTGTACTACACCAGTTTTTGTCTTAGTAGCAGTACCATGCTGTGTTTTCATAGTATCGCCGGGTTTAGAATCTTTTTCAAACCCTTCGTCTAGGTCTTCTTCTTTTTTCTTTACTTCAGCTTTTTTCTTAGCAGCCACTTTCTTGGCTTCCATTAGCTTTTGCTCAAATGCTCGTCTTACTGATTCGGAGTATACATCGGACATTTCTAACTTCTCACCGTATTCTGATGCTTTCATTTCATATTCCATGTAATGATATACAGATGCGATGTAGTCTGCGGATTTGGTAATTTTAGCCTGTACCCATCCTTCAAGTTCTTGACCTTCTCTGATCATCTTGAACAATTTCATGCTATAGTTAGCAAGTTTATATAAGTCAGCGCGAGCCATAGCGGCTTCGTGATCGTCTGGTCTATTCATTAAGTCGTCGTGCATTTGAGAAATCTCCAATATCTTTGTATTTATCGTTTTAGGGCACCCTCGCCAAAAATGTTAGCCTTTATGTCTAGAGCATTTTTTACTGTGCCGTCTGCATTTTTTGCCTGTTTAACTTTAGGAACTTTTGGTGCTTTTGTTCCAGATTTACCAGGACTTCCTGTATAGCTTTTATTTCCTCTATCTTTACCTATAGCAATATGAGGACTAACTACCGTAGCGATATTGCCAGCAGATGTAGCACCTACTGTGGCAGTTTCACTAATGATCTCTCTAATGTGCATAATTTAACCTTCAAAAAGATCTAAGGCAATGTTCCAGTGTTTAATACGATCTTCAAGACCAATAGTACCACCATTAATTCTTTTACTGAGTAACACAATATCACCAGTATCACAGATTTGATTTAATCCGTTTTTACGCCAAAACCAGCAGGCTGTTAATACAGCATATTCTGGAGTTCTTAATAGATCAGGATCTTCGGCTAGACTGTTGTCTTGGAACAAATCTCTAGAGCATTGTGTATAGTTGCTACGACCTGTGATTTGAATAATTCCACGGCCTCTAAAACGCCAACCGTCACCACTGGCTTCAGGACCGTTGCCCATTCTGCCACCGTAGATTCTATTAGCAATCATTTCTGGTTTACGTTCATATTGTTTAGCTAACTCGTCTGTTGGAAAGTATTTTCCAAATAACCCACGTAGACCTTTTGCTCCGTAGTTTAAATTTTCTTGTAATAGTGTAAAGTCAAGGCTTTCGTGTTGACATTGTGCAATAAAACCTGCAACTCTAGCAGGTGTAGTAATTTCGAACAATGGAAGGTACTCACTTAACGCATTATACCATAAATTTGGTTCTTTATTTTTATGAATGCATTCAGCTAATTTCTCTTGTGTAAAGTCAAATTCAAAGCTCATTTCTTTTTTCCTTGTCTCATATTTATTTGCCAGTGTGCAAGTTGTTTCTTGCGTGGACTAGCTGTATCACTACTGCGTATCTTTTTTAATTGGGCAATTGATGCACCTTTTGGAATTCCGTGTCTTGCAGAGTCACCTTTGTCTTGCGGATTCTTACCATCTGCAAAATTTTCATCTACCTTAGCAGGTTTAGTAACCTTAGGAGGTTCAATGTAAGGTTTAGGTTTTTTGTTGTAGACTCTAGCTCGAACACCTTTCTTGTGTTCGTCAACATGATCTTCACCAACTCCGCCACCTGCATCGCCTCCAGCTGAAACGCCACCCGCACCGCTATAACCAGCATCATATCCATACCAGCCGTATGGTCCTGGACCCCAAGCCGCATACTTTGATTTTTTGCGACGCTTCTTTTTTCTTTCCTCGAGATCTATACTCTCTGTTATAATTTCATGTATTTTCATACTGGTTTCTCTCCAGTCATGTAAGGTAAACTAAACCAAAGTTTAAACCATTCGGGTGTTCCTGGACGAATATTATGTTTACGCATTAATTCACCTTTTTCATTTCCAGTAATACTAATATTACTACCTTCGTTTTCAGAAAATTGCGAAACTTTATATTCGTGTAGTCTAGCGTTGGCATTTATTCCACCTAGATATTGTAAAACTCTAAGTTCATTAATAGGATCAGATGGATCTAGATAACAGTCATCTGGACTATCTTTAACAATATTTTCGCTGGAAATTTTATATTGTTTCATTAGGAGTTCCTAGTCTGCTTAGGACCTTTACGAGTTTTCCATTTCTTATCGGTAGAACACCAATAACGTCCATAACCTTCTGACATACCTTGCTCTTGTTGCGCCTTTTCTGCCGCATTAATCTTGCGCCATAAATTGTTCATTGGTCCTTCCATTGAACGGGCTTTGCGTTCGCGATCAGTTAAGTTTTGTTCGCGGTCAGCATACTGCCAGTCACTTCCGCCTAGTGATTTATATTCGTCTTTCATAGCCGCGTACTCAGCACGTAATTCTGGTAGATCAGCAATGTCTTTAGCAAGTTGTCTAGCTATAGTATCTTTACGTTCTTTTTCATCTCTTGCCTTTAGACGAGCAAGACCTCTTTCGCGTTTGTTAAATGTTGATAGATTCTTTTTACGTTCGTCTGGATCACGAGCAAACATAGCACCCATTTGACTCTGTGCTTTTTGCATAGCGGCTTTTTTTCGATAATCTCCTAGACTGACTTCATCTACTTCAACATCGTCTATAATAGGATCTATTCCTCGACTACGAACACCGCCTTTACGTCTAACTTTTGCAAGTTCTTCTAGTCCATGTTTAATTTGTTCAATATTCATAGACAGTTCGCTAAAGTGCTTGCTAATAGTCTGCCATTCAGCCGGACTTGCATTCTTAGCACGATCAGCAAGGTCAGCTAATTGCTTTTCAGCTCGCATCATACGATATTGTAACTTTGCTGGATTGGCTTTCTCGTGTCCATAGATCATTGGATTCATTGGCTCTGATGGATCTAGTTCAATTGGAGCTTCACCAACTAGTTCCTTTTTCTTTTTCTTTTCAGCTTTAGCTTTTTCTTTTTCTGCATATGGTGTTAGGTAGTCTGCTACTAGATCAAAGAATGCTCTACCTGCTACCTTTGTATCAGCATCAACACCGGCTGCTTTACTAAATGCTTGTCGATCTCCAGCTTGTACTGCGGCTCTTAGAGCAGTGGCACTACTTAGTCGTGGAGTTGGAATTTGATTAATTGCTGAAAAATTATAAAGACCATGAGGACCTTCTTTACCATTATATTGTTCTATAGTCTTAACAACCCAGTCTTCATCAGTATAAACATTTAAAGGTCTGTCACCAAACTTCTTATAAATTTTACTAGCTAGAGTTAACCAACTAGTATCTGCTACAATATGGTCACCTACTTCGGGCCATATTGTTTTCATTGCTTCTACTTTTACATCATAAGGAAGAGGATCTTTTGGTCCTTCTGTGCTTCTGTTAGTTCCAACAAACCACACATCGTTTTCGCTAGCCATTTCCCAAGCCGCTCTATGACCTTTATGTGGCGGATTAAATCTTCCAAAGATTAACCCTATACTTTTTCTAGAGTCTTCAAACATTTCTCTTAATAGCATTTTAATTCTCTTCTTTTTTATTATAGTTTGCTAGTTCTTGTGAATGTAACTTCTCGCAAATTTCTTGAAGTTGACCATCGTTTATAGCTTCTTCAATTCCTTGAATAGGAAATCTCTTTTGATATTCTTCAGATGCACGTTTAACTATTGGAAGAAATGCTTTAGGAGATACTTGTTTCCCTTGGTCGCAATGATTTTGAAATTTTGTTAAAAACGGAAAATATTGCTTCCTATAAAAATTAGGGTCGTTATTCATAAAATAGATTACGTCGTCTGCTAGATCAAAATCTATTTTATTGTTTTTGTTATCGCTACTAAAAAGTTCAAATATTTTCATATTACCAAGCCCTGCATGACCAATAACGAGCTTTCCATCTTGGACCTGGATTGGCACAATTATGTCTTGCTCTAAAATTCTTTCTGCGACCAGGTATATGTTTTTTAATGCTTAATTTTTTATCACCAAAATTTACTTTAACGACTTTACCATTTGGCTTACGAACGTAAACTTTAGATTTCTTAACATCGCCTTTCATAGGCTTACCTAGAGCAACTTTTCTACCTTGATATTCTGCCTCAGATACATCTTCTGTTCCTGGACAAACGTGAGGTTGTTCAACAATTTTTTGATCGCATGAATCACAATAATCTTTTTTAGATTCTTTTAATGACGTAGCATCGTTAAATTTGCAACCATAGCTTTCTAGAAGATCTAATGCAACTGCATCTACAGCTAGTAATATACTGTCATCCCAGCTTTCTAAGACATAAGTTTCTAATGCAGTATCTTCTGCTAGCTCTAGTATAAAATCATCGCCCGCTTCTATGATATCGCTTGTTGAGTTAAGTTCAGCTTGCTCGATATACTCTCTAAGTGTTTTAGTCATAAAAAATCCCTCTTACGATATTTATCGCAAAAGGGATTCGCTGGTTTCTTTATTTTAGAGCTTTATTACATTCTCAACCTTATTAATATCGCTACCTAAGAACATCTTTACCATGGTTAGAGTCTTGGCGTCTTTTACATAAAAGTGACAACCTCCCCAACTATGCGAGCTAGTTAGATCCTTTTTAGCCCTTTTAGGAACACGAATTTTTGTGTTATTTTCCGACCACTCTATAAAATTAGTGTAGTCTTGCCTAGTTCTGCCCATGGTTATTTTAAACTGATAATCAAGTTTTTTAGAAATTACTTGATTTTGCCCAAGATCAGCCTGTGCTCCATCTTCGGGATAGCTCACGTACTTTATCTTAGAAGGTTCAATTTTTACCAAGGTTTCAGCATCTTTTTCGTTGTTAGTGTAAAAACTTAAAAGTGGGCTCTCAACTCTAAGGTCGTAATCTGATACTTTTCTTAAAAATTTAATAATTGATTCAATATATCGTTGTTCGTCTAAATCTCTTTTCAGCTTATTTTTCCAACTAATATTGAATTCAATCTTTGATTTAAGATCCTGTAATTGATCATTAGCATAGTCTACGTTATTGCCCCTAAACCAAGAGGCACCCGCAGAAATCAAAACTACTTTATACTTGTACTTGTTAAAAAATAGTTTTGATGTATGCTTAGTTTTGATCAATTGTGGAAGTTTCACTTGCTACCTTTACAGTTTTAGGTTTTGCAGTTAGCACTAAACTGTCGTTATCAACATTAATATTTAAAGTGCCACCCGACTTTAGATCACCAAACAACATAAGTTTTGCCAATGGACGTTTAATTTCCTTATCAATGACACGTTGTAATGGACGAGCACCCATCTTCTTATCGAAGCCTTTTTCTACTAACCAGTCAATTGCTTCATCTGCAATTTTAATTTTGATGCCTTTCTCTTTAACTTGATCACGCACCTCAACCATAAACTTACCAACAATTTTAATCATTGTCTCTTTAGTCAGTTTACCAAATGTAACTACTGCATCTAAACGATTACGGAATTCGGGAGCAAAAAACTTTTTAAGTTCTTTGTCTTCGTAACTCCTTTCTTGTTGTCCAAAACCAATTTGATTCTTTTCTGCTTCTTGAGCACCTGCGTTGGTTGTAATAATAAGGATAAGATTACGGCAGTCAGCGACCTTACCGTTTGATCCAGTGATAAATCCGTTATCCATCATTTGCAACAAGATAGTTGAAACATCGGGGTGAGATTTTTCAATTTCGTCAAGTAACAGTACGCAGTTAGGATTCTCTTGAATCTTAGTAATTAACAAACCGGCATTTTCTTCAAAACCAACATAACCCGGTGGGCTACCAATTAGCTTAGATACACTGTGTTTTTCTTGATACTCTGACATATCAAAACGTACAAGTTTAGATCCAAGATGTTTAGCCAGTGCTTTTGCCGTTTCAGTTTTACCTGTTCCGGTAGGACCCATGAATACAAACGCACCAATTGGTCTATTTTCAGATTTTAATCCTGCTCTACTAACAAGAATCTTATCTACCACTTCGGTAATAGCATCTTCTTGTCCGTATACTTCTTCTTTAAGTTGACTTTCAAGATTAGCAAGATTACTAGATTCTTGTTCAGCAATTACCTCAGCAGGCATATTAACCATTTTGCTAAGTTCAAATTGAACAGCATGTTCGTCAACAACTCGATCTTCAGATGTTTTTAAATTGAATCTAGAACATGCACAGTCAATAAGATCAATTGCCTTGTCTGGTAATTTTTTATCTGCTTGATATTTTACACTAAGTTTAATTGCGGCCTGTAACGCATCTTCTTTAATCTTAACATTGTGATGCGATTCGTAGTACTTCTTAATACCTTTGAGAATCTGCAAGGTCATTTCTTGTGTTGGCTCATCGACCGTGATACGCTGGAATCGACGCATCAATGCACGATCCTTTTCAAAGTACTTGCGATATTCTTCCCAAGTAGTTGATGCAATAACTTTGATATTACCTTTGCTTAGAGCTGGCTTCATCATATTACTTAGATCGTTGGCACTGTTCCCACTACCGGCACCTGCACCACTAATCATGTGTGCTTCGTCAATGAACAAGACAGTTTTGCCTTTCTTTTCTAAGGCCTTAAGCACAAGTTTAAAACGTTCTTCGAAGTCTCCACGATACTTTGAACCGGCAAGCATGGCACTTACGTCAAGATTGTAAACGGTATATTCTTTTAAGAAATCTGGAACAGCACCTTTAACAATATTATAAGCAAGTCCTTCTGCAATAGCAGTCTTACCTACACCGGGCTCACCTACAAGAATAACGTTGCTCTTTGATCGGCGTCCTAGTGATAAAGCAATATTTTCTAGTTCCTCGATACGACCAATAACTGGATCAATTTTGTTCTTTTTAACTAGATCGTTTAAGTTACTACTAAATGCTCTCAGAGCTCTTTCTGATTGACCATCTCGTGGTTGTTCTTCTTCTTCTTGAGACATGTCCATTTCAGAGTTAAGATAATCGGCAAATTTTTCTTTATCAATGTCTGCTTGTTGAATGTAATAAACAGCGTATGATCTTTTTTCACTCATCATGGCTAAGAAGACATCCGAAGGTTCGATCTTCTGACGACCGTTAAACAATACCTGAGTAAAAGCTCTGTTAAGTACACGCTCAACAGCCTGTGTTTTTCTAGGTTTAATTCCGTCTTGTTCTAGAGTGATTTCTTGAAGTTTAGTTTTTAGATAATGCTCGACATTCTTTTTAAGGAACTCAGCATCAGCGCCGTATCCATTTACACACTTATAAAAGGATTCGTCACATAGCATTGAAAACAGTAAGTGCTCAATGGTCAAGTATTCGTGACGTAGCTTTCTTGCCACGTCAATTGCTTTTTCAAATACTAGTTGTAGTTCGTTGCTTGGTTCTACCATTTATTTTCCTTTGTCGTTTTAATGCTAGGTCTAGTTTTAATTTACTCATACCATCTGTGAAACACACACCGTTGAGATGATCCAATTCGTGTAAAAAGCATCTGGCATCGATGTCGTCTAGTCTTATTATACACTGATTTCCGTCTCTGTCAAAGAATTCGACTACGATATGGCTTGGGCGTTTTACCGGAAGAATTAAGTTTGGAAAACTTAAACAACCTTCATAGTCTTGCACTTTTTCTTCATCTTCGGCAATAATCTTTGGATTGAATACAGCGAACGGTGTAGTAACTCCACTGAGTTTTTCAGTCTTAATTACAAATACCCTAGCTCTAACTCCAACCTGATTAGCAGCCAGCCCTCTACCATTTTCAGAGGCCATTAGTTTTACCATTTCTTCTTCTAGGTCTCGAGGATCCATAATTGGATTTTTAAAATCAAATTCCGGCAGAGTTTCTTTTAGAATATCATTTGGATAGGTTACTAATTTCAACATACAAGTCTTCCATTTTTTTAATTAGATCTTTATCAGTAAGTTCTGGAATTTTCACATCAATTGTTATTACAAATCTACCTGCTCTTCCATTATTTAAATCTTTAAAACCGCGTCCATTGCTGGCAAATTCGGCACCTGGTTGTATTCCTGGTCTAATGTTTACAGGATATGAATTCCCGTCGAGACATTTGACATGTTTCGTACACCCAGTCATGGCTTCAATTAGTGTTAGTTCTAATCGTGTACACAAGTCGTTATTGATTCTTTTAAAGTCTTGGTCGTCTTCAACTATGACATTAACATTGAGATTGCCGCGAGGTGCATCCGGTATAGAATCGTCACCCAGTCCTCCATAGCGTATAGTTTGACCAGAAAATACTCCAGCTGGCACATCAATTATAACTGCATGACTTCTACCAGATGGAGTTTTGTATCTAGCTTCTAGTTGAGTACCTAGGTAACTTTGTTTAATAGAAATGTTAATGTTTATTGTGACATCCCTGTTTCTTCTGCTACGCTGATGAGGGCGACCAGTAAATCCTTCAAAACCTGGACCAAATTTAAATCCAAACATTTCGCTGACATCGTGCCAACCTGGACCCATGTCTTGACCAAACGGATTAAATCCTTGCTGAGGAGGAGAATCGTATTGAGCTTTCTTTTGCGGATCGCTCAATACGTCGTAGGCCTGTGATATTTCTTGGAATGTTTTAGTGTCACCGCCGCGATCCGGATGATGTTTCATAGCCAACTTTTTGTAGGCTTTTTTAATTTCATCCGGTGTCGCTGTTCGAGGGACTCCTAAAGTTTGATAATGATCCATAACACTATTATATAGTGTTATGATTTAGCTGTCAATCTAAAGGTGGCATATCTTCGTCAATTGGTGGACGACTTGGCATTGGACGACTTACCATAGGCATAGCTGTAGCTACAGCGCCACCTGCCGCTAGTCCGCCGGCGGCAACTGCTGGTGCACCGAATGACGATGTTGTACGAGGTACGCTTCCCATGCCGCTTCCGCCAAAGCTAGTTGCGGAGCCTGTTGATCCGAAACTTGACGGAGTCGATGCACCGAAACCGCCTGCTGTCGAAGCGCCAAATGTTGAGCCGCCGCCCATTGGTGTCGATATTCCGCCATTGTTAGCTCCGTTTAGTTTTTCTTGTGTACGTCCCCAAGCAGCCAATCCTAGAACTGCACCCATAGCAATATGGTACAATCCAGCACCTTGTAAGGTCAACGGTTGCCATTGTGTTACTGGTTGTTTTAATGAAGCTTGTAATAGCGACCAAAGAACTGGAAATAATACAAAGTCAAAGAAACAAGTTCCCATATAAATCCAGCCCATCATTGGACGCCATTTAGAATTCATCCAGTCTTCTTTTTTCTTTTCGCTATCACTCATTTTTGCATAATCTTCTGCGGTCGCCATTATTCGCTCCTGTTTGAATTTATAGACCTAATGCTTTTAAAGCATCTTTTGCCATCTTAATGCCTTCTTCTGCGGCTTGTGTATCTGGGCCTGCGCTTGCTCCTTTTGGTAGTACACCTTCGCAAATTAGTGTAGCTACAATAGGACTAATTGCAGAACCAACAGCAATTCCTACACCAGCTGGGGTACCCCATAGATAGGCATTGCTAATTGTTGCATTGATACTATTAGATAATACATTGAACATTAAGTTCTTATTAACTTGTCCTTTAACACCTGGAATCATAAACAAGCCTTCGTTGATGATATAGGCAATAGAACAGCTTAATACCATTGTCTGCGCTTTAGTCACTTGCTTGCCACCTTGTGCGGCAAACCATGCTAGCCAAGTTGTACTTGCGGCAGCTGAATTAATAGTACCCGGGTCTCCAGGTGCTGGCTTCGGAGTAAAGTAAGCAACAATGCCTGTGGTAAGAGCCATGTTTAATCCAATGCGGCAAGCATTAGCATCTAACCAAGCATAGGTATCTTCTGCGGCCTTTTGTACAGCTTCTGCTCCGTCTTTGTAAGCATCAACTGCACATTGACTACCTTTCTTCCACTCATCACTAGCAACATTAACTCCTGCCTTAGCGGCTTCTTCAGTATTCTTAGCGACAGTATTAGCTACACTTGCTGTAACTGCCGCAGTGTTGTTGGCAAGACTTACGGAATAATTATAAGCATCTGTGGCTACTTTACTAGCATCTTTGTATAAATCAGTTGCTGTGTTAGCAACTGTGTTGCCAGCATCGGTAATTGCCTTACCTGCATCATTAAAACCTTTTTCAATGTCTTTAGTACTAGGTAGTTTGACTTTTGGAGTCTTAACCTTTGGCATCTTAATTCCCATAATAATTCCTTAAATGAATAAAAATAAACCTTGTGCGCTTAAGAATAAGCCCACTCCAGCTACAGCAAAGCTAGCCCAAAACATGGGCATACTAACTGCAAGGATACTTGCTGAAAGAACAACAATAGCAAGTTGGTATGCAGTTGATGCGTAACCAATCCATGGACTAGATTTCTTTGCTAATTCACGATCAGCCTCCATCTTACGAGCATTGACAGCAATTTCTTTCTTGTCTGCTTCCATACGATCTGCTTCTGCTTTAAATTCTTTCTTTAAACTAGGATCGCTAGTTGTCTTGCTAGCAATTTCATAATTAACTAAACGGTTATTCTTTGCTTGGTATTGTGCCCAAGCATTGTTAGCCCCCAGAGTATTAGTTAATACTGTGCTGGACAACTTTCCACCGTACCATGAGTTCACGGCCAAGAACAGAGCAAATACGGAAATGACCATACCTGCTTTGTCTTTGATTTTCGCTTCACGCTCTGATCTAGAACCAGGAACTGGTTTAGGTGCGTCAGGGTTCTTAGCTTCTTTGTTGATTAATTTTAATACTGAATCTACTACGCTCATTTTTGCTCCTTAAAAATCAAATAAGCCTTTTTTCTTTTCTTTAAGGTACTGCTGTGCTATCTCAGCACCTTTTGCTCTAACAATAGGGTCGGGGCTGTTTAGCATTTCTGCTATAAGAGCAGTCTTGGCCATCGACTCCATTGTTTTATCTCTAGATATGGATTTTTGAGTATCTGAATTAATACTTGCACAACCACTTAACAAAACAATTAACAAACCTAGAAATATTTTCATTTTACACTTTCGTAGATTTTCTTTTGACTTTCATACCATTCTTGCCAACCGTCAACTTTAGCAGAACATTCGTAATAGAGTGCATAGTTTTGTACAACTACTTTTAACATTTCTGTGATAGCAACTCTATCGCCTTCGACTTTCTTTAAACTTTCACATTTTTCTTTAAGAGTAGCAGGAGCATCTGGAAATTTTTGTTTAACTGGTACAGTAGCTAGACATCCTGAAAGTAACATTGTTACAAAAAGAATAGCGTATCTCATTTCTTGCCCTCCGCTGCCTTGTTGATATCGACTGCTTGATTGTGCAGGTCAATGATTTCTTTAGGTACTGGGCAATTTTCAATATACTTAATTATTTCTTGATTTTTTACAACTTCACGATCAACATATTTGATAATGTCTTTGCCTTTTTCTTTGATAATCTTTGTCTTTTCGACTACTTGAACTTCTACTTGTTTGTTAGTCTCGGCAGATTTTTCTTCTGCAATTTTTACTTTCTCTTCTAATTCTTGTACTCTGGCCTGCCATTTAGCTTCATTTGCGGATCCACCTAGAACCCACACGCTAAGGATAACAGCGGCTATGCCTGCTAGTTGAATAGGATATCTATATTGATTAACAAAAGGAATAAATTTTAATATGGTGCCGGCAAACATACCTATAACACCTGCTACAAGAATTGTAATCCAAACCCAGTCAGGTAATAGACTAAACATCCACATTATTTGCCACATTAGATTTTCTCCAACACTAGGGCATAGTTTTCATTTTCAAAAACAAATTTATCACCAACTTTTGTAATATTATAATTTCCAAGGTACTTGGTAAAAAATAATACTTCGGCAATTGAATTTCCTTCGAGCATGATTCTGCCTTCTAAATTTTCATAAACTTCAGAAGTCTTACCAAAGTTTTTAATTCGCATACGTAACGGTTCTGCATATTTCTTTTGAAATACTAGATCGTCATTGTCAATACTAATACTTTCAAGATAACTTCTGTTAAAAAAGTTTGAGAAGTTATTAAGATGACCTTCTTGAATTCGTTGATCGTAGGTGCTCTTGTCTCCAGGAATAGTTTCTTTTAGTGCATCAACTGTGGCATCAATACTATGAAAACTCTTGTAGTACCTAAATTTAAAGTTTTCAATTTCTGCTAGTTTACCTACTCCGTCTAATACTTCTTGAATTTGTTCGGCAATTCTACGATTTCGTTCAATTTCAACAAAGACTTTATATTTGCCATTTTTTAATTCACCGGGGGTAGAGTCTGCATCGAGAACAAAGTCATATCCACGTTCAACAAAGTTTACAAGATCTTTTGCAGGTTCTAACGATTCAACTGTGAATGCAATGACAACAATATCTTTGTCAGAACCCATTTTTGAAGCATATGAATCAACTTCAAAAATATTGTCAACCATCATTCTAAGATCTCCTGCTAGGAGACTTTCATTAAGCTGTGGCATCTGTTGCTCCCCCAACTGCTGGTGTAGCGTCTCCGCCAGTTGGTGCGGCTACTTGTTGTTGCTCTGCGGCTTGTGGTGGAGGTGTATCAACTCTTTCATTTCTTCCGATACCCATGTCTTCTTTCATTCGAGTCATGTAACCATTAAAAATATCACCAACTAATTTCTTAGGCATGGTAATTTCAACTAACCACACTGGTGTTCGATCTAACTTTCCTTTTTTAGTACCTGGTCTAATATCATCGGGACTTTTAATTTTTCTTGGCTCTATAAGATGTGTCTTTTCATAACGGACTTTACAGCCATAGTCTAATAATCTTTTAGCCGCCATAGGATCAGGCATCTTTTCTCTAGGCCACATGAAGCTAGCAGTTATCCAGTGACGCTCAACATTGGGTCCTTCGGCTAGTTCACCGTCTTGCCAGTTTTTATATACGTACATATCCATTTCATCAAGGACTCTTTCAAAGTCTTTGAGAACTGATAAACTGCTGTTTGTACTGTAGATTGATTCTACATTCTTAATGACGTCTAAAATATCACGCATTTTTAGTCCTAAAATTATTCTATACTTATTTAGCTAGTCTAAAATCATATGTTATCAGTTTACTTTTATGCCAAAAGTGTAAATAAAAATGTAGGGCCTCTGTGGTTATCGGGCGGTCACTACAGTTGTCCTACTCTTAAAAAGTGGGAGATAACTTTAAATGAGTAAAAACCGAGTGAAAAAACGTTTTACTTCTGACGTGAACGTAATTGACTTTCAACCATACCTTCCTGCCAAGAAGCAGAGAGTAAATCTGCTACCGCGCAACAAACATCAAGAAACTTACCTGTTTAAGCTAAATGACGACAGCAAAAATATACTTTTTGCTATCGGACCTGCTGGTACGGGTAAAACATTGCTGGCTGTGCAATTTGGTATCAAACTATTCCAAGAAGGTAAAGTGGATAAAATTATTGTCACGAGACCCGCCGTTTCAGTAGACGAAGATCTAGGATTCTTACCAGGTACGCTAAATGAAAAAATGGCCCCTTGGACAAGACCTATCTTTGATGTATTAGGAGAATATTATCAGCAAAAAGACATAGAGAATATGCTCTATGAAGGAGTAATTGAAATAAGCCCACTAGCATATATGCGAGGACGTACATTTAAAAATGCCTATATCATCGCAGATGAAATGCAAAACGCTACACAAAATCAGATGAAGATGTTGTTGACTAGATTAGGAGAAAATTCTAAGATGGTAGTCACTGGTGATCTAGCACAAGCAGATCGCTTAAAAGATAACGGTTTGATTGACTTTATTGACAAAATCAAAGGTCAACGCCTTGCACACATCGACGTAGTGACCTTTGATAGCTACGATATTGAAAGACACGATGCAGTTAGGGAGGTGCTCGAAGTCTACGGAGATTAATCCATTTTATGGGGAAGTTCTACATCGTGCTCATCTACGGTGTAGGACTTTTTATCTTTCATGTACTTGACCCATGTATTAAAGGTCATGTCATACATATATGAAAGTCCATTAAATCTTTTCCATGTAGTAGGACCCGATTCTCCGGTGTATGCTACAATAGGTTCTCTTTTGATGGGTATAACTTGAACTAAAGGTTCACCCATTTTAATCAGTACTGGTTTGTTCTCTTTTAACATTACGTTAATAGGATTACCCACTGCCCCTACATCGTGATCAACCCATCCGGGAATAGCTTCCCAGTTTCGATCTTCATCGTAGAAATACATAGGTTGGTACAATAAGCTATATCCCGGAGCCGCCCACATTTTCCAGGGATTGTCGAGTTTAGCTACCATCCTTACAGTAAATTTTTTAATCAAAAAATCTTGTAATTGATCTACTGGATGGTTTCCCGGATTGAATTTTCTACTGCTGTATCTTTGTAATACAGTCATTCCGTCATCTGTAGGTGTTAATTCGATATCACACCAAGCAGGAATTACAAAACCAGCTGAACAGTAATCGATAATTCCAGGACAAGATTTAACAGTTTTTATACTGTCAATGGGATGTTTTTCTTGCCTAACATAAGTTTTCATGTCTTTAAACTTTTTAGGTAAGAAATTCTTAGCTGGTTGTATAGGAGCATACTTTCTAATAGCCCATTCATCACAGGTAAAATAAATTTGATGTTCTTCTTTTTTCTTAAATGGCCACATTACTCATCTCCTAAATGTTCTACAACTACTCCTGATTGTTTGAGGAAGTTGATCCCCGCATCATCCCTATAGTTTTTACCATAGTAGACACGACCAATACCAGACTGATAGATAAGTTTGGCGCAATCGAGGCAAGGGCTATGAGTAATAAAAATATCAGCACCATCGCCACTGTCATTAGACTTCGCCAGTTTTGCAATAGCATTTGTTTCAGCATGTAATACCTCCGGTCTTGTTTTTAGTACAATATCGTAGTCCTCGCCAACATCTGCTTCAGTTACAATCTCGTATTCACAGTTGTTATCCCAGCCAGCAGGCATGCCGTTATAACCAATTGAAATAATTCTATCGTCCTTTACAATAATAGCGCCAACATGTAGCCTACGTGCATGACTAAGCTCTGCGAATGTTTCCGCAGTTTTCATGTATGCTTCTTTTAACTTTGCTTTCATAGATGAGATAATCGAATCAAGGTTGCCGCGAGATTAATTTCTGGATCGATGACCAATGTGTGATCAACAAGACCTTGCTTGATAATGAGAACAGCTTTGTCCTGAGTCTGTTCATCTCCAAAGATGGTAATGTTATCGTAGAGCCATCTATAAATTTCTTCCATCTCCTCTGGGCGAGCCTGACCGCAGACGAGTTTACGGGCTTCTGCAATTTTGCCCTTCTTGAATAGCTCAACCATTTCGAGCTTGTAATCTGCTTCACTGGTATCTCCTTTTTCTGGCATGTGTAACCTACCATCTAAACTGTTCATTTGTACTAGGTTAATACATTTACGCAGATCTGGGTAAGTTGCCTTAACAAATGTATCTAGAGTATCAAGATCGAACTCTACAGCTTCTTCTACAAGAATAGTAGCTACGCGAGCAGTAAATTCGTTAATGTCAACACGCTCTACGTGAAAGCCCTGGCATCGACTATGTATAGCTGGGATGATTCTGTTAGGGTAGTTGCAGGTAAGAATAAATCTTGCAGTAGTATGATACTCTTCCATAACTCCTCGCAAGATCGCCTGAGCATTTGGAGTCAAGTAATCAGCTTCGTCAAGCAACACAATTTTAAAGTCACCAAACGGAATCATGCGAACAAAGTTAGTGATCTTATCTCGAATTGTCTCTGCATTGTTTTCTCTACTAGCGTTGATTTCCATAATGTCTAGAGGATTGATATCTAGTTCATTAAACAAAACTTTAGCTAGAGTAGTTTTACCAATACCGGCATTACCGCTTAACAATAGGTGAGGAATGCTAGCTTCTTTAATCCAACGTTGTACTTGTTCTTTTTGATGCTCGTCTCTAAACACATAACTGTCAACAGTCTTTGGTCTATACTTTTCTGTCCATAACTCTTTCATTCTATTGCATTCCTTAAAAATTTATCAGCTTCAGCATCCACTACACGCTGGCGTAATTCTGTTGTTGAAAACGTATGCTCTCTTTTATTAAAATAGAACTTAATGCCACGATTAATACATTCGGCGCGACCAGTAAATTCTCGATGTTCATATTCTTCTCCTAGTATTCTAACATTAATAGGATAAGAAAGCAAGATATCTACAAGATCTTTTTCTGTAGCATAGACTACGATTTCGTCGACATACTTACAGGCCTGTAATTGAACAAAGCGTTCAAAGATACTTTGAACTGGTGTATTCTTTTCTTTGCGATCAATTGTGGGATCTGTTTGCAACCCAACAATTAGGTAGTCGCATTGTGCTTTGGCTTCTTTAAGCATTATAATATGACCCGCATGGAATAGGTCAAAAGTTGAGCAGGTAAACCCAACTTTCATACCATCTCCTCTACAATACCTAACACTTCGGCTAGGATGAAACCTGCACCAGCAAATACTAGATTACCACTAATCAGACATACGCCAGCTATAATTCTTATTCCACTTTTAGCAAGGCTAACATAAAAATGTCCCTTGCTTGTGTCTTTAGGTTGTATATTCATTTACCTCTTCCTTCTAAAACTTTTCTAGTTTTAAGATAAACGTTTTGAAATGTCCAAGGATAATGATAGAAACTATTAAATTTCTTTTGATCCATTTCAATTAGTTCTAATTCTAATTGTACAGGCTCTAATGGAATCAGTTGAGCCATTGGTTGTCCTGCTGGGATGAATATTTCTTTATGCCCCTGAGCCACTGGACTTAAAAATGTATTAATATGTGCCGCACCCTGATACTTAAATTCTAAAACACCCGGCGGTATTACATAGTCTTGATGCGTATCTCGATTCCACGTACAGTCTTGCATTAAAAAAGGAACTACACGATCTGTTTCAAAAAACCAAGGATTGAGTAATTTAGCATGAGTCCAACCAGTAAAAGCTTCGCCTATCTGCTCAGGAGGATGGGATCTGTTTAGTTCATCAGACTGCGAGCCAGGCGCATCGACACTGATAAGGTTTTGATGTGACCAAGTTATAATATGGTCTCTCCACATGGGTATGACAAAACCTCTTTTAAATAGATCGTTTATACCCGGACATACTTTTGATGTTGGAATCTTTCTTCCCATGCCTACTTCAACATAGGTCGGCAAGTTTTCCCACCATTCCGGATAAAATTTTCTAGATTCTTCTACAGGGAAGAGATCCATGAGTTGCTTACTAGCACTATAACATCTGACCTTTAATTTAGGCGACTTTTTCCAAAAAAACATTCTAGGTTTTTCTCCAATATACTATAGTGTACAGAAAAAAATAGAGTCTGTCAAGACTCTATTTTATAATATTAAGCCAATGTTAATCTTTAACAAACGGCTTCAGATTAGGTGGTGTCCATCCTTGCGGTTTGAGAACCTTGCCGTCCTCACGCTTACGAACTTTGCCAGTATCTTTATCAATCTTGGCGAAGTTAGTTCGCATAACTTCTTTCCAACCACCTTCGCCGTCGAATCCAGCACTATGTATAGCACCTGTTGTGACAACAATAAAGTCAAGTAATGCATCTAACTGCTCTACACGGTCTCCGTTGTCTAATGCTAGTTTTAACTCTTTCCATTCCTCTTCCATAAGGTCAAGGTAAAGTTTGTACTGTGCTTCGTTTAGTTCGCCTACTGTTTGATCGCAGGCCCGCATAAATTTTTCTTGGTCACGAAATGGATTTGTCATAATTTGGCAATATAGATATCTTTGGGTTTCTCGTCAGATTGAAGTAAAATATTGTTGTTATCAACACGCCTAATAATTAATTCATCACCGGAATCGTCTTGTATCTTAATACCTCGAGTCCAGCGTCCGTGTTCAACATAGATCCATTGTCCAACTTTTACATCTTGCTGTTCTGGACCAACAGCATATACTTTACCCCATCTGGGCCTAATTCCGGTATCTTTACCGTCTTGGCTAGGTATCACAATACCCGATTCTGTCTTAAGTTCGTCAAACTCCATATCAGAGATTAATACATGATCTCTAATTGGTTTTAATTTCCCCTTAACTACTCCATATGACATATTATTCCTCTTCGCCGAATGGATCTTGATCTAAAATGTTTTTGTCGGTTTGTTCAGCAACAGTTTTAGGTGCTTTAGCGGTCTTTTGTTTTGTTGGAATACTATCTGGATGCTTAGTATAATACTCGGCCATAACGTCTTCACGCTTACGAATAATTTTGCCACCTGCACCTAGCTCATCACCACGAGCATTTACGCGAGCATTACCAACAGCTAGAGTTAGTTCATTTCTTGCTCGTAGTTTATCAACATCAATTTCTTTACCCTGCATAGATTTATATACTTTGCGGGACTGTTCTTTCATAGCCATATTATTCTCCTTATGGTTATTATACTAGTACTTATCTCAGGAATTCGCGCCAGTCTAAATTATACTCTAAACTATTGATTTTATGTACCCCAAGGAGATACAAAACGTAACTGGCAACACTGCTTCCTCTACCTACACCCCAAACTATGTTATTTTCTCTAAGTGTGTCTACAAGATACTTAAGAAACCTAAGTAGATTCAGCATATCACGGGATTTAAATTCGTCCAATTCTTCTCTGACTCTATTAATTTGATCTTGAGTTTGACACTGACTTAAAATTAGTGAATCAATGTCTAGGGATTTATATGAATCGGGCATGTACCAAAGTGTTTGGCATGCTTGGTCGTAGTTAGAAATTTCAAAATGAGTTTCGTAGGGTTCAAGAAATTTAAATCCTAAAATTGATTCAAGATTTTTAATTTCTTGACTACGTTCTTCAACCAAGATTTGATCATTTGGGGATGGTGTATAACCTTGATATAAAGATCTAAAAAGATCTTGTTCGTTGAATACAGAGTTCGAGTATTTGTCTAGACGCATGTCAACATTTTAGTTGACTTTAATTAATTCGTCAAGCCCTTTGTCTCTCTTTTGGTATTCTTGTTGCCACATTTTAGCACGTCGAGATTTTAATTCTTCTTGGTACATTTCCAAAAACATAGTTATCTGTCGTTGCACTGTGGGGTTATGACTTTGCCAATATTTCTTGCCAAGGTCTTGTATGCGAGATTCGATCTCGGCGTCTTTTAATTTTGAAAAATCTTCAGCTAATGGATGCATTATACAGCCTCAAATTCTCCAAGGTCTTTGATAAAGATAGTACTGCCATTATCAGCAGACCAAACTTCAAGAAATTTTGAATTATCGCTAACTGCAAGTGTTAACGGAATAGTTGTATCAGATTTAAGAACAGAACCGCCGGGCCCGGCAAAGTTAATAGTAATTGCAGAACTTGAGACATTTTTAAGTTCCAATCTCATTTTAGTCCATAGTGATCCGTCACCTGGCCATCCACTTAGAGTAATTGTTGTGGAGTTATTAAAACTTAATAAATGATACTCTGCTTCGATTAGCGTAATAGAATTATCATCTGTTGCCGCACGTACAGTTCCGTATGTTTGAACCATTTCAACATTTCGAATTAAACTACCGTTAAAGTCGTTGTCGGCCGCGCCGCCACCTTCGCCAAGTTGTTCAGTTAGTACAACTTTGGTCTGAAGATCTGTAAGTTCAGATGCGGCTGTAGCTAGTCCGTTTTTAATATAAGAGAAGTTATCTCTAAAACCTTGACTGTTGTTGTCTTGTCCCGCAACTGGGTAATTTTGATCAATTGATTCGTATGAAATAGCACTTGTCATGATATAGTTGTCCTGTCATTTCTAAACACGAGATATTTATCAGCTGTAGATCCCTCGACAGAATCTATTACATATCTATCGATAACATAGTCAATTTTGGAAAAGCTAAAATCTGTGTTTGTTTTTAAGTAATTTTTGATATTAAGTATAATATCAGTCGCCCTACCTGGTTTGCAATAACAAAGCGGAATGGCCTTAACAAAGCCCAATTCTTGAACTGAGCCCTGCTGTATTGAACGCATCCATAACGGTAGATAATTTCTTTCAGTGAGACCTAACTGTTTTAATCGATATCTCCATAGAGAAATACTTGAAGGTTGTCTAAAGTATGTATTTGGATCCCCGGCATATAGATCATTTCTGTCTACACCAGCATAGAACGGACTAGGTTCTCCCCAGTTTCTAATTGGATAATCGTAAGGACCATTATAGAATACATTTGTTTGATCAACAGTAATTGCTAGATTATTTGGACTAGTAAATTCAACAGGGTCTAAATATTTGTCCCCTTGCTCCAAAGGATCTAGCATCTCAATGTAGACTACTTCATAGATAACATTGTTTGTGCCTGGCTCTGTTGCTCGTGCTTGTTTAATCTCACCAAATTGGAATCTTTTCTTTTTATGATTTCTTCCTAGAGCAGATACATATTCTGCGGCAGTCTTAGTTTCAATTCCGCCGTAGATTAGCATTCTCAAATCTGATTGTATACCAAAATTAGCGTCACTTGGTCTATAAATTGCTGTATTGTCAAACACATCGGCGTTAGTAATAAAAGATTTAAACAACGCTCTTTGATCTGGCTTTAAGAATGGTCTTACGTTGATATTACTATATAATCTATCGTTAGGAGTATCAACAGTTAATGTAAATGTTCTACTGATTGCACTATACCCAGATATGTCTCTAGCTTGTACAGTGAACTCGTATTTTTTATCAAAGGTAGTATCTAGAACATCAAAAGTAGTTTCGTTATTATCAAAGGTAATAATACCTGGACTTTCTAAACTACCAAACTGATTTACTTTGCCTACTATTTCGCCATCTAAATTTAATGTAAGTCCCGGAGGTAACGAACCACTTTGTACAGTGTACAAAATTACAGAATCCACTAATGTACTTTCTGCTTTAATTGATAATGCACTGATATAATTAGCACCAATGATCCCAAGGTCAGCAGGACTAATCCAATTCATTATACTGTCTACATCGCCTAGGACCTGCACAGTAAATGTTCTTTTGCTAACAGCAGTCTCTTCAGTCTCACTTAGTCTAGTTGCTGAAACTGTAAATTTATAATTTCTTGTTATTGCCGGTTGATAAGGTATAACACCAAACACTTCGGCTGAACCTGAGTCAAACTGCATTCCTGGAGGCAATCGACTAGGTGTTAGATCAGGATTAAGACCGTCTAAAGAATAAACAACAGGACCTAGATCAAGATCCTCGTAGGTTTCTAATTTAAATGTTTGGTAATTGTTAGCTCTTCTGATACCTAAATTTGCTGGAGTAGTCCAGATAGGTGCTCGTACATAAGTGATATCGGCAGTAAATGTCCCAGTGCCAACTTGTGTGATCACGTTGTCGGCTCTAAAGAAATCATCACCAACTACATATATTCTAAACTTTCTTCTGACTTCAGTATCGCCGTCGGTAATACTAACTATGAATTCGTAATTTCTATTTAACTTTTTAGGACTTTGACTAGGAGCACTAAAATCAAATAAACTTTGATCGTAGATATAACTGTCGTAACCATTAGTTGATCTGTAACCAAAGTCGTAGGCAACATTGTCAAATAATGTTGTATCGTAAAACCCATTACCGTCTCGTAGACCAATTGCTAGTGCTGGTTGTATCCAGCCAACAATCCTACCTGAATCGGTGAGTATTAATCCCGGAGGAAGCTCTCCATTACCGCTAGCAATAAAATATTTTAAACTTTGTCCAGCCGCAGTGTCGTTGTCTATAGCTTCAAGTTGAAAATCAACATATGAACTGTCAAGTATGTAATATGCATCGTTAGGGCCAATGGCCAGCCCACCTTCGGCAGTTAACCAAGTTGGTATATCTGAACCTTCAACAGTAAAATTAAAAGTTCGGTCTGCAACTTGCCCATTATAACTTGCTCTTATTACAAATTTAAATTCAGTAGTTCTAGGAACTTCAAACGGCGTACCAACTATACTATCATTGTCAATTCTTAGGCCCGGAGGCAGTTGTCCTGATATAACTTGAAAAGTTACAAGACTACTATCGTCAAATAGATCAGCGTATGAAACAGGCAATGGTTGATTTACAATAGAACGTTCAGCAATAGTTCCAAAACTGTATCCTGATTTTTCGGTCCATATTGTCAAGGCCATCGTTATTACCTAAAATTTATGTTTGACAGTGTAATATTTCCTGTCATTGTAACTGCAACATCATTACTGAAAGGGTTAAACAAAAGTTTATTTGCTCCACCTCTTAGTGATCTTTCATCAGTATAGTCATTATTTAAACCAGTAGAGTATAATATATCACTGGTGCAGTTATTGATAATTAAGTTCTTTAATTGTTCTGGTGTAGCATGTGGGTATAACTGTAAGAACAGTGCGCCCACTCCGCATACCTGAGGACTAGCCATACTAGTTCCACTAATATTAAGTTGTTTAAAGTTACTGTTTAGATGATATGCCGGAGCACTGAATCTATTTGTTGTGCTGGTACAGCTCATAATATCAGTACCGGGAGCATATAAATGTACACCTGGACCAGCTTCGCTAAATGTTACTTTTTGTTCAACACCACCAGCTCTTGTTGTAGAGTCAATACATCCTACTATGAATGCATCATTACTATAAGGACTAGACCCTCGATGATAGTAAACATTTCCAAAAGAACCGCTGTAATAATTATCATAATCTAATCCGCCAGCGACATCTATTTTAGAATAGGCATTGCCAGCGGCAACGCACACATGAACACCTTCGTCAATTAATTCTTGTAAGTCTGAGTCAACAGATGATACTCGAACAGGATGGCGATAACCAAAGCCAGTAAACACGCCGGTCATTCCATAGTCGGTACGTCTTGATGATCCTGACCAAGGTGTTCCTCTATAAACACCTCCAGTTATTCCACTAAATGAACTTCCGTAACCCCAACTCATGTTAACAATAGTAGGTCGCTTGTACCCTGTAACAGGATCAACAGGTTTATTTCTGTGCCATAATTTTACAACATCAAAACAATCGCTGATGGATATTCCTGTACCTGTGTCACCTGATCCTTCTAATCCATTGACTTTTAAAGAATATACTCTAGCATTTTTAGCCCAACCGTAGGTTTTACCAGCTACTGTTCCGCCCACGTGTGTACCGTGTCCGTCGTAGTCTCTATAATGATTGGCAGATTGTGTACCAGACACTCCACTGGCAGTGTACCAATTTATTTGTTGAACTCTGCTACTACCATTTGCATCTTGAAATTCTGGATGATCGACTTGTAGTCCGCTATCGTGTATGACAACATCAACACCAGTACCATCGAGAGTATAAGTGTAATCTCCACTAACGTTTGTACTAGATCCGTAGGGATTAGATCTAGATATACAACGAATCATACCCCAATTTAAAAAAGTACCACTGTCGCTAGTCGTTTTCGTAAAATTTCCCGACTGTCTAGCGAACGGAACCATTTCGATGTCAGTTCTTTGGTCCGGAGGTATTTCTACCCCAAACACTCTAGGATCTTGTCTTAACAGTTCAGCTTCTTGATCAGTTAATGCATAATGACAACTTCTAAGACTAGCATCTCGGTTATTAACAATGTCTACTCTTCGTGATGGAACAAATCCGTCGCCATCTGAAACGTTTTCAATTTCGTTCCAGAATGCATCATAATCAACACCTTTATTAAGACTTACAATGTATTCTTTCATATTTTAAGGCCAAGTTGTTAGTGCGGCACGCTTCCATGTGTTAGTAGCAGTGCAAACATAGAAATAATCAGCATCCCATGCAATTGTACC
>JACCDX010666339.1_pt1 | contig 27164 bp, 25 predicted proteins | sample 7449681 | NCBI WGS metagenome assembly JACCDX01 (sample SAMN15323450, study PRJNA562643) | freshwater metagenome | isolation source: river surface water | place: USA:Blue River Watershed | collected 2017-08-18
GCAGCTCCGCCCAATGCCCTACCGCCTCCATATCGATGCAAATCATGGCGGCGAGGTGCGAGCGCCCGCTGCCGAGCACCGCCACGTCTTTGATGTAGGGGCTGAACTTGAGGCGGTTTTCGATGTAATTGGGAATGTAGCGCTCGCCCTGAGCGGTGTAGACCACTTCAGACAAACGCCCCAGAACCACGAGGTGGCCGTCTTCTTCCAGATAGCCCGCGTCACCGGTGTGCAGCCAGCCCTCGCGCAGGGTTTGTGCGGTGCTCTCGGGGTTGCGGAAGTAGCCCTGAAAGACGCTGCCCGACTGGATGAGGATTTCGCCATCGTCGTTGATGCGTGCGGTCACGCCGGGCAAAGGACGCCCCACGGTGTGCAGCTGCACTTCGTTCGCTTCTTGCATGGCGTTGAACGCGGCGGTCTCGGTCTGGCCGTAGAGCTGACGCAACTGCACGCCCAAGGCACGGTAGAAAATGAAAGTGTCCTCGCCAATGGCCTCGCCACCGGTGAAGGCGTGGCGAATGCCGCTGAGGCCGAGTTGGTCTTTGATCGGACCAAACACCAGCGCTTCGCCAAAGAAGCGCACGAGGCCGTGCGTCCAGGGCACGGGCTTGCCTTCTAGGCGCAAGCGCTCATGGGCAATGGCACGGTCCATGAAGGCGTGGTAGATGGCTTTTTTCAGCGGCGTGGAATCTTCCATGCGCACCTGCACGAGCGTGAGCAAGTTGTCCCAGCTGCGTGGCGCGGCCAAATAGAAGCTCGGGGCGATTTCGCGCAAGTTGTGCAGGACCGTCTCGGCGCTCTCGGGAATGTTGATCTCAAAATGCAGCGCCACGCCCGCGCCCAAGGTGAGCGCGTAATCGCCAATCCAGGCCATGGGCAAATAAGCCAGAATGCGCTCGCCAAACTCAAAGGCTTGCACTTGGTAAGCGTTGGCCACGCCGCTGAGGATGTTGGCGTGCGAGAGCACCACGCCCTTGGGCTTGCCAGTGGTGCCCGAGGAATGGATGATGACGGCGGGGTCACTGGCTTGGGCCGTGGCGACGATGGACTCGGCGAGGCTTGGGTTTTGGGCGAGGCGTGCCGCGCCGCGCGCACCCAAATCGGCCCAGGAGACCAAACCCGATTCACCGTAGGCGGCAAGGCCACGCGGATCGTCGTAAACGATGTGGGTGATGCCGGGGTAGCGCTCGCGCAAGTCGAGAATTTTGTCCACTTGCTCTTGGTCTTCGGCCAGCACAAAAGTAGCCCCGCCCTGCTCCAGCACATGCAGGATTTCATCGGGAGTGGCGTCGGGATAGACCGGCATGACGTGGCCACCGAGTGCGGCCCCGGCGAGCATGCCGGTGTAGAGGTTTTGTCGGTTATCCCCCACCACGAGCAAGCCGCTGCCGCGGGTGAAGCCGAGTTCGGCCAAACCTGCAGCAGCTTGCAAGGTTTGGCTGAGCCATTGTGACCAGGTGGTTTCTTGCCAAATGCCGAGGTCTTTTTCGCGCAAGGCAACTTGTTGGGGACGGGCTTGGGCGTTGAGCGCGAGCAAGCGAATGAGAGTGGTGTTGGGATTGAAATCCCACTGAGCGGACTCACGCGACATCTTTGGCGCCTCCCAGATAGGCCTTGATCACGCGCGGGTTGCGGATGACCTCGCGCGGAATGCCGGTGTCGATGAGCTCACCGTAGCTCAAGACGAGCATGCGATCGCAAATGCCGGTGATGATGTCCATGTGGTGTTCGATGAGGAGCACGGTCACACCGCGTTCGTCCCGCGCATCGAGCACAAAACGCGCCATGTACTCCTTCTCTTCCTGGTTCATGCCCGCCATGGGCTCGTCCAGAATCAAAAAGCTCGGCTCGGCCACCAGGGCACGGGCGAGCTCCACACGTTTTTTCAGGCCAATGGGGATGCTGTCGACCAATTCATCGCGCACGCCTTGGAGCTGCATGAAGTCAATGACTTCTTCGACCTGCTCGCGCTGGGCGATTTCTTCGTCACGCGCAAACCACGGGTAGAGGGCGGTGCGCCAAACGCTGGGGCGCATGTGTACGTGACGGCCGAGCAAAATGTTGTCGAGCACCGTCATGCCGTTGAAGAGGGCCAAGTTTTGAAACGTGCGCGCCACTCCTTGGCGCGCAACTTGGTGGGGCGGCATACCCGTGATGTCTTGGCCATGCAAAAAGATCTGGCCTTTTTGGGGTGGGTAAAAACCGGTGATGGCATTGGTCATGGTGGTTTTGCCACTGCCATTGGGGCCTACCAAGCCAAAGATTTCACCCCGGTTGATGTGCATGCTCACGCCGGTGAGGGCGACGAGTCCGCCAAAGCGACGTTCAATGTCGACCACCTCCAGCACCCGATCGGGGTGGGCGGCGTTGGACGCGGGTGCGTGGGACATGGGCTTTGCTTTCCTGCGCGATAAGGGCTTGAGTCTGCCTGAGTTTGGGGCGATTGAGACGTGGGGCTGTCCCCTAGGTCTTTAAATTCCCACAGCCGCGCGTCCAGCGCGGTCACGGGCAATGATGGACTTCATGATTTGCGAGGTGCCGTCGCCAATTTGGAAGCCCAAGACATCGCGCAAGCGTTGCTCCATGACCCCACGGTCATAGCCGCCATGGCCAAACATGAGCAAGCACGCGTGAATGGCATCGTAAGCCAGTTTAGGGCCCCACCATTTGCACATGGCCGCTTCGGCGGTGTGCGGCAGGTGGTGGTCTTTGAGCCAGAGGGTTTGCAGGCACATCAAACGCGCTGCGTAAACCTGGGTGTCAAAATCGGCCAAGGTGTGCGAAACCCCTTGGAAGGACGCCAGTGGTTTACCAAAGGCCTCGCGCTGGGCCACGTAATCCCATGCCTCCTCGAGCGCGACCTGGGCCACGGCCAGAACTTGCAAGCCGATGAGGGCACGGGAAAAATCAAAGCCCTGCATGACTTGAATAAAGCCTTTGCCCTCGTCACCCAAGCGGTGTGACACTGGTACGCGAACGTTCTCGAAGAAGATCGAGCCGCGCCCAATGGCGCGTTGCCCATGGCAATCGAAGCGGCTGCGGGTGATGCCGGGCAAATCCATGGGAACGAGCACCGCGCTCACCCCTTTGGCCCCCGCCTCCACCGGCCCGGTGCGGGCGAAGACGACGGCCGCGTCGGCCTGGTCGGCCGCCGAGATCGAGGTTTTTTCGCCGTTGATGACGTAATGGTCTCCCACGCGCTCCATGCGCAAGCGCAAGTTGGCGGCATCCGAGCCGCCGCGCGGCTCGGTCAGGGCAATGGCAAAGAGGGCCTCGCCCTGGAGCAGTTTGTCGAGCCAAGGACGCGTGACGGCGGGGTCGCCATGCTCACTCAGAATTTGGCCATTGAGCGAGGCCAAGAGGTTGATGTAGGACAGGCTCAGGTCGGCCCGTGCGATCTCCTCGTGAATCACGCCCGCGGCGAGACACCCAGCCCCCTGCCCGCCCAAGTTCTCCGGGATTTCCGGAGCGATGAGCCCCATGCGCCCCATCTCCCGCATGAGTTCGCGGTCGAGGACGCGGGTTTGGTCGCGCTCGATGAAGCCAGGGGCAACGCGTTCGGTGGCGAAGCGTCGCGTTTGTTCGGCCAGGGCTTGCAGGGTTTCGTCTAGATAGGGGTTGGGCGGAAATTCCGGCGCGCTCATGCATTCTCCTGGGGGACCTGCGTCGCGCGGGCTCTAGGCTCTTGCCGGGGACCGCGTCGCGCCGCATTTATATCAATATATTGCTAAATATACGATCTCCTCCTGGCGTTCGCAACGCCTCAGCCTCGACAAACCGTCAAGGTTTTCCCTAGGAGCCAAATGAAAAGACCGCCACGCGGGCGGTCTGGAGATTGGGAAGAATTTTTTTTATGACAACAAGCTGTCTTAATCAGGGTTTGCTCAATCCGCCTTGATGTTGCGGCTGGCGATGAGTTTTTGCCAACGGCTGAACTCGGCGGCCTGGAAAGTGGCAAATTGCTCAGGCGTGTTGAGCACGGTCTCAAAGCCCAACTCGGCAAACCTGGCTTGGTTTTGGGGATCCCGGATGATGCTCGAGATGGCCTCGTGCATGCGCTTTTTGATGTCGGCGGGTAAGCCCTTAGGGGCGGAGACCGCCTGCCAGGAGTACACATTGGCTTCTTTGATGCCACTTTCTTCCAAGGAAGGCACATCCGGCAGCAGGGGAGAGCGTTTGGCACTGGTGATGGCCAAGGCGCGCAGTTTGCCCGACTTGATCTGGGGCATGGCGGTGTTGATGTTCATCCAGGAGGCATTGACTTGGTTGCCGAGCAAGTCGGTCATGACGGGACCACCGCCCTTGTAGGGCACATGGATGCCGGTGGTTCCGGTTTGCAACCAGAACAATTCGGCCGTGAGGTGATCGCTGCTGCCGTTACCCGAGGAGGCAAACGTCATTTTGTCGGGGTTGGCCTTTTGATAGGCGATCACTTCGGCAAGAGACTTCCAAGGCGCGGGGGCCGGCACCACGAGCACGTTGGGCGCTTGCACCACCACGGTGATGGGGTCGAGGTCCTTGAGTGCGTCGTAGTTGACCTTGATGAGGTGCGGGGCGATCACATAGGGCCCGAGCGAGGCGACGAGAAAGGTTTGACCATCGGCGGCCGCGCGGGCGACTTGTGAGGCGCCGATGGTGCCCGTGGCGCCCGCCTTGTTCTCCACCACCACATTCGCCCCGCCGAGTTTTTCGCCCATCTTGGCTGAGAGGGTGCGGGCGATCAGATCGGTCGAGCCGCCAGGGGGAAAGGGCACGACCAGGGTGATGGGCTTGTTGGCGTCTGGCCAGGCCCAGGCATGGAGTGTGGCGGACAAAGCCAGCAAGGTGGCCAACAGGGTTTTCTTCATGGGGTTTGTCTCCTTCATTCGATTGTTGGAATAGCCGAAATTTAACTCATGACGGAGCGCCAAAACGCGCTTCGCTCATTTGCATGAGGGTTTGGGTGCTGGCCCGCGCGGCGAGCAGGTGCGCATCGGCCCGCGGCAGGAGGCGGGAGAAGTAAAACTCAGCCGTCTCGAGTTTGGCGCGGTAAAAATCGGCGTCTTGTCCTTGGGTGAGCGCCTTCTCGGCCACGAGGGCCTGCTGTAGCCAACAATGCGCCATCATGACATAGCCGCTGTACATCAGAAAATCGACACTCGCCGCACCAATGGAATCGCGGTCTTTGCGCGCACGCCAGAGTAAGCGCCAAGTGAGTCGATCCCATTGCCAGGCGCGCCACCAAGCGGCGCGGGCAAGGCGCCCGAGGGTGTCGGTGCGCAGAAGGTGGGGCGTGGCCAGACGACGCATGCGGGAGGTGAAATCGCGCACGCATTGACCCCGGGTGGACAAAATCACTTTGCGCCCGAGCAAGTCCAGCGCCTGAATGCCCGTGGTGCCCTCGTAGAGGGTGGCGATGCGGGCATCGCGCAGGATTTGCTCCATGCCGTGCTCCTGGATGTAGCCATGCCCGCCATAGACCTGAATGCCCAGGCTCGCGGCCTCCACGCCGAGCTCGGTCAGAAAGCCTTTGAGGATGGGCGTGTAAAAGCCCAGTTCGGCGTCTCCCGCGCGGTAGGCGGCATGGTCACCGCGCCAGGCTGCGCCAAAGACGCGATCAGAGATTTGCACGGCGGCGTAAACCATGGCGCGGCCGCCCTCGACGATGGCCTTTTGGGTGAGCAACATGCGACGCACATCGGGGTGCCAAAGCAAGGCATCGGCCACTTGGTCGGGCTCTTTGGTGCCGGAGAGTGAACGCATGGAGCGACGCTCCCGCGCGTAGGCCAAGGCGCCCTGGTAGGAACGCTCGGCATGGCAGATACCTTGGATGGCGGTGCCGATGCGGGCGGTGTTCATGAAGGTGAACATGGCCTCTAAGCCCTTGTTGGGCTCACCGATGAGGATGGCGTGCGCGGCGTCGAAATTGAGCACCGCCGTGGCATTGGCATGAATGCCCATCTTGTGCTCGATGCTCGCGCAGTACACGCTGTTGCGCGCGCCGAGCTGGCCTTGGGCGTCGAATTGGAATTTGGGCACCAGAAAGAGGGAGATGCCACGCGTGCCCGCCGGCGCGTCGGGCAGCCGTGCGAGCACGATGTGGATGATGTTCTCCGTGAGGTCGTGCTCACCGCTGGAGATGAAGATCTTGGTGCCCGTGAGGGTGTAGTGCCCGTCGCCCGTGGGGACCGCGCGCGTGCGCACCTGCGAGAGGTCGGAGCCGCATTGGGGCTCGGTCAGGCACATGGTGCCGCTCCAGACGCCGCTGATGAGTTTGGGCAGGCAAGACTGCTTGATGGACTCGGGGGCGTATTGCAACAAAGTATTGATGCACCCCACACTCAGGCCGGGGTACATGTTGAACGCCCAGTTGGCGGTGCCGAGCATTTCGCTCTTGAGCAAATTGAGCGACATGGGTAGGCCCTGACCACCGTAGGCGGTGGGAAAGGCCAGGGTTTGCCAGCCCCCCTCGACAAATTGGGCGTAGGCTTCTTTGAAACCCGTTGGGGTGCGGACCTCGCCTTGGTGGAACTGACAGCCCTCGCGATCGCCCGAAACGTTGAGGGGGGCGAGCACCTCCTCGCAATAGGTGGCGGCGGCTTCGAGAATGGCGTCGACCAATTCGGGCGTGGCGGGTTCTCCGTCGGCGGGGTTTTGGGGCGCGAGCGCCGCGTAGTGCGAGGGGTAGTCAAACACCTCGTTCATGAGAAAGCGCATGTCGCGCAAGGGAACTTTGAAGGGAATCATTCTTTAACGCTCCAGAATGGCGACGACTCCTTGGCCGCCCGCCGCACAAATCGAGATCAGACCGCGGCCTTGGCCGCGGCGGGCGAGTTGTTTGGCCAAGGTGGCGACAATGCGCGCGCCTGTGGCGGCAAAAGGGTGGCCCGCGGCCAATGAACTGCCCAGCACATTGAGGCGGCTGCGATCAATGGGCCCCAGGGGCTCGGCCAAACCCAAACGCTCCCGACAGAAGACGGGGTCCTCCCAGGCTTTCAGGGTGCACAAGACCTGAGCCGCGAAGGCTTCGTGAATCTCGTAGTAATCAAAATCTTGCAAACGCAAGCCCGCGCGCGCGAGCATGCGGGGCACGGCATAGGCCGGCGCCATGAGCATGCCCTCATGGCCACCGACAAAATCCACCGCCGCGGTCTCGCTGTGGGTGAGGTAGGCCAGCACCGGCAAGCCGCGGGCCTCGGCCCAATCCTCGCTGCCGAGCAACACCGTGGAAGCGCCGTCGGTGAGGGGCGTGGAATTACCCGCGGTGAGCGTTCCCGCCCCCGGGGCGATGCGGCGGTCAAAAGCCGGTTTGAGGCTGGCGAGTTTTTCGGCCGTGAGGTCGGGGCGCAGGTTATTGTCCTGTCGCAAACCGAGAAACGGGGTCATGAGGTCGTTGAAAAAACCCTGGGCGTAGGCCTGCGCGAGGTGCTGGTGGCTGGCCAAAGCCAAGGCATCTTGCTCGGCGCGGCTCACGCCCCAGTGCTGCGCCATTTGTTCGGCGTGCTCGCCCATGGAGCAGCCCGTGCGCGGCTCGGCATTGCGCGGCAATTCGGGGCGCAAGAATTGGGTCGGACGGATCCGCATGAGGGCTTGCACCCGTTGCCAAGGCGTGCGGGCGCGGTTGAGGGCGAGCAAAGCCCGGCGCAAACGGTCGTTGAGGGCGATGGGGGCATCGGAGGTGGAATCCACGCCCCCCGCGACGGCGCTGTCGATGAGGCCCAAAGCGATTTTGTGGGCCACCAAGAGCGTGGCCTCCAAACCCGTGCCGCAGGCTTGCTGAACGTCGTAGGCCGGGGTTTGCGGCGAGAGGGTGGTGCCCAGCACCGTCTCGCGCACGAGGTTGAAATCGCGCGCGTGTTTCATGACCGCGCCCGCAGCCACTTCACCCAAGCGTTGTTCCGAGAGTTGGTAGCGATCGATCAGCCCCTGGAGCGCGGCAGTGAGCATTTCCTGGTTGCTCGCGCGCGCGTAGGCCGAGTTGGAGCGGGCAAAAGGGATGCGATTGCCTCCCAGGATGGCAACGCGTCGAACAGTGGGCAATGGGGAGAGGCTCATGGATGGGCTCGGGGTCAAGACGAAGACTGGGTGAGTTCGGCGCGCAAATGGCAACGCTGGCCTTGGGCGTCGCGCACCTCAAAGCGGCCGTGGCGTGCATCGGGCGCTGTCCACACCGTGGCGCGCGCCGGCAAGCGCAGGGGGCTTTGGAAATCACAAGCCAAGCTCGCCGCGCCCTGCCCGCCTTGCGGGTGCAAGATGGCCAAGGCCCGTGCCTGCGTCCACAGCCCATGGGCGATGGCGCGGGGAAACCCAAAAGGCTTGGCGGTCAAGGCACTGAGGTGAATGGGGTTGAAATCGCCGGAGACGCGGGCGTAGCGCCGACCGATATCGGCAGGCGCATCCAGCGGCGCGCGCTCGCGCAGATCGGGCGCGCTCGCGACAGCGGGCGCATAAGGTTCACCATAGGCTGGACGCACGCCCAAGCGCAGCACCGTTTGCACACAGGACCAGATGCAGGCGTTGTCACGCCAGAGGTGCAACTCGACGGTGAAGGCTTGGCCTTTGTCGTGGGCGCGCAAGGCCCCGGTTTGCAGCACCACCCGAAGCGCGTCGCCCACGGCCAAGGGCGCATGCTGGGTGATATGGTTGGAGAGGTGCACGGTGCCGAGCGCGGGCCAAGGACACTCGGGCGAGTTCATGTAGGCCAAGCCGAGTGGAAAACCCAACAGCTGGGGGTATGTGAGGGGCACCCCCGCGCGGTCCTCAAAGCCACAACAGGCGCGGTATCGCGCGATGGCGTCTGCGGTCAAGACCACCTGGGGCCTGACCCATTGGGCGCTGGGCAAGGCTGGCACGGGCCCCGGTTTTTTGAAAGATGAACGCAAGGTCTGGGCGATGGTGGCCCAGGGGCTTGGTGCGGCCAAGAGGGTATGGGGTTCGGACATGATCAGGCTCCGAGCCAATTTTGGCCGCAAACCCGCAGCACCTGCCCGTTCACGCCGGCGGCTTGTGGGCCCACGAGCCAAGCAATGGCTTCCGCCACGTCCACGGGCAAGCCGCCCTGACCCAAGCTGTTCATGCGCCGCCCCGCCTCACGGATGGCCAACGGAATGGCCGCCGTCATTTGGGTTTCAATAAAGCCCGGCGCCACCGCGTTGATGGCCAAGGCCTGCGTCTGCCATTGCGGGGCGAGGGCTTGCACCCAGCCGATCACGCCGGCTTTGGAGTAGCCGTAATTGGTTTGCCCGCGATTGCCGGCAATACCCGAGATCGACGACACCCCCACCACACGCGCCCCCTTGCGCAGGGCTTGAGCCTCTTGCATGGCTTGGGTGATGGTGATGGGCGCTTGCAGGTTGATGGCCTGGACCAGTGACCATTGATGGGCCGGCATGCGCGCGAGGCTACGGTCGCGTGTGATGCCCGCGTTGTGCACCAAACCGTCCCAGCCTCCCTCGGCCAGTGCCGCGCGCACCAAGGTGGTCGGGGCCTCGGGGTCGGTGATGTCCAAGGCCAAGGCTTGCCCGCCGATGCGCTTGGCCAGGGCTTGCAGGGGTTCTTGGGCCGAGGGCACATCTAGGGCGATCACACGCGCGCCATCGCGCGCGAGCGTCTCGGCCACGGCCACCCCAATGCCCCGGGCCGCCCCGGTGACCAAAATCTGCCGACCGGCCAAGGGCTGGGTGGGCGCGTGAGGCGGGAGGGACGCGGGTTGCAAGCGCAGGCTTTGGCCAGAGACATAAGCACTGCGTGGTGAGAGGAAAAAGCCCAAGGCCCCACCCAAATTGGCCTCGGCCCCCTCCTCGACCCAGAGCAATTGGGCGGTAGCCCCTTGGCGCAACTCTTTGGCGACGGCGCGGACAAATCCTTCCAAGGCGCGCTGCGCCACGGCTTGCGCCAACGTGGCCGCTTGTTCGGGGGGACGGGCGAGCACGATCACGCGCCCACAGGGCAAGAGGTGCGGCAAGGTGTGTTGAAAAAAGGCGTGCAGGGTCTCGCTTTGCAAGGGGTCAGACAAGCCGGTGGCGTCAAACACCAAGGCCTTGACCTTGGCACCAGGCGCCTCCCCCACGCCCCAGCGACCACTCATTACCCCCTGCTGCTGGGCCAGCGTGATCCACTCGGGCAAGCTGTGGTGCGCCAGACTGGGCGCTTCTAGCTCGGCCAGCGACTGGCTCAGGGAGGGCAAGAGTTGGGCCCCGGGACTCGCCCCGACCAGGACTTCTCCCCGCAAAACGGGACGATGACTGGAGAAACGCTCCAAGGCCCTGGGCTGTGGCAAGCCCAGACTACGGGTGAGCGCCCCTCCAAAGGATGAATTGGCAAAAGACAGGTATGCGTCTGACATGGTGTTGGCCCCGGAAAACCACCGATCATCCTACACCGGCAGACCCTCCCCTTGGCGCTAGGGGGCTTCGTCCGTTTTGCGCGAAACCTGGCCTTTGCCCTCGCGCGGGGGCTTGGCAAGGCGGGGGGTGTTATTCGCCGGAGGACTGGCGATTGGCCACGGATTTGAGCACTTGGTGATGAACCCGCCGCATGAGGAACCACACGGTGAGGACCACCAGCGGAACGGCGATGGCCGTGAAGAGGCTTGGGCTGCTGATCCAGTGCCGTGCTTCGAGGCCTTCGGCCACGTAGTGCAACAGGCCAATGAGGTAGTAACTGATGGCCGCCACGGAGAGCCCCTCGACGGTGGTTTGCAACTTGAGTTGCAAAGCCTGGCGGCGGTTCATGGTCTCGAGCAGCTCTTGGCTGCTTTGCTGTTGTTCGAAATCGACGCGGGTACGCAGCAAGTTGCTCATGTGGGAGACGCGTTCGGAGAGCGCGTTTTGACGGCGCTCGGCCCATTCGCAGGTGCTGCGCGCCGGCGTGAGGCGACGCTGGATGAACTCGGCAATGGTTTGCTGTCCAGCGTTGCGGCTCTCCGCGATTTCTTGCACGCGCCGGTCGATGAGCTCGAAGTAAGCCCGCGTGGCCGAAAAACGGGCGTGCGTGGCGGCATACTGACCCTCGACTTCACCGGCCAAGCGGGTGAGGCGATCGAGCAGAGCCGCTTCGTCACTGGCGGAGGCGTTGCGGATGGCCAAGGCCAGGGAGGCGAGCTCTCGCTCGGCGTCGGCCAAGGCCCGGCTGGCTTGCCGGGCGGCGGGCAAACCGAGCATGGCGGCCAAGCGGTAGGTTTCGATCTCCAGGAGCTGCTGCACCAAACGCCCTTGGCGGCGCGCCGAGATGGAGCCCGCGACCAAGATGATGCGCCCAAAGCCATCGGGGTGAATCTGAAAATCGGTGAAGACTTCGCCCAAACCGTCGGCGACAGTGGAGGCCACCAAGGAGTCCTCGCGCAACAACCCTTGCGCGGGGTTGAGGCCATCGACGCTGCGGGCGGGCAAGAGCCAGAGGTGAGAGCGTGAGAGGCACTCCCCCGGCAGGGCCGAGAGCCATTGCTGGGAGACGCCATCCAAGCCCCCGCTCAAGGGCAGTTGTGAGGGGGTCGTGCCCTCGGGCAGTGGGCGAATGAACGACCAGGAGACAAATTCCGTATGCAATTCCCAGCGCAGACGATAAGCACCGAGATCGGTTCGCAAGTGGTTGATGTGCTCATCGGGCACGGGCAAGTGCAAGTCGCGCAGCAAGGCGGCCAAGTGCGCGCGGCTCGCAGCGGCCGCGGCAGGATCGGCCAACATCACGAAATGCGAGATGGCCAATGGGCCTTGCATCGGCTCCGGCGGCCGAGCATGCACTTCATTGTGCAAGACCTGTCGTAGGGGGTGGTCGTTCATGCGCGGCCTGATTCGGAAAAGAGAGGGAAGGTTCCAATTCTAGTCGGGCGCATGAATCGCCCCGATAACCCTCAAATGGCCTCGATCAATCAGCAGCCCGGCTCGAGTCCGAGTTTGCGCAGCAGGGTCTCCATCAGGCACCAGCGCGTGAGCGCGCTTTGCAGGAGGTTGGCCCCGACAAAAGCGGTGAACGCCAGCCACCAGCTGCTGACATAAAGTGGGCTTTCTTCGATCCCCATGGCCAAGGAGGCGAGGATGAAGAGGCCGGCGATCAAGCGAACGAGTTGCCAAGATTTCATGGTGTGGTTTCCTTTTGCATCAACGATGCGTGACGTGGGCTTTGCGATACGCTGCAAAGTAAAGCGTGGGAATGACGACGAGCGTGAGGACGGTGGAGACAAAAATGCCAAAAATGAGGGAAATGGCCAGACCGTTGAAGATGGGATCGTCCAAGATAAAGAAGGCGCCGAGCATGGCGGCCAAGCCCGTGAGCACAATGGGTTGGGCACGGGTGATGGCAGACTCGACGATGGCGCGTTCAAAGGGCACTCCCTCGTGGACTTGCAAGCGGATGAAATCCACCAGCAAGATGGAATTGCGCACGATGATGCCGGCGAGCGCGATCATGCCAATCATGCTCGTGGCGGTGAACTGCGCGCCGAGCAAGGCATGCCCCGGCATGACCCCAATGAGGGTGAGCGGAATGGGCGCCATGATGATGAGCGGCGTGAGGTAAGAACCAAACTGCGCCACCACCAAGAGGTAGATGAGGATCAAGCCCACGCCGTAGGCCGCCCCCATGTCGCGAAAGGTTTCATAGGTGATTTGCCATTCACCGTCCCACTTGAGGCTGTACCCACGCCAGTGCTCCTCGGGCGGGCGAATGAAATACTCTTTCATGGCCGCGTCGTTGGGGGTGGGCAGCGCGGCGATCTCCCCGCGCATCTTGAAGAGGCCGTAGAGCGGGCTGTCAATGGCCCCGGCCATGTCGGCCGTGACGAAATGCACGGGTAACAAATCCTTGTGATAGATGGGTTGCTCGCGCTGGGCCTGCACCCGCTGCACCAATTCGCGAATGGGGACGAGGCGTCCAGAGGCGGTGCGCACCCGCAGTTGCAAGAGGGCGTCGAGATCGCCGTGTTGTTCGGGGGCGAGTTGAATCCAGGTCGAGGCAGGGTATTTGCTGCCGTCGTGCACATAGGTGCTGGCTTCGCCGGCCAAGCCCGCACGCAAGGTGCTCACGATGGCTTGCTGGCTGACCCCCAGTTGGGCGGCTTTGGCGCGATCTACCTGCAAGAGGGTGCGCGGTGCGGCGGCAATGGCGCTGTCGTCCACGTCCACCACGCCGGGGGTGCGCTCGAAGACTTGGCGCACCGATTGCGCAAAGGCGCGGCGTCCTTCGGCACTGGGACCATAAATTTCTGCCACGATGGGGGCCATCACGGGAGGACCTGGCGGCACCTCCACCACTTTGACGTTGGCGCCATGACGCCGTCCGATGTCTTGCAGCGGCCCGCGCACGCGGCTGGCAATGACGTGGCTTTGATCGCTGCGATGTGATTTATCGACCAAGTTGACCTGAATGTCGCCCATCTCGTGGGCATTGCGCAAGTAATACTGGCGCACCAAGCCGTTGAAGTTGATGGGGGCGGCCGTGCCCGCGTAAATTTGGTAGTGACGCACTTCGGGCACCGTGGCGAGGTAGGCCCCCAAGTCTTGGAGCGTGGCTGCAGTGGCTTCGAGCGGCGTGCCTGCGGGCATGTCGACCACCACCTGAAACTCAGACTTGTTGTCGAAGGGCAGCATCTTGAGCAAGACCAGGCCCGAGACCGGTAACACCAAGGAGAAGGCGATGAGGCCGCCGATGAGGCCGGCGAGCTTGCGGCGCTGGCGAATGCCCGTCTCAGCGCTGAGCAAGGGCTTGAAGATCCGCTCGAAATGGGGGCGTAAACGATGGGCCAAGCCGCCCTGGCCACCAGACGCCCCGTGCGCGGTATGGCCGTCGACCTTGAGCCAAAGTCGGGCGAGCCATGGGGTGACCACAAAGGCGATGATGAGGGAGAGCAACATGCCCATGCTGGCGTTGATGGGGATGGGGCCCATGTAGGGGCCCATGAGGCCCGAGACAAAGGCCATGGGCAAGAGCGCCGCGATGACCGTGAGGGTGGCCAAAATGGTGGGGCCACCGACTTCATCGACGGCGCGCGGGATGAGGTGCGAGAGCGAGTGGCCCGGATGCAGTTGCTGGTGGCGGTGAATGTTCTCCACCACGACGATGGCATCGTCGACCAAAATGCCGATGGAAAAAATCAAGGCAAACAGCGACACCCGGTTCAAGGTAAAGCCCCAAGCCCAAGACGCAAAGAGGGTGACGGTGAGGGTCAGAATCACGGCGGTTCCCACGATGGCCGCCTCGCGTTTGCCCAGGGCCAAGTAGACCAGGGCCACGACGCTGGCCGTCGCAAAGAGCAGCTTTTGAATCAGCTTTTTGGCTTTGTCGTTGGCGGTTTCGCCGTAGTTGCGGGTCTCTTCCACCACGATGTCGTCGGGTATGAGGGTGCCGCGCAATTGCGCGACGCGGCGCAAGACGGCTTCAGAGACGTCGATCGCGTTTTCACCGGTTTTTTTGGTCACGCTCAAGGTCACAGCGGGGTAAAGGGCCGCGCCAGCGGCTTGGTTTTCCCCATGCCAAACATAGCGCGCCGAGGGCAGCGGGCCCTCCGAGACGTCCGCCACATCTTTGAGAAAGACGGCGCGCCCGCCTTGGGCCGCGACGACCAAATCGGCCACATCGTCCACCGATTGGAGATAGGGCCCGGCCTCGAGCATGACCGCGCGATTGCCGCCGAGCAAGTTGCCCACCGGCAAACCCATGTTGGCCGATTGCAGGATGCGGCGCAAATCGTCGACCGTGACTTGATGGCTCGCCATGCGCTGGGGATCGATGTGAATCTTGATCGCTCGGCCGGGTCCGCCGAGGGTCACAACGTCGCGCGTGCCGGGCACCCGCTTGATGTCGCTCTCCATGCTCACGGCGAGGCGCTCCAGATCGTAGGCCGATGTCTCGGGGGTGCGGCCGCGCAAGGTGAGCGCCACGATGGGCACGTCATCGATGCCTTTGGGTTTGATAAGGGGCTCGCCCACGCCCAAACCCTTGGGCAGCCAGTCGGCGTTCTCGCGCACGGTGTCGTGCAAACGCACCAAAGCCTCGGTGCGGGGAACGCCCACTTTGAATTGCACGGTCAGGACGGCCATGCCCGGTTGCGAGACCGAGTAGACATGCTCGATGCCGGCGATTTTGGAGAGCACCTGCTCGCCGGGTATGGCGACCATTTGCGACACATCGCGCACGGACGCGCCCGGAAAGGGCACCAGGATGTTGGCCATCGTGACGTTGATTTGCGGCTCTTCCTCGCGCGGCGTGACCAGCACCGCAAAGACACCGAGCAAGAATGCAACCAAGGCCAGCAGTGGCGTGATTTGTGCGTGGAGGAAAAGCGCGGCGATGCGCCCGGAAATTCCCATGGGGTGTGCGTTAGACATCAGACCTCCCCTTAGCGCTGAGCGCCCTTGGGGTTATCGCGCAGCGCGCCCGCCAGTTGGGGCTGTGCCAGCAATGTCTCGCCCCCCGCCAAGCCCGTGAGCACTTCGACTTGTTCGCCTGAGCGTCGGCCCAGGCGCACTTGGCGCAGCCGGGCCTGGCCTTGGGCGTCGACCACGTACACGCCGGTCATCTCCAAGCGCCGCACGACGGCCTGGGCGGGAATCCAGATGGCGGGCGATGCGGCGCCCTCCCCTGCGGGCACATAGAGGCGCGCGTGCATGCCGGGCACGAGACCACTGAGGGCCGGGAGGGTGACGCGCACGATGGCGGTGTGGGTCTGGGCATCGACCGCCGGCAAGAGCTGATACTGGGTCACGGCTTGGGCACCCGCAGGGGCCAGGCCCGGGATTTCATATTTCAATCCCTCGGCTTTGCCGCTCAAGGCCCCCATCAAGCCTTGCGGGATGGCCGCCGAGAGTCGCATGACGCTGGGGTCGTGCATGAGGACCAAGGCGCGACCGGGCATGGCCATGTCCCCCAGGGTGACGGGAATTTCACTGACCACGCCGGCAAATGGCGCCACCACAGTGAAGAAGCCCGATTGCACTTTGGCGGCATCACTTTGGGCTTGGGTGGCCTGGAGTTGGGCCTGAGCAGACTCCCACTGCAAACGCGCGCGATCCAAGGCGGCCTGGCTGATGTATTGCTGCTGGAAGAGCTGCTGTTGGCGCTCAAACTCCTGTTGGGCTACGCGCAATTGGGCGCGGGCGGCTTCGAGTTGGGCCACGCTGCCGAGCACTTGTTGCTGGGCAGCCCGGGCATCGATGCGCAACAGCTCTTGTCCTGCGCGCACGCGATCTCCCGCTTTGACGGGGATGGCCACCACCGTTCCGGGCACCTGGGTGGAGAGCGTGGCTTGGCGCACCGATTCGACCACCGCGTCCAGTGCGGTCTGACGTTGGGCACTGCCCGGGGCAGGCACGGTCAAGGTGGCGGGGCTGGGCGCGCCCGTCTGGGCCGATGCCACGCTCAGGACCCCCAAGGCCATGCAGACGGGACGCAGGTGGCGCAGGAGGCGGGAGCGGATGTCACGCAGGGAGAGGCGCAAGGTGGAACGGCTCATAGATTGTTGTTTGCTTATTTGCTTGATTGTGCAATAATATAACATGTCATTGCCCTTGTTGCAAACCCTGTCTTTGCGAGCCGATTCATGAAAAACCTCACTGACCAAGCCTTAGAAGAGGTCGCCAGCTACTTCCAAGTCCTCTCCGAGCCCACGCGTCTGAAAATTCTCAATCTGCTGCGCACGGAGGAAATGAGCGTGGGGGAGATCGCCCAACAGGTTGGCTTTTCGACGGCGAATGTCTCGCGCCATTTAAGCCAGCTCGCCCAGCAAGGACTGATCCGGCGCGCCAGCCGGGGGACAAGTGTGTATTACGCGATTGCCGATGCGTCGGTGTATGAGCTGTGCGACATCGTGTGCGGCAATATTGCGCGGCAGTACGAGCAAGCCGCGCAGGAGCGCGCGGTGTTTCGGCGCGGGTAAGGGCTTAGCCGATGTAGCCCGGGTTGGGCAGCACGCCTTCGAGTCGGGGGCTGTTGGCCTTGCGCGGGCTGATTTTGCCGCCGCTCGCCTTGAGCCATTGCTCGACCACTTCCCAGACCGGCTTCAGGTTTTGCTTGCGCGCCTCTTCGGCCACAGGAGCCCACCCCGCCACTTTGTAGGTTTTACCCGCCTCGATGGGTTTGCCCTTGAGGCGCATGTCGTGGATGCGCTGCCCCATGCGTTCGTTGGGACGACACACATAGGTGAGCCCGCCCACGCGCACCATGTCACCGCCCTGTTGATAGTAGGGGTCGGGGTTGAAGAGGTTGTCGCACACGTCTTCCAAAATGGTTTTGAGGGTCTCGCCGGTCATGTCGGTGACGGTGGCGAAAGAATACGTGGTGGCGGTCATGTCGAGCAGCCACTCGCGCGTGATGGCTTGCCCGGGCAAGAGGGACGTGCCCCAGCGGAAACCGGGTGAGAAGGCGATTTCGGCCCCTTGCACATCGAGCAAAGCGTCGAGAATGAGTTGGTCGCCCGTGCCGTTGAAATTGCCCCGGCGGTAGAGGGTGCCCTCCGTGACGGCGAGTTTCTCACTGAGTTTGGCTTCGTAGGGCGCGCGGATTTTGCGCACCAAGGCGTCCATGTCTTTGTCGGCGGGCAGCATGTTGGCAAAGACCGGCAGGAGCTTGTAGCGAAAGTCACTGACTTTGCGGTCCTTGACTTCAAAATCGAGCACGCCCAGGAACTTGCCGTTGGAGCCGGCATTGGTCACGATGGTTTTGCCACCCTTGTTGCTCACCAAGGTGGCCACGGGCATGCCATCGTGGGTGTGGCCGCCGAGGATGGCATCGATGCCACTGACCCGCGTGGCCATTTTGAGATCCACGTCCATGCCGTTGTGGCTCAAGACGACGACGACTTGCGCGCCCTTGGCGCGGGCTTCGTCGACCATCTTTTGCATGTTCTCGTCTTGAATGCCAAACTCCCAGTCGGCCACCATGTAGCGAGGGTTGGCAATGGGGGTGTAGGGAAAGGCTTGGCCAATGATGGCGCAGGGCACGCCGTTGATTTCGCGCATCACATAGGGCTTGAAGACGGGATCACCGAAATCGTTGGTCTTGATGTTTTGCGCCACGAAATCCACTTTGCCCGCGAAATCCTTTTCAACGATTTCCTTCACCCGCTCCATGCCCAGGGTGAACTCCCAGTGGCCGGTCATGACATCGACGCCAAGGAGTTTGCACGCCTCGACCATGTCTTGGCCATGGGTCCACAGGCAAGTGCCAGAGCCTTGCCAGGTGTCCCCCCCATCGAGGAGGAGCGCGCCAGGGCGACTGGCCTTGAGGCGCTTGACCAGGGTGGCGAGATGGGCGAATCCCCCGACCTTGCCGTAGCGGCGCGCGGCTGCCTCAAACTGGAGCGCCGTCAGCCCGTAGGCCTCGGCGCTGCCCGGACGCAGCCCAGCCGTTTTGAGCAAGTGCTCGCCCACCAGGTGGGGCAACTGGCCCTTCATACCGGCGATGCCCAGGTTCACACTGGGCTCGCGGAAGTAAATGGGCAAGAGTTGCGCGTGGCAATCCGTCATGTGCAGAAACGAAACCTGACCAAAGCGGGGGACCTCGTAGAGGCCCTGCGCCGCACGTCCGGTTTCGGCGTGGGCGTACCCGCTGAGGTTCATGCCGGCCATGCTGCCAGCCCCCAGTACTTGCATGAATTCGCGTTTGGTCAGGTTCATGGTTCGTTTCTGCCCGGGATCAGCTCACGGTGGCTTCGTCGGTACGGGTATCGCCCTTGTTGTCTTTCCAAGTGACGGCCACTTTGTCGCCGGCTTTGGCGCCCTTGATGGCGAACTGTAAGAAAGGGTTCTTGGAGACGGCGGGGCCCCATTCGGCGGTCATGACGGTCTTGCCGTTGTGGGTGGCGGTGACGTCGGTGATGTGCCAAGCGGGCACGAGTTTGCCCGCCGCATCTCTGCGTTGGCCGGACTCCATCTCGTGGCTCATGAGCACGCGGACGGTGGCTTTGTCGCCAGAGGCTTGGGCGCGAATGCGCATCGGATCTGCCATGGTGTTTCTCCTGTTTGTTGCAATCGGGGCGAATTAACCGCCGCAGCCACCGAGGGTGACCTTGACTTCTTTTTTGGCAAAAAGGGCTTTGCCGTCGTTGGTGATGGCCACGGCGTAGACATCGGAGGACTGACCCATCTTGGCGCGCGTGGCGAAGTTGGCATCGACCTCTGGGGAGACGTTAAAGAGCGCCACCAACACGGAGGGGTTTTTCTCCACCAACACGAGCAGGTGCTTGACGTTGGGCAGGCTTGTGGAGACGCCCAAAGGCACGACGGCGCCGTTTTCGGCGATGTCGGGTCCGGTGATGGTGACGTCTTTGCTTTCGGTGGGCGCGCCGGCACCGACGACCTTGGCGACATCGGCCACGGTCTTGGCGTCAAACGCCGCTTTGTTGAAGGCGTGCGCGAACTGCGGGAACCCGGCACCAGCGAGCAGGCCGGCGACGGCCACGCTGCTTTGCAACGCTTGTCGACGAGTCGTCATGAAATTCTCCTATGACAGTAAAGAAAGGTTACTTTTTGGCGCCTTGCGCAATCCAGCTGGCGATGGATTGCGCATCCGCGTCCGGGATGTTTTGCGCTGGCATGGGGATTTGACCCCACACGCCAACACCGCCAGCCTTGATTTTGCCAGTGATGTAGTCTGCTTTGCCAGCGTGCTTTTTGGCGATGTCCGCAAAACTCGGGCCCACGAGCTTGCGATCGACCGCGTGGCAAGCCGTGCAGGCATACTTTCCAAGTAATGCTTGCGCTTGGCGGGATCCGCCATCGTCGGCTTTGGGCGGTGCGGCCGCCTGAGGCGCCTTGGCCACCGGGGGCGTGGCCCCTTCGGGCTTGGTGGTGTCTACGCCGATTTGTTGGCCCACGAGGCGGTTTTGCTCGGCCAGATTGCCATGGGCGTTGCGGGCAAAGGCGGGTAGGAAGGAGCTGACCTTGACCTCGGGCACGCAATCTTTCATGCACAAGGTGTTGGCGCTATCGGGCTTTTTCGTGCCGTTGAACTCTTGGCCCGGCCACATGGCGTGCTGCGTGCTCATGCCGTTGCGGTTGGGCATGCGCTTTTGCACCTCGGCGATGTTTTGATCGGAGAGGATGAAGTTGTCCGGCACGATGTTGCCCAAATTGAGCAGGTAAGCCACGACGCCGTAAACCTCCTCGGTTTTGAGCGATTTCGGCTGGGTCCAGGGCATGGCCCGGTTGATGTAATCCCACAGCGTCGAGACGGTGGCGACCTTCATGAGAGTGGTGCGCCCCGGGTAATCGGTGCGGGAGAGGTTGGCCACCCGTCCGGTTTCGATGTCTTTGGCGGTGGTGCCGCCCACGAGCGGGCTAAAGACCTCGTTGGACTCGCCAAAAATGCCATGGCATTGGGCGCATTTGGCTTCCCAAACCTCTTGTCCGAGTGCCACCGAGCCCGAACCGGGGGGCAAGCCTTTGAAGTCGGGGCGCACATCGATATCCCAGGCGGCAATTTCTTTGGCTGTGGCAAGACGGCCCACATTGGGGTACTTGGCCGATTGGGCGAGCGCGAGCGAGCCCGTCAAGCACAGGCCCAGCAGTACCGCCATGGATTTACGAGAGCTGAACATTCTTGACCTCCCCGTTCTCCTGCACCAACCAAGACTGAATGGCGTTGTTGTGATAGATAGAGCGCGTGCCGCGCACCTCGCGGAGTTGGCGGTAGTTGGGTTGCACGAAGCCCGTCTCGTCCTGCGCGCGGCTTTGGATGATGGCGGGCTTGCCGTCCCACACCCAATCGAGGTTAAACCGCGTGAGGGCCTTGGAGAGCACCGGTGTCTCCAGCCGCGCGGGACGCCAATTGCGCCCACCGTCAACCGAGACGTCAACGCGTTTGACCTTGCCACGGCCCGACCAGGCCAAGCCCGTGATGTTGTAGAACCCCTTGTCGAGCAAGACCTGACCGCCCGAGGGGGTGGTGACCACACTCTTGCATTCTTGGATGCTGGTGTACTGCCGGTGCAAGCCGTTGGGCATGAGGTCCATGTAGTGAATGGCTTCATCCTTGGTGGCATAGGGCATGTCACCCACTTCGATGCGGCGCAGGTATTTCACCCAGCTCACCCCTTGCACGCCGGGGACCACCAAGCGCAGGGGATAGCCGTTTTCAGGGCGCAGCATTTCCCCGTTTTGGCCATAGGCCACGAGCACCTCGCCCGAGGTGATGAGGCTCATGGGAATGGTGCGCGTCATGGAGGAGCCATCGGCACCTTCGGCCAAGATGAACTTGGCGCGTTTGAGATCGATGCCCGCGAGCTCGAGCAGCGTGATGAGGGGCACGCCAGTGAACTCGCTGCAGGAGATCATGCCGTGGGTGTACTGCACCGTGGGCACGGCCACGTTGGCCCACTCCACTGCGGAGTTGGCCCCGCACTCGATGAAATGAAACCGCGACACCGAGGGCAAGCGCATGATTTCGTCCATGGTGAACACCATTTGGTGTTTCACCAAGCCGTTGATCATGAGGCGATGCTTGGAGGGATCGATGTCCCACCAGCCCTGGTGATGGCGCTCGAAATGCAAGCCACTGGGCGTGACGATGCCAAAGAGGGATTGCAAGGGCGCGAACGACACCGAGGCTTGGTTGGTTTGGGTGAGGCCAGGGCTTTGGCGGCGCTGGAGGTTGGACTCATACACCGAGGGCACCCCATAACCATTGTTCGCCGCAACCCCCTGCCCCAAGCCCTTGCTGTGCTCGGGCAGTTGAAGGATATTGGGGTCACCCCCTTCAGTGGGAACCGGGTTGCCTTGGGCCAAGACGGCGGGTGTCGCCACCCCGGCTGCAGCGGCGGCAAAGGCGCTGCGGATGAAGTCTCGACGGCCCTTTTTGCCTTCTGCAAAAACTTGCCGAATGCCCGAGGCATCGAGAAAATGTTCGGGCGCTTTGATCAAACGTCCTGAGGTGCGGGAGGAAGCGGTTTGTTTCACTGCGGCTCCATGACAAAGTGTTGCGCCGTTGATTCAGGGGATCCCTTTAAATCAGCAGTTAATTATATTATGAACCACTAATTTAGACGATTTCTGACCGAAAGACTTTCAGGGTAATCCTGCATGCGATGAAGGCGCGTCTTCACTTTTCTTTGAACTTGTAATGGTCTCTGTTCAAGACAGCGGCAACGGCCGTGGAGTCTTCCGGGAAAAAACCGAGGTTGAGTTGGGTGCTGCAGTACTCGACCATGCCCCGCAAAAGCCCGGGCGTGTTGATGCGCCCCTTGGGGTTGTAGATGTCGTCGCCATTGCCCCCCACGTTGCGGATATGGCAGGCCGTGCATTTGTGCTCGGCAATGAGTTGCTCGCCCAATTTAAGGTCGGCCCCCTTGAAAATGGCGGGGGTTTGGGCGTGCGCCACAGCGCCCCCGAAGCCAAGGGTGACAAGCAAGCACAGGACTGTTTTCATGGGGAATTCCTCAAGCGTTCACCGCCTTTTTGGCCAATCGATACTGTTCTTCCAAATAACTGCCATAGAAATCCGGGATGGAAGCGCCCACCAAGCGGCGTGCAACCTCACGTCCTTGGGGGCCTAAAAAGAGCACCGTGGGCGCGATGCGCACTTTGCGCTGACGCGCCCAATCATCCTGAGTCAGGGTCTGGCCGTCAATGTCGCGAAACACCCGTCGATCGCGCAGGTCAATTTGCACGATGTGCGCCCCTTGGGCGCGCAGGTGCACCAAATGATGCTCGCGCACCGTATGGCAATAGGCGCAACCTGGCAAACTCACCATGACGATGAGCGGCTCGCCCGCGCGCAGGGCACGCGTGAGGGCTTCGTCCAGCGAATCTGGTGCGGGCAACGCAACCGCGGGGCCCGTCGCCCCCACCCCCATCCAGGCGCCCAAGCCCCAGAGGGCGATCAGCCCCAGTGCGGTGCGGCGGGCGATGGCGGGATGCGACAAAGTCATTTGCTTTCTTGCTCCATCAGCAAGTAGGTGTTGTAGGCGTTCATGCGATTTGCCGACTTGAACAAGGGCAGGTTTTCAAAGCGACGCCAATCGGTTTGGCGATAGGCTTCCTCGAAAGGCACCATGTCGGCGGCGGCTTTGCCCATGGTCTCCCGAATGTAGCGCAGGTAGTCGCGTGTGAGGGTGATGTCTTGTTTGGCGTCTCGCGTCTCTGGGCCATGACCCGGCACGATGACTTGGGCGTCGAACGCCAGCAGGCGATCGAGCGCCAACACCCAGCGACGGCTATCGGCCTGTCCGACAAAGGGGATGCGGTTGCGAAACACCAAATCCCCGGCAAACAAAACCTTGCGGGAGGGCACATAGATCACCAAGTCTTCGGCGGTGTGGGATGGGCCGACGGGGTGGACTTGGATGTCGATTCCGCCCAGCGTGAGGGTTTGAGGGCCCTGAATCCAGCGATCGGCGCTCACCAATCGGGTGTGCTCGTCAATCCAGGGTTTGAGGGTTTGGCGCGAGGCAACCAAGCGTGAGGCAGCAGACTCGGAGTTGAGGTACTCGCGTGCACGCTCGTGGGCCAGGATTTGGGCGCCCGCTTCCTTCAGGACTTGCAGACCATAAATGTGGTCGGCGTGGTAGTGGGTGAGGATCACCCACTTCACGGGCAGGGACGTGCGCTTTTGAATTTCCGCCAGCAAGCGACGCGCGAGTTCGGGCGAGCCCAGGGCGTCGATGACCACGACCCCTTCGGGCGTGATGACAAAGCCGGCGTTGGAGATGAAGTTTTGGTTGGCGGGGGAGCCCAGCTCCGAGAGTCCCTGGACCATGAACACGCCTGGGGCGAGCTCGCGCGCGCTCATGGGTGGCGCGGTGGGTGTGGCGAGCCCCCACCCGCCCCAAAGGACCATGGCGCACACGCCCAGGTGAAGGGCCCTGCGCAGAACTTGCTTCACAAGGTTTCCCACGCTTTCAAGGCCTCTGCCGCATACATGAGGCTCGGCCCGCCTCCCATGTAGACGCAGACGCCGAGCATTTCCTCGAACTCTTCGCGCGTGCATTGCAAGCGCTTGAGGGCCTTGACGTGGAAACCGATGCAGCCCGAGCAGTGTTGGCTGATGCCGATGGCCAGCGCGATGAGTTCCTTGGTTTTGGCATCGATGGCGCCAGGGGCCATGGCCGCCTTGGCGAGTTGTCCAAAACCGGCCATGGTCGGCGCTTGCGACTGGCGAAGGGCGCCCAGCGATTCATTGATTTGGGCGATCAGCCCAGGGTGATCCATCGTACTCATGGGTTCTCTCCAGTGGGGCCTTGAGGGGCCATGTGAAAAGCTTAAATATAAGCCAAAGTTTATGAATTGACATTCGCATTCTGCCCCTCACTACTCCCAAAGGGGAAGGTGATAGGATTGATCTATGGCAACGACTCGCAACAAATCCAGCCACGGTAACGCCAGTGTGACCTCGCGGGTCAATGCACGGGCCAAGGCGACCAATGGGGCCGGGCGCGGCGTGAAAGCGGATGGCTTGGGACCCAAAGTCCTCTCGGCCCAGAACGCTGAAAAGATGTTTCAGCGGGCCGCGGAAACTTTCCGGGTGATGAGCGCGCCCATGCGACTGCGCATCATCAACAGCTTGTGCCAGAGCGAAAAAAATGTGGGGCAGTTGCTGGAAGAAATTCCCACCACACAGCCCAATATGTCGCAGCACCTCAACACGCTCTACAAGGCCAAAATTCTGGGGCGCCGGCGTGAGGGGGTGCAAATTTACTATCGCATCATCAACGACCAAGTGGTCTCGATGTGCCGCGCCATGTGCAACCACATCACCGCGATGCCCGAGGGCGATTAGCCCTCTACTTCTGTCTGAGGCGATTAGCCCTCTGCGCCTGTCTGCGGCGATTAGCCCTCTACTTCTGTCTGAGGCGAATAGCCCTCTACGCCTGTCTACCGCGATTAGCCCTCCCCTCTTGCCTAAGGCGACAGGCCCTAGGCCGTGAACTCAGGGCTTGAGGTACACGTAGCCTTCGCGCGACTGCAGCCGCGCCACTTCCGACACGCCGGAGGGTACGATCTTGCCCTCCATCAGCACCCGTGAGGGCTCAATCTTGCGTGTGGTGAGGGTGTTGTTGCAGACGCGAAACTGCACGCCACGACCGGCGAGCTCGCCGACCGCACCGGAGAATTCACGCCCCTGGCTGTCTTTCGCACCTTCGAGCAGGAAATCGATGCCCGGCCCGTGCGTGACCACGGCAATCTGCGCTTTGGGATCGGCGTTGAGGTGATTGCGCACGTTATTGAGGATTGCGGCGGCCGTCTCCACACCGGTGTTGACGTGGTAGACGGCTTTGACGTCTTGGGCCAGGGCCGCCCCCACGCAAAACACCGACGCCATGATCGGCCCCAGAAAGCGAGAAAACAAGGATTTCATGGGGCTCTCCTTTGCCTGCCAAACGAACCTTAACCCAGGGTGTCCGCCCAGATGTTTTGCGCCCAGTTCCAGGCGTAGACCCCTTCGAGCTCGCTTGGCGCAGGGGAGACGCCACCCGAGCCGGGAACCGTTTTGTAGGTTTTGTCTTTCGCGTCGTACTGGTGTACCGAGGCCACGTGCACCACCAGCTTGTCGTTGACAAAGCTGTAGCAGGTGTTGCTGAGGAAGGGCTGCGGGTTGATGGGCTGACCGGAGAGTTCGGCCACCACGGCCGCGGCGGCGACCTTGCCATGCGAGTTGGCCATGTGGCCTGACTTGGGCATGAGGGGGGCGAGCATGATGGAGTCGCCCACCACGTGGATGTCCTTGGCTTGGGTGGATTCGAAATTGAGGTAGTTGATGCCACACCAGCGCGCGTTGATGTTGGCTAATCCGGCTTGGACCGCGATGGCACCCGCACGCATGTCAGGCAAGACGTTGAGGACGTCGGCACGAATGTCGTTTTGCACCTCGAACTTCAAGGTGTTGGTGCGCGCATCCACTGCCGCGACCTTGTGCTGGGGGATGTACTCCACCATGCCCTTGTAGTTGTCAGCCCAGAATTTTTTGAACAAGGGGCCTTTGGAGGTGACATCGGCGTTGGCGTCGATGATCAGCACCTTGGATTTGGGCTTGGCCTGCTTGAAATAGTGCGCCGCTTGGCTGGCCCGCTCGTAGGGGCCGGGCGGGCAGCGGTAAGGCGCTTCGGGAATGGTGATGGCAAAAGTGCCCCCGTCGGGCATTTGCTCGAGCTGCTTGCGCAGGGCCGCGGTTTCGGGGCCGGCTTTCCAAGCTTGCAAGATTTGGCCCGAAGCCGAAGCGGCCTTCAACCCCTCGATGCGATCGAACATGAGGTCAATGCCCGGCGACAAAATGAGTTTGTCGTAGCGAATGCTGGCCCCGCCGGCCACCGTGACGGTTTTCTTGCCCGCGTCAATGCCGGTCACATAATCGCGCACCACCTTCACGCCGTGACGACGATCGAGGTTGTCGTAGGGCGTGGTGATGTCCTTCATGGTCTTGCTGCCGCCAATCACCAGATTGGAGATGGGGCAGGAGACGAAGTTGGCGTTGGGCTCGATGAGCACCACATCGATTTGGTAGTCCGAGAGCATGCGCACATATTTGGCGGCGGTGGCGCCGCCATAACCCCCGCCGACCACCACCACGCGGGCATGCGCGGGCAGTGTGGTGGCGCAGGCGGCTAAGCCCAAAGCGCTGAAGGCGACCGAAGATTGGAGAAAGCTGCGACGTTTCATGGGGACTCCGGATCAGCGTTTAACGGAGGCGTAGTAGCCCGCGATGGTTTCGATTTGCTCGTTGGTCAGGCCCTTGGTGAGCTGGTGCATGACGGTGGCGGTACGGCTGCCGTCCTTGAAGGCGTTCATCTGGCGAATCATGTAGTCCTTGGGCATGCCCGCGAGCGCGGGGATGGCCGAACCTTCAACGGTTCGCCCTTCGGTGCCGTGGCAGTTGGCACACATGGCGGCTGTGGCGCGCACGTGCAGTGGGGTGGGGGCACTCTGGGCCCAAACCCCTGTCGCCAACAGGCTGGCGACGCCGGCCAACAGCAAAGAATGACGGAATTTCATGGGTTCCTCCAAGGAATAACAAACGACATCTGTGGCGACATTATCACAGCCAAGCCGTCATGACGCCTTGCATCGGTATTTCCCCTATGTAGGAGCGCCCCTTGCGGCACACAGCGCACGCCCCTTAAGGCTGGACCCAAGTCGGTGCCGAGTTGAGGGGCGGATCCATCCAACGGTCGACCAAACGGGCGCCAAACCACATGCGGAGCAAAGCGAGCCAAGCGGTCATGGAGAAGATGGCGCCGCCGGTGACACCCGCGCCCACCGCAC
>JACCDX010825213.1_pt1 | contig 27164 bp, 18 predicted proteins | sample 7449681 | NCBI WGS metagenome assembly JACCDX01 (sample SAMN15323450, study PRJNA562643) | freshwater metagenome | isolation source: river surface water | place: USA:Blue River Watershed | collected 2017-08-18
AAAGTTCGGAGCCGTCAGCGTTGTCAGTAGCACGGAAGTACAGGTAGTTCCCGAACACCGTGAACTCAGAGGGGGAGCTGCCGTCCACGCCCGTGTTGATATCGAAGACCAACTCGGTGGTGCTGCCATTGGTACGCCAAAGTTCGATCCCAGCCGCATCGTTCGTCGCTGAGAAATAGAGGTAGCCACCCAACGCGGTGAATTCGATGGGGTAGCTATCGCCAGTCGTGTCGATATCGGTCACACGGGTAGTGGTGGTGCCATTCGTGCGCCAGACCTCCCAGCCATGAACGCCGTCATAGGCGGAAAAGTAGACGTAGGTGCCCAAGGCGGCGAACTGTTCTGGAGAGCTGCTACCGCTGCCCGAGTAAATGTCGGCAATGCGCGTGGTGGTGGTGCCATCGGTGCGCCACGGCTCAAAACCGTGGACGTTGTCATTCGCCTGGAAGTACAGGTAGTCACCAACAGCAGTAATGAATTCGGGGTCACTGTCATCGGCACCGGCTCGAATGTCGGAGACGAGCTCGGTGGTGGTGCCATCGGTGCGCCACAGCTCCCAGCCGTGCGTGCCGTCATCTGCGCCGAAATAGATATGGTTCCCGAGGAGACGAAGGTTATACGGGTAGCTGCCGTTTCCACCCGGCCGAATGTCGTAGACGAGTTCGGTCGTGGTGCCGTTCGTGCGCCACAGCTCTCCACCCGAAATACCGTCATTCGCTGAGAAGTAGAGATAGTCACCAAGGGCAACGCTCTCGGAGCTATCCATGGCCGCCGAGGACTCACTCCCCGGTCGAATGCTGTCGACCACCGTGAAGGTGGGCGGGGTGGTGGCGCGCACCGGCACGGCCGCAGCCATGAGGAGCGCGAGAGCCAATACGGCGGAGCGACGGATCTTCTTGGCGGGCATCTGGGTACTCCCTCTATTCAGGCAGGCGTGGTGCCCGCGTCGGGGGATTGTGGCATGCCACCCAATTGGATGCGACTGCCCATGAGGCGAATGCTGGGGCCAATTTGAACGTGCGTCAGATACCTGACACGCGTATCGCTACGATGCTGGCATGTACCTCTATCAAGGCGCCGTCAAGGAATTCATCCGTGATGCCCAGCTTAATCGGCTTGCGGACAAAATCAGCGAAGCCTTTGCGCACGAGAAGGGCTATCACGCTGGTAAAGGCGAGTTGAACTCCTGGCGCAACTCCCTCCAGCAGATGTCCAATGTGTTCAGCCTGGCCGGACTCGGCCCACAGGGGGTTCTCGTTGAGCTCCAACTCCCTCTCACCTCAAAGCGGCTGGATGTAATGGTCGCTGGCAAGCGCACATCAGTAACCGGAAACGAGCCAGCTGAAAACGCAATCATCATCGAACTCAAGCAGTGGAGCCATGTCGACGAAAGCTCAATAACGGAACACGTTGCAGTCGCGTTCGCTGGCGGAAGTCCCAAGGACACCCTCCACCCAAGCGCTCAGGTTCATCGGTACGAGCAGTTCTTGCGAGATATGAGTGAACTTTTTTCGTCTGGTGAAGTCGGCTTGAGTTCGCTCGCGTTCCTCCACAACCTCAATCGAAACTCTTCCGGCGCCGCTCCGCTTTATGCGCCGCAATTCGCCGAGCTCCTTGGCTCGTCACCGATTTATGCGCAGGACCAGATTGAAGAGCTGGCCGGTCACCTTGCAGCACAGGTTGGCGCTGGTGACAGCACCGAGCTCATTGAGAAAATCTCAGCTTCCGAATATCGGCCAAGTAAGAAGCTCTTAGATCACGTTGCGTCCGTTATCTCGAACGAAAAGGCATTCGTGCTACTTGACGAGCAGGTTACGGCATACATGGCTGTACACGACGAACTTCAGCGCGCCGGAAAGAAGAGCAAGCCGTCAACATTCATCATCAATGGTGGGCCAGGAACAGGAAAGAGCCTGATTGCCCTTCAGTTGCTCGCCAGTGCCGCAGCCGAGGGGAAGACCGTTGCGCACGCAACCGGCTCTCGTGCGTTCACCGAAGGCCTCCGCAAGCGAGTGGGTCCTCGCGCGGGAACACTCATGAAATACTTCAATTCATTCATGAAGAAAGGTGAGCCGTTTGATTTACTCGTCGCCGATGAGGCTCACCGCATTCGCGAGACAAGCGCGAACCAGTGGACAAAGAAAGAAGACCGTGGCGGTTCCCAAATTGAGGAGTTGCTTGATTCAGCAAAGATCGCAGCCTTCTTTATTGATGACCGACAGGTTGTACGGCCGGGTGAGGTTGGTAGTGCGGCGTTGATCCGTGAGGCAAGCGCCAAGCGAGGTCAGCCAGTGTTTGAATACGACCTCGCGGCACAGTTCCGTTGCGGTGGGTCAGATACGTATGTGCGCTGGGTTGATCGACTGCTCGGCGTCAGCACAGATGGCGATGAGATCCTTGATATCGAGCAGGCTGGTTTCGACTTCTCTGTCGTGGAATCTCCCGCTGCACTTGAGCGGGAAGTACAGCAGTCGCTGAAGCAGGGCCAAAACTCCCGGCTAGTGGCAGGTTTCTGCTGGCCGTGGAGCGACCCCCTTGGCGATGGCACGCTTGTCAACGACGTTGTTGTGGGCGATTGGCAACGACCGTGGAACGCCAAGCCTACGGCTGGGCGCTTGGCCCCTGGAATCCCGAGCTCAAATGCGTGGGCAATCGATCCAGAGGGCGTCCACCAGGTCGGCTGTGTATATACCGCTCAGGGCTTTGAGTTTGATCGCGTTGGCGTCATCTGGGGCGATGACCTGGTGTGGCGAGCCAGCGAGGGGTGGGTCGCACAGGCTCAACACTCATTTGACTCTGTTGTGAAGCGTGCCGACAAGAAGGACCCTGAGTTCTACAGGCAGCTAATTGCTCAAACTTATCGGGTGCTCCTGACGAGGGGTATGAATGGGTGCGCCGTGACTTTCACTGATCGTGAAACGAGTGAATATGTGAAATCGCGCATTTCCAGCTAACTTCCCCGCATCGGCAAAGGCCCGGCGCGATCCATACGTTAGGACGGATTTCTCGCATGAAATTGAATACGTTACTCGTGGAACTCCGAGAGATCCGACTTGAGTTCAGTTGCATTTTGCGAAACCGTCTTTAGCACCTTCTCCGAAAAACCTTGTGGTGACAGGGCCGATACTTCCACAACGACATCGACACTCGACCCCGGCGTCCCTGCCAAGTGCGGAAGAAGCTCTTGCCCAATATCTGAGGCCAGTCGGGAGAAGTTATCAGCCGAAGTAGAAAATCGAGCGCGATAACTTCGCAGCGCCACGCCTTTGTTCACAGTCGGCGTTGATACGCTGGCGGAAGGTGGGTTAGCCTCAGCCGAAGTGTTTGGAAGCAGCACTTTAGTGATCTCGGCTTGCAACAGATAACCAGTATGTCGATCAATTACGGTGCCCACTCCGTGCCGAACGCCATGCCACGTAGCTTTCTGGGCATCCCACCCTTCTGCATATCCGAATCCAGAGTCTAAAAGTAGCCCAGAGACGCAATCCGACATAGCTGCTTCAAGTACTGAAAGGTCTCGGATTCTCGGCATGTAGGGGAAGCGGGTGAATGTCTCCTGCAGAGCTGAAATTTTGACTCCGCCGTGTTCATTCCACACTCCCTTCAACCTCTCTTCTTGCAGGAGGAGCTGAAGACGTGATCCAGAGTATTTAACTAGTAGCCGTTCGGACTCTGCCAGTTTTTTCCCAATTCGAACGTAAAGGTCTGACCCACCCATTAGGCGAATTTCGTGTAGCTCGATTCCCGGTGCGTCATTGGATTGTGTGGGGTCTAAGGCCCAAATGTACGCGTCATTGATTGCGGAGGTAAGTGAACGAGTCCAAGTTTCGCGTTGAGCTTGAGAGGTGCGGATTTGCGCAGCGTCTAGCACCAAGACACGATCATCTGCCTGCTGGCAAACCCACTGCCACGCCAACAGCCAACCTGCAGCTTCTCTTGCTTCTGCTAGTCGAGCTTCATCGGCAGCTAGGAATACCAACATGTTGCGATTCTGTCGCGGCCCACCAGATCTTTCTTTCAGAATATCCGATGCGATCTTCTGCGCACTATCTTGCCCGCCTGCAACCCGCGGCCATTCCGGGCCCAAAACTACCAAGCCAACTGAGTCTTCCTCCGGAACCTCGTTACCATTCGTAGGCGCAATATGGACACGGCCAAAATACTCCCGCCACAATGCGGAGGAGGAGAGTGATTTTTCAAGATGGCGCAGGATCTCCGCGTTAAGCTCATCAGTCGGAATCGATGACTTTCGTTGCTCCGCGGTGCGATTGACTGTTGGTTGCAGTGCAAACCAGTAGCGAGCCTGGTCGCTGTACAAATGTGAAGCGGTCCGAGCAAGCCGACTGAGTGCGCCTGAGAACTCTGATGGCTTTTCATTTGGCAGCATGCAGCTGAGGGCAATTTCCTTCCCCTCTAGCCCACGATTTGGAGCCGCGCCTGCGGGAGCAGATCCGAGAAAGATTGCTCGCGCTACTCGTCGTGTCATAAAGGTTCGTCCGTAGATTGCATTCGCTTCATCAATCAGTGCAGCTGCTGACCCTTCCCCTTCAATGTCCGAACTGACTACTGGGTCCCAAGCAGTTGTTAAGTAGCGATTTAGATCTGCTCTGACCTGCGGTTCGTCTAGCGGCACTGTACCGGTGAGAATCATCGGGCTTGCGTCCTGCCGACGCCAAAGCTCGTGGACCACTTTTGCTAATAGACGTAGCACGCCTCTGGTTCGCTGGAACTTTTCTATCGATGACCAGTCTTGATATAGACGTTCAAACAGCTCAGGATGGATGGGGTACGACCGCTCCATACTCTCTCGAAAATTCCCGGACTTTATTGCGTCTGGTAATTCGTTTTCATGCTTCCTATACGCAGCAAGGAATGCACCGATAACTGCATCTCTGGCTGCCACGCCATCAGCGCTTAGAGGCTCAAAAAGGCGACGTCTAACAATTTCAAAGGATTCGTACGCATCTGCAGGCTTCCACGGCGATGCAATCCGCTGTACGGTCTTGGTAACAACTGCATCAATCTCGTTGCGGCGAAGCACAGCAGCAATTTCATCCATCGCGCCTTGCGCAGCGGCACTACCCGTTTCTGTTGAGCTTGAAGGAAGCGAAAATACAACTAGGGCACCGTCAACCTCAGATGCCGATTCAGTTAGCTGCTGAATGAAACTGACATTCGCTTCAAGTGTCCCGGCCACAAGCGCAGATGCATTTTGCTCGTCATTTCGCCGCAACTGTCGCGCAAAGGTCACAAATTCATCGATAAGGATGAGTGAGCTGGCGCCATTTTTTGCGTTAAGTCGCAACACTTCACTGAATAGACCCGATCCAGGTGCTGTCCCCGTTCCATCGCTGGCAGAAACCAGCGCGTACCCCGCAGGGCCTGCAAGTTGATATGCGAGGTCGCCCCAGACAGTTCGAATCTTGGTGCCGTCTGGCATTGTGCGAATTTCGGCTGGGCCAACTTGATTCCCAACAAAAACAGCACGTTTGATGGCTGGAAGATCTGGAATGTTCTCATCAGAAAGTAGCTCTGCAAGAGATGGGATTTCCTTTAGGTTGTGCGCGCCAGCGAGATGATAGAGGGAGAGCAACGAATGCGTCTTTCCGCCACCAAAGTTTGTCTGAAGGTCCACGACCGGGTCCCCTTTCCCGGTACGTGCAAGCCGATGTGCTGCTGTGCTAATCAGTGCTCGTAGCCCAGCGGTAAGGTATGTACGGTCGTAAAACACGGCTGGGTCGCGATACTCAATGGGACCGCGCCCGGCATGGACGACTGATAGATCGGCGGCAAATGACGCATCACTGTGGCGATCTTCACGCACATCCTCACGGGGTAGCACGACCTGCCACCAAGGCTTGAGCCCACTCCCAGCATCAGGCGCTAATCCGAGCGTGGCTTCACCCTTGCGAGCCTGTCCACGACGTTTCTCGTCAGCGACCTGGCGAACTAGTTCATCCCACAGGTCCCCAATCAAATTAGCCTGTTCTATTGAACCAAATGTTTCAAGTAAGTCGCGCATGAACTGCAGCACTTGCAGCACTTCAGTCGAAGAAAACTTCTGCTTATGCGCCCATGTATTCCTTGCCTGTTTGATCTCAAATGCTCTTGTCTTGTCGCTGTAGTCAAGAATTCCCTCAAAAGCCGCCTTGAAGTAGGTGCTGTCGGTAATGCATGTGAGGAGAAAGGATGGGTCGGATGCTGCTTGATTCGGCCCACCAAAATCCCGGCGGTACCTATCATTCTGCCGCAACACAGACTCAACCCAGTCGGCTCCCAATAGAGCGCCCATACGATCGCCGATCGGCTTAGAAAGCCCATCAGTGAGGTGATCTAAACCTCTATCAACGTAGCTTGCGAGCGGCTGTGACAATTACTTCTCCCCCATATCAAGGTGCATTTGGGCACCGCTAGTGCCTACCGCAGACTTCAAATCTGTCCAGGATTGTCCGATCGCATTGTATGCAAGTGCCTCATCATCCCAGCCCCGTACTCGGCAGATATCAAACATCCGGTATGCAAGCTCTTTCGCCTGGTCAAGCAAACTAGGCGAAAGTAAGGCAGCAAGAGCAAGAGCCTCGCCCTCACTCCCGCCCGCAGCGCGTCCCGCCGGACTACCCTTAGGGAGCAGGCAAGCCAGTAAATGATGAAGTACTTCCCAAGTTGTAATCCGCGTGTCAACGCGTGGGTCCCATTGAGTAGGTAGGCTATCGCCCACTAGTAGTTGCACCTGCCCAGCTTTGGACGTAACCACGCCAGATCGTTCGAGATCCGGAACATTCAATCCATTCGCGTTTGCGAGCATTTGTGCGTCGCCATATGGGGCAACTCCAAACCTGTTCTGCTCAAACCAACGAATACACCATCGGGTCTGAGTGTCAAAGAGAGAATCGTTTGTACCAACCGCATCAGATACCGCCTTATTGATTAAGTCTAGAGCGGTTCGCATGGTCATTTTTCGACCATCAGACTCAAGCACTTTCGTATAACGGGTAAAAATAGCCATGCCAGGTCCAATAGCTGCCTGGCTTAGATCAAGGGCTCCGAGATCCCCATCTTTTAATCGTTCGATAGCCGCGACAAGTTCGGTCTTGAGGCCTAACGAAAAATCGCCTCGAGTCCCAACGGGCGCACTTTCTGGCCGCGGACGACAGACCATGAGAATGCATGCAGCAAGTGCGCTCGCATTATTGGAAGTTGCGCGGCCCGCGGCTTCTGAGCGAAGTGGGTACGTCATCACAATCTGAAGACCTGCATCTACAATACTTTGGAGGATCGTTTCCCAGCCCGACGAGCCCATTTCCTCATTGCCATCCTCATCTTCACTTTGGTCTGTATCGTTATACGCGTAGTAAATTGAAAGTGGGAGGTCAGGATTAGAAAAGGATCGTAGATGATGGAGTGCCTGTGTGAGTCCGCTTTCAAAAAACTGTTTAGCTTTCTCCTCATTACCTTCATGGCGGTCTCTTGCCATAATCAGCTCTTCTGCCTTCGGGCAGCTTATTGTGGCAAACGTTTCTGGATCGATGTCTTTCATTGATTCACGCAACCAAACGTAGAAGAAATCTGCGAGCTCAGCGTATGAAATAATGTCGTAATACGGCGGATCAGTAATTACTAGCGGCTGATTCTGTTCAGTCCAACGAATTCTCGTGGCATCAGCCTGTTTTGCTGATCCATTTGGATTGGCTGGCGTTCTATGGATTACCTCTACTGTCCGACCAACTTTTTGAAGGAAATTCGCGCCCCCTTTCCCAAAGAGAGACCCTTCGGCGTAGTTCCATTTCATTTGGATAGCCGGCCGCGCAAATAGGCTGCTAAGGGCAGGAATATTGGGGCTCCAACGAGCGATACTGCAGCACGAGTCCGCCAAGTTGCTAACCGTAATATGCAAATATGAACGAATTAGTTGCGCGTACGCTACTGCCCCGATTCCCCCAGTAGCAATCCCCCCAACTTCGCGACCCATTCCTGCAGCTAGTGCGTCTGACACTATGCGAGGCTCGAATTCTTTTATGATGTCGTGCAGAGTCGTTAAAGCAAGCATTTGGCGAGGCGTGTAGAGCGACGCCCAGGTTTCCATCCCGTACGGCTGCACATTGCGGGGAATAGAGCCATGGGCGACGAGTCCGCGCGGTTCCCAAGACGCGCGAGGTACCCCAAGGGCAACTGTCTCCTGCTCGAGTGTTGGCTGATGAAACGTCCAAGCGTAACCATCTCCAGCGGCAATTGCCATAAGGCGTGAAACGATTTTCCCATTGCTTCCTTGTTCACGAATGTAGTCAAAATCGATCGGCGCGCTGCACACCAAGCACTGCCCGCCCTTGCGGCCTTGGAACGCGGGCTCCGGAACCGTACCCTGGTAGTGCACTTCAAAGTCAACGCGTCGCGCGACGCGATCAATCACGGGTCGAACATGTGCCCCAGAGCGGGTTGAAAGCTTCCATTCTTTTACCAACGGGGTGATAGCGCCGCAGGTTGGATTAGGACAAGGAACGCTCCGCGCCCAAAGATAGACGCCTGGCTCGCTGTGTTCTCCATTCGCACCCACTACTTGTGGGTAAACATGACTAAGTCGTTTATACAGCTCCGCGTTAACATCTTCGGCGTATGCCGTGACATCGGCGCCTAGCGCTGAGAATGGTCCGCCATCGGCCAACTGCTCCTGGTTACGTACATGAACCGCACTTGCGTTTGCAAATCGCTGTGGCCACTCAAGCAGCATGTGTTGGATAGTCACTGCAAGTGGGTTTAGGTCTGAGCCATGTGCTTCCATTCCTAGGCGCAATGCTTCGAGTGGAAGTGTTCCGGAACCTCCGAAAGGATCGAGGAACGGCGGGAGCACGCCGCCACAATCTTGCTGAGCAATTCGACGCGCTTCATCCCATAAAGCAACATCGCTCGTTGATTCCCAGAGCACTAATCGGCGGAGAATATTGAACATTCGTAAACGTTCGTGCCGCTGTAAGTCAGTGGTCGGAAAGCGATCAGGGTGGGAGGAAGGATCATCAACTAGGGATGCCCATATCGCAGCTCGAGCTGTTGCGATTGATCGCTGCGCCCAGTACTTGTGTAAAGTTGTCGGGTAACCGACCTTTGGGCGGCCAGTTTTTTGTTTGATTGATTCGCGATTGATGTCCTCAAGTGGGAGTGCGACTTCAATGAGCTTCTTTTTGTATGTGCTCACAGTGGTACCTCCTCCCATTGGAACGAACTTGTCGTAAACACTGCTTGAGTCATTCCAAATTGAACCTTATCTGTGATTGGGGCTCTAGCGTAGCGCAAGCGGACCACAGCTTCCCCCTCAACGTCAGCAAGCGCTAGCCAATACCGGTCCTGCTCATTCAGGCATGTCAACATCTCGTTCCTAGTGAGCACAAAGTCGTTAGCCCCAGCAACTCTGCCTTTCACCTCAATAAATCGATGACCATCACTGAGTCCAGTGCTCGCATAGACATCGTACCCACGCTTCTCTGCACCAACGTCTTGGACGACGGACATGCCAAGCTGCTCTCGCTCATATTTCATGACTGCTTCCACTGCCAATCGCTCTGTTCTTTGTCGAGCAGCTACGTCTTGACTAATCTGCTGTTCAGTCGCGCCATGAAGTAGGGTTGCAGGGATTACTAGCGCTGCACCGAGCAATTGCGGATTAGTAGGGACGAGGTTGCGCTCCAGCGCGAGTTCCTCTAGTCGTTCTTTAAGCCTCTGCTCAAAATCATCGGCGCGAGCCGCCGCATTTCCGGCACTTAGCTTCGTCTTTTTACCGCGTAGTTCATCTGCTTTGAGCTCTTCCGCTCGGTTTCGCCACCATGCGATCAAGAAGATTAAGCGCTCTCTTACTGCAGCTGCAATGCGATCGATTCGAGGCTCTACGCGTGCGCGCACCTCGTCAAGGTGAGGTTTTGTAATCGCGGCAAGTGCGTATGTTGTAACCACTTCAGCAATGTTCGCTGTATCAACCCATGACAGCTGGGCCAGCGACTGAACCTTGATTCGCTCTTCCTCGGAGGCGGGCATAAGGTCAAGGTGCGGCGCTTGCCCTTCTGGGGCAAAGGTTCCATTTTTATTCAGCGAGACAAATGCCAGCCGCCGGGACACAGTCCGCTGGCCGCCATGCTCATCTGTTGTAGACGAATTGATCATGTCGTCCAGATAGAGCAATACACGCGGCTCGGTCGCTAGCGGTGAATGGTCAATTAGCACCGCCCCTTGGGCGAGTGCCGCGCGAGCGCGCTCCAGCGTGAGGTCAATGGTGGCGGCAAGCAGCGGGTGCCCTGGTGAAACAAACTCGGCCAACGGCGGCCCAAGCGTGAGCCCCTTTTCAAAGCAAACTCGCTCGTATTTGCCGGCAGTTCCACGCACGGGGTCTAGGTGCTTCGCTCGACTTTTGACTTCTGATGGGACTGCTTCCAATTCGTATCTACCTGGCTCCCGCTTGCCGATATCGCCGCCAAGCCGACTGTAGGCTTCAAGCCAGAACGATTCGATGAAATTGGGCTGCAGGCGCTGAGCATGTGCTTTCTCCATCTCAGCGCGCACGCGAGCCACCATTTCGCCGGTGAGGGCGTCGTCGCCGAGTGCGTTCGCATTCAAGATCTCCTGAAGACGGGTTGCGTCCACCCCACCCTCAACCTGCTGGAACAGTCGCGCACGAACGGCTGGATCCTCGGCGTAGAGAATTGCGTCGATCATGATTTCCCTAAGTGTCTTGCCGTCAAACTCCAGTTGGCCAAGTACGTCAAAAACCTGCCCGCGAAGCGCTTGGCGCGCCTCCTCTAGCTTCAACAGCAGGCGCTGATAAACATCCCCTTCACGGGTGTCTTTGGCGAGCAGATTCCACAGGTAACAAACCTCAGTTTGCCCGATGCGGTGAATACGTCCAAATCGCTGCTCAAGCCGGTTCGGGTTCCACGGGAGGTCATAGTTAATCATGAGGTGAGCCACCTGAAGGTTGATGCCTTCACCAGCAGCATCGGTCGCAAGCAAAATCAGAGCTGTTGAGTCGTTCTTGAACCTGTGCTCAGCGGCCCGACGCATATCTCGTCCCAGCGCTCCGTGAATTGAAACGATGCTTGAAGGATCCCCGAGTAACTTCCCAAGTTTACGTTCGAGGTAATTGAGTGTGTCGCGGTGCTCGGTAAAAATTACGATTTTCTTACGGCGCCGAGCTTCGTCTTGAAACTCCGGAGACTCTTGAATGAGTTTGCTCAGGTCTACCCACTTCGAGTCGACGCCTGACCGGCAGAGGGCGTCGGCTCGCATGCCCAGCGCTCTAAGAATTTCAATCTCCGCCGCTAGCTCTGGAAGCGTGGCCGCTGCGGTGGCGAAATCAATAACTTCATCTTCAAATTGTTCACCTTCCGCGGTGCCATCATCATCTTCAAAGTCTTCAACGTCAGCAATACTGGTGTCTGACTTATCAAATGCTGCAGCTCGGTCACCCTCATCTACAATCGCACGAAGCTCATTGAGCTTCGTTTCGAGACGATCCGCACGGCGTACCAGCGAGTTTCTGATCGCCTCTGGGCTCGAAGCTAATCGACGCTGCAAGACCTGAAGCGCAAAGCCAACAACAACGCCGCGGCGGCGCTCGCCAGAAGCCTTGAGTTTTTCAGCGCGATTCATTTGTTCGCGAACGTATGCCGTTACCGCTTCATACAGGTCCCGTTCCGTAGCGCTGAGCTCGTACCCCACGGAAGACGCACGTCGTTCAGGGAACAGCGGGGTGCCATCAAACTTAACAAGCTTCTCTTTAACCATGCGTCGCATAAGATCGGCCGCGTCGGGTGTTGGCGCTTTCGCGCCACGCTTCGTGTTTCGGTGGATTGCAAACCGCTCAGAGTCAATCAGCGACATAAAGATTTCAAAGTCGGCCTGTTTTCCATTATGCGGCGTGGCCGTCAACAATAGGAAATGTCGCGTCCGCTCAGCCAGTTTTTCGCCTAGCTCTCTCAACTGAGTCCGCTTGACCTCCTCGCCTTCAAGATGCGCTGACATCTTGTGCGCTTCGTCCACAATGATGAGGTCCCACGGCTCGGCCCGCTCCATTTGCTCAAGCAGCGTTTCACTTCGGCTAAGCATATGAACGCGCACAATCAAATTGTCATGATCATCAAACACATTTCCTGAAGGTGATGCATCAATCGCCGTAGAGTTAAGAATCGGGAATTTTAAGGAAAACTTTTCACGAAGCTCTGTTTGCCATTGCTCCACGAGGCTGCCTGGGCTCACGATCAGACAGCGCTTCAAATCGCCTCGTACCTGCAATTCTTTGATAAGGAGCCCCGACATGATGGTCTTGCCCGCTCCCGGGTCATCAGCTAGCAGGAATCGCAAAGGTTGACGAGGCAGCATTTCTTCATATACGGCGGTGATCTGATGCGGCAGCGGTTCAATCATTGACGTCGACACTGCGAGATATGGGTCGTATAAATGGGCGAGACTGATTCGCTTGGCTTCAACTCCTAGGCGGAACATGTTTGAGTCGCCCTTGAAGCTCCAAGGCACCTCATCACTTGCGAGGTCGTAGTTATTGAAGTCTGTTTCAAAAATTGCATGCGTTTTGGATGCGCCTGTCGGCAAGATGTATGAAATCTGGTGTAATCCTGGAGCGAGAGTGGTCAAATTCTGGATAGTGACCACCACATTGGGCTGAAGGCCCTTTACTCGTGCCCCCGGCTTCAATTCATGCAGGCTAATCATTGCTTCACATTGATTGGCAAGTAGGCGTGGTCAATGGGGCAAGGGCCACCACGGATGGGAGTGGAGCCCTTGAGCTCGAGGTGGCAGCAGCTTGCTGTTTGTCGATAACGGCAGCCCGAATCGCACACTTTGTGTCCATTGTCGCCCTCCATGCCTGGCGCCGCCGTTAGCGGTACGTGCGCCGTATCCCCGTAATGGTACGCGCTGAGGCTCCCTCAGAAGTGTGCCAGGAGTCTGGCACGGAGGCGCTTGTGCTCGGCCCGAGTGATCCGCTTGGCAGCAAGGGCCAGGTCAAGGTCGGCGAGCTTGGCGTTGAGGGTGGTACCCGCGCTCTGGCGACCTTTCTTGCCCGGTGCATCAGCCGCGAGTGAGGCGGTAATGGTCGCCACGAAGAAGCTGAAGAAGCCAACGCCCAGCACCATCAAGAGCGCTGCGGCCAGTCGCCCCTCGGCGGTCACGGGGGCAATGTCGCCGAAGCCGACGGTGGTGGTGACGACTGCCCACCAAAGCGCATCAAATCCCGACTGAATCGACGGGTTCTGCCCAAGCTCCGCGCTATACAGCCCCACGGCCGCAATGCCCACTACCGCGATCCAAAGAATCGCAATGCGCGAGAGGGCAATCGCCCGCCGGCCCATCGCCGTTGTCTCGAGCGCGGCGCCAATGTTCTCTGCCACCCGCAGCAGCCGCACCAGTCGCAGCAACCGTACTCCGCGCACCGGCGGGAAGATGCTCACCAGGTCAATCAGCGCGCTCTTGAAGTACCCGAAGCGGCTCGGCGCAATCCACAGCCGGAATGCATATTCAGCGGCAAAGAGGCCCGTCAGCACCCACTCAATGTTCGTGAGGTACTCAGGCTCCCCCAGCTCCGTTGACCGCACGCCCACATACACCGACACGGCAGCAAACAGCGCGAGCAACAGCTCCCACGCGCGCAGGTGCTTCTCTACGAATCGATGACAACGGCGGCGGAGGCTCATAGCGGCGATTCTACCTGTGCCGCGTCTCCATTTAGTCGTGGCCCGCAGAGCGCAGCAAGTGCTTCAATCACCTCCATCTGCACACCCCCGCCATGGTTTTTGGCCAGGGCATCCTGCAGACCGATGCGGGTGGCAAAAGGCTTGTTAAAGAGTTGTCTCATAGAGCCGTCCTTGCCAAAGATCTCCTCAGGGGTGGTGCCGGGCGAAGCATGGGTGCGCCACGCTTCGGTGGTGGCGAGCTGCTCCAGTACTGCTGGGGTGACAATGTACAAAAGTGATTTGATTGTGGGATGCAGTAGTCGCTCCCATCGATTCGCCTCGAGAAATGGCGCGAACAGTGCATCCGTCATCTCATCCAATGACGATTGCTGAGTATTTGCAAGCGCGCGAACTAGATCTGGTGTGAAAACCGGGAATTGGCCTAGAGATTCAATGTTTTCCTCAATCAGCATTGCGGGCAGCGTAAACTGTGAAGCACTCCATCTGAGTGATTCCCTATCTACATTCAACAGTGCCCAGCGCGGCCGTGTTGCGACGGCGTAGTCGCGTTGGCTGTTTGGCTTATTTGAATTCGCCGGGATATTGATCAGGGTGCCGAATTCGAAACCTTTTAGCGTGTACGGCTCGCCGAGCAACGTGATACCTGCGCCACTAGCTCGATAAGTGATTGCACCTTCAACAAGGCGCTTTAGTACTTTTCTGAACCGGTACCCCCTGGTCTCTATCGGCGTCCGCCGGTCATTTCTTAGGTATAGAAACTCCACTTGTGATTCGGAGAGTGTCCGAACCTCGAAATCCTCACTAACAATCCCAAAAGCTTCGCCGAGCTTGGCTAGGCTATCGGCAGTACGCCTCAAGCTTTCGGCTGTGCCAATTGCGATGTTTGACGTCCTGGCGAGGTGCATCCCTGCGGCAAAGAGTCGCAGGCATAGCTCTCCGCCTAGCCATGGCAATCCCAGTTTGCGAGCCTCCCATCGCGAGAATCCATCTGGCAATGCCACAGCGAGTGGCCCCGTGTTGGCAACTATGCACTCATTAGCGTGCGAAACTATGGAATCAGCCAACTCACCAACTGTCTCCACTGTCAGGACGCGAATAGGTTCTCGCACGCGGTCTTTGACTATTTTTCCTCCGGGGAAGAGGGTCATCTGACCATATAAATCTGGATTATTGGTTTCAAAAGTTCGGATCAATTGGTCGGCATGTTGTGCAAGGCTCTCTGATTGCCTGAAAATCGCCTCTTGTCGCACCCAAACCTGGGCGTCTTTAGCGAAGAAGTGCGCGTTGGCGGCTCGGGCTAACTCCAATGACTCATTAAAGGCAAGTGCTGCCTCAATCATTCTGCTTTGGTTGATTCGTGCCCTAAGTTTCTTGTTTCGGATTTCGAAGAAGAGTGAGTTGGTAATAGATTCACGGTGCAGCATGTTCTGACGCTCATCAAAAGCGATCCTAAGTTGTGCGTTCTTTGGAAACGTCTGCGCGCCGGTGGGAGATTGCTGGGCAAGCAGAGCAATCGCAATCAGCCAGTGCTGCGGCCAAAGATCCTGTGCCTCATCAAGGATGACGGTGTCATACTCTGGCGTATCCAGTTGAGAAACAAGAACTATTTGATGTGCGGTAATCAGGAATGGGTTCCTCTGCCCAATCATTTTCTCTTCTACCGCTCGCTTCAACGTCGTTTCTCTTGCGATAACGCCCCCGCCTGGTCGCCCAACTCCTTCTGCCGCGCGGCGAGTAGCTTCTGGACGCGTAGTCGTGCCAATTAGATCAGCCGACCAGATGTCGAAATGCTTGCGGTACTTTCCCCACGAGGGTATGTGCCGCTGAAGCCGTCGCAGCCTGTTTTTTAGTGAAGTACTGGCAACAATAAACGCGACACGCCGGCCTCTTCCAGAATCTATCGCGGCTTTGCGCATCAGCGTTGTTGTTTTTCCGCTACCGCCGCGCCCATCAATCAGCAGTAGGGGTGATGAACTCTTCAGAATCCCTGCGTTAACCTCGTCGTCATCCTCGAGGGATAGAATGCTGTCAACTTCCAAGAATCCCCGCCCGGCTGACGTCCGCAGGAATCGATCGATTGCGAGCGCATCGTCCGCCCCGTCTGTCGCAAGCTGGAACCGAGCAATGGGACAGCCGCCAAGGATGCTTCCGCCGGTTTCAGTCTTTACGGTTATTCTCCCCGGCGTTAACTCGGTGTCGTCCAGATAGTCCTCGAAGTCTGTGACGAATGCCTCCGCAGCGCGGCGTGTTGCCGTAGCGCTAATCAAGGCAAAGATTCCTTCGTGGTTATCGGCATGTTTGTTTCGTATTGCGCCAATGCTATCTAGCCTGGCTTGTGTCTGAGCCTTTGGGTGCAGCCACGGGCGGTTCGCCCAGGCGATGATTCGTTTCACGTTCGGGAGCTTGGTTTCCTGAATGAACCAATCTTGATATTCCTGAAATCGCTCAAACACCCTGGACTGTTTATCAAACACACCACGTGCAAATGCGTGAAGCATCTGTGCATCTGTCACGTTGTTGTCCAGTGAACCATGCGCAACCCAGTTATCAAAACTCGGCAGCGTGCTTGGGGCCTCAAACTTGTCATACAGCTCTGGTTCCAGAACATATTTCAGGAGAGATGACGGAGGCGGCTGCAAGCCTATCGCGACCGAAGCGCACAAACCTTCGGGTGAGACCGCAACGAGGGTGATACTCGGCCCGCGAAAATCCACAATGGCTTTTGTATTCGACCCGTTGGGGATTGAAACCTCCCTCGCAAGCCGGATCAGCTCTTTATCGCCCTCGTCCAGCGGGCCAAAGCCAAGTCTTGCGGGTGAAATCCAGCAAGCAGAAAAGTCTTCAACCGGAGAGATCTCTGCAGAAGCGTATTCCCTTGCCTGAATCAGCACAGGATCAGCACCGATCGTGTGATGTGGAAGATATTCTTCTCCGTGAATTACTGATTCGGAAGCCGACCGAACCAGAACTACGTTTCCGTTTTTAAGGATTCCGATATCGCCTGGTAGAAAGTTCTGCATCTCCTACTCCGCCGCTGTGTCAGCGCTTGCCATATGTAGATTCAAAAGCAATTCAACTAGGCCATTACGAAGTGCATTCTTGCTGGAGTTATGGATCATTACGTGCGGCTTACTATGGCGCTTAACTGCATCTTTTGCCTGGTTCACGAGCGTATGGCCCGCTGGTTTCGCAATAATCACGACGCCTGCACAACGCAGTGAACCAATGGCTTCATCTACCTCTCCTGATTTGATTGGCTGAGATCGCTCCTTGAAAATCCAATCTCCCCACACAGGGTCTGCTGGATGAAGTTCGTTGAAGGCTGCTACAACATCGTGTGAGTAGGTACCGCCAACAAGGAGCACCAACTTGTGATTTGCAATTATTGATTCTTTTACGTATTTCTTTGCGATACTTAATCGGGCGCTTGCAACTCGTTCCTGCTTAAAGCGTTCAGTGTGCGGGGCTCGTGCTGCCCCAATTTTCTCGGCAGCAGCAGTCAGCGTCGTGGCGTGTGCTGGCTGCAAAGAGGCCCATCGACGCAGCACCGCCTCATCATGGGAAGCAGCTGGCTTTTCTGGCGCGGATTCATGTAGGCGCACAAGCGCATCAAGCCCTGGCAGAACGCTTATCACTACTTCGTCAGACGGGTTGCGCTGATCTCCAAATTGCTTGAGTAGCAATCGCAGGCACTGGCCTCGAAGCTTCTCATCCTCAACTTGACCTACCAGTGAACAGGCTGCGGTCAGGTCCGCACTTGATTCCGCACGATTTACGAGTTGGCGGAGTGAAGGCTCGTCTTTTACTGCAAGATGCGAGATCACTTGATCATGGACAAGGTCATAGGTGTAAATGACCTCCCGTTCCAGAGCTGCTTCGACCAAGCGCCCGACTGCTGGCGGCTGCAATGTGCCGCAAGCCCGCATCGTCCTTATTGTCCAGTTCTTCCGTGTCGTTTGCTCGCCAGCCGATGACGCAATCTTGTTGATCAGCTCAATCCCCAGATTGACTATTGAGTGCTGTGTATCTGTAGGTGCCCCTTGGGCAGCCAGACCTATACGCTCGAGAGTAAGGACAGAGGTTGCGCGGTCTTGCGAGGCACGAAGCGCCGAGATTAGCCTGCCGTGCTCTTTCGCGAGTGCTGGCAGTGCGGCTGTAGTGGCGCGTTGCAAGACCTCGTTTGATACAGATGTGCCGCTAAGCCCCTCAACGAGTAATGCGATCCCCTGCTCGGCCGTGACAGGGCCGCCGCTCTCGCCGTGCTGAATGAGTGCAGTTTTATCGCCATGGGCAAGAGCGATACGAGTTTGCTCTGCGCGAACAAGATCCGCGCTGGCAACGCCCCGGTCGCTTAGAATCCGTAGCATCTGTGAAGCCAGGTTTGGGTCGTGCTCGACTAGCGCAACTAGATCCTGCGCTAATTGATCGTCGTACTTATGGGCCACGGTTCGGCCTTAATCCAGCCGGCCCTTTTGGACCAGGTGGCTGCCGACAGCACCGTAGTTCCCTAGCTCGTCCTTCAGGCTAACCAGCTCTATTGGCCCGACCCCTAGTTCGGTCATCGTTCGAATCGCAGCTTTCCAATCAACTCGCATCGCCTCAAAGAGGCCTCGTCGGTCAAACTTACTGAGGTTTCTATTGAGCTCACGACTTCCCTTGAAGAGGTACTCAAGTGTCCCTTCGGGCAGCTCTAGTAGCAACTCGCATTCGTAATCCGAAACTTCTAGGCGTACAAGCTGGCGATATTTCTTCTTATAGGACTTGTGCCCTGGCTGCATTCCGGCTTCACTAAGCACTTCGGCGATTAGGTCGTCTTCTGGTTCGCTAGGAGTTGCTGCACGGCGGGACATTTACGCCTCCTTCTACTGATTGCTCTTGACGCACGCCTCCGCCTCGGAAGCACCGTCGTCACTCATCGAAAGCTGGGCGTCCGAAGCTGGACCATCGGCCCAGTCCGTGAACTCCAGAGCAAGCCCGTTGACCGAGAAGAAGCCGACAACCGGCTCAAGGTCGTTGGTCGCCCATACGCCAATCTGGCCATTCCCTTCGCCGCCGCCAGAGAAGTCCATCTCTGCCGCAAGGAACCAGACTTTAGAAAAGTCCGATGATTTCACGGCCCAAGCGTTTCGAAGCGTGCCGCCACCGGCAGCCGTAAGAGGCAAGATGCTCTCAATTTTGGCAGCGGATACTGCGATGCAGCGGTCTGACAGCGCCGATGACTCGCTTGGTTGGGGGTTGCTGCTATTGCCAGGTATTGGATTATTCCCTGCATCGGTACTAGAGCGCGCCGGCGTAGAAGCGCCAATCGCAACGAATAGAAGGACGGAAGCGCCAATTGCTAATGGATTACGCGGTTTTCTACCGACTGCGACAGAAAGTGTGATGAGGAATACGCCGGTCAACAGGCCTGGAACAATACTTGCGCTTTCGCGCCCCGAAGGGATTGTCACAGCGACCGAGGTGAACACAAGCAGGCCAAGCGCGATAACGGCCCAGTAGACTTTCTGGCCCAGTGTTTTTCGATCTTCAGGGTTTCGGGGATCACCGAAGAAGTTGACTACGGCTGAAACGAAGGTAGTGCTTTGCTTGGCGGGCATCGATTACTCCTAACTTGGCTGAGGCAACAGTCGCTAGCTATGTGCCCATGTTGACAACAATGTGATTTTACCTCAGGTTCGTGCCACCATGATGGCACGTTGCAACGGTAGGGTTAGAGCGTTGAATCTAAAGTGAGGAGGCCTGATGGACCTGGACAGCGGCGAGATCTACTTCATTCGTGAACAGGTCGATGGTGAATACACGGAGTTCACCAAAATCGGCAAGGTTGCCGAAAAGCCTGGCCGCAGTTCCCTTGACCGAGCGAAGGAGCACCAAACCGGCAACCCCCGCCCGCTCGTGCCGATCAAGGTTGTGCAAACAGTCTTCGTCTCAGAGGTTGAAAACACCCTGCACCGAGAATTCGCACCCAAACGGATTCTTCCTGGTGAGTGGTTCATCTTGAACGATGCGGAGATTGAGAAAGCAATCGTACGCTGCGGCGAACTTTCTGTGGCCAATGCGCAGCTCATTCCCCTGTTTGAACAGGCAGATGCTCTCGCCACCAAGCCTTCCACCGATGAGGTTACTCCCGCGACCGACGATGCCATCTCTTGGCTACGAGCATATCGCCGAGCTGACTACGGGATCAAGCTCATTGAGGCGACCAAAAAGAAATTGCAAAACTATCTTGCGGAAGCGGCGTCTCGTGACATTGACGTGTCCGAGTTTGTTGACATCACCACAGATCGTCCACGATTCGCCCTAGACAACGATCTTTTCAAACAAAAGCATCCAGAAATTGTTGCGGCCTTCACAACCGTTTTAACCGAGTTTTCATCAAAGACATTTAGGGTAGTGCCTAATAGGGGGGAAGCGTTAGATTCTGATGGCGAACTAGCCGAGGTCGTTGCTGTGACATCTGATCTGGAGCGTGTGCTCCAAGAACCGACAGATGATCGAGATGAAATTGTGAGAATGCACACGCTCTATTTCACAATGATTGCGACACAACCAGTGCTCAAGAAGCAGAAGGAGATCGCAGAAGCGCGAATCAAAGTGCTTTGTGGCGTGAACGCTGGAATTGAAGGTGTCTGCAGTTGGCGACGTGTGAATGAGGAGAAATCCAGAATTGACTGGGAGTCAATTAAAGCAGCGCACCCGGCCGAACATGCATCCTGCAGTTCATGGCGTGAGCCAGTCACCAAGGTCAAGATTAGGCGTGGCGGGGGCGGCGGGTATGACAACGATTAAAGCTACGCCTAAGACTCTCGACACGGGGTGCCGGCGGCGATGAGCACGATTGACATGACAGATCTGCGCCGCCGCGTCAACGAGAATGTTGCGGCTCTCTACGCAGGCGAGGAGTTGCCGCATCAATTCACTGCTGAGGAATCGCTTGCGCTCAGACCCCGAAAATCGGGTGGGTTCGGTATCCAACCTGATGGCCGCATCATGCATTGCGGGACTGCGCTCTGGGATAAGACAGAGTTGGATATAGACCTTTGGAACGACCAGATGCGCATTGAGGCGGGATTTCTGCCCGAGAATTCTTCCGAGGAATTCCGAGCGAAGGTACGAGCCGACATTCCGCGCCGCCGCAAGCAACATGAGGAGCTTGTTGCCAGCGTGCGTAAACTCTCTTCTACGCGCCTGATCATGGGTTCGCGCGATGGAACTTCTATGCAGAGTTGGCTCTTCCTTCTCGTCGGGATAGTAGCGGTGGTAGCTGCCTGGCTCTTCTTCCAGCGCTAAAGACCGCAAAGGTCTTTTCGTCAATCGCGCCGTTAAATGCCATCAAGCTGACACGATGGCGCACCATACTTGTTCCACGTATTCAAGCAGAGAGAGGAGATTGAAGCGATGACCTCCTACAGCGAGGATCTTGAACTTGAAGACCAGAACGAAGAGTTGCCACCCTGGGAGCGACCTTTCAATGTGCAGCGCGGCGGCCCAGCGGCAGGACTTGACCTCAGCGGTATGGAGCTATCAGGCGATCTCTCGGGCATCGATTTCCGCAAGGCGATTCTCGGCGGCTGGGACCCCGAGGACGAGGATGAAGATGAAATCTACGGGCCAGGCGGCACACCTGACATTCAGTACACCGACTTCAGCGGCGCCAATCTCACCGGAGCGAACTTTGCAGGGCAGGATCTCAGCGGGTTGATCTTCGTCGGCGCTGTGCTTCAAGGGGCAAATCTCTCGCGCTGCTCTCTCGGCGCAGATTTCACCGATGCCGATCTCTCCGGCGCCAACCTCCGCGGTGCGAGCGGCATCGACGAGGGTGATTTCAGCGGCGCGATCATCGACGACATCAAGGGCCTCAGCGCCGAGGACCGCGAGATGCTCGAGGAGTTGGTCTAGGGCGACTCCGTCGGGAGGGGCGTCCCCTCTGGTGCTGGCGTCGGATCTGGCGTCGCAGTTGGCACAGGTGTCGGTTGTACTCCTGGCGTCGGCGGTGGTGGCGGCGTTGCAAAGATCCCAAGAGGGTCCAGGTCGCGCCGATACATCTCGCACGTGCCGCTGCCGTCTGGTGGTGGCGGGAAGCAGACCCACTCCCACTTCTCGGGCCAGCACTCATCGAGAATCCACGGCTCCTGCTGTGCTCGCTCTGCCGTGCAGTACCAGACGCGTGCCTCTGCCCAGGTGTACGTGCTGCCAAGGCAATCCCAGCAGGTGTTTGGTGGTTCAGTCGGCTCAGGCGTCGGGCTCGGCGGTTCGGTAAACGGCTCATACGAGACTGCATCTGGGTAGCTTGACGTTAGGTATCCCGGGGTGTCGGCCGATGCCGAGGCGGCTACGTAGCTCAACGAAAACATGAGTCCGACGAGGGTAATGACTACCAACTTACTCACGCTCGCGGCACCAGGTACTTCACTACGCTTTCCCAGTCTGGGAAATCTTTTGTTCCGAAATGGATGTGCTCACCCGTGAACCGATCAACACCGCGCTTGGTGCGATCATCAACGATGAAGTGGCCGCGCAACAGGTTCTTGTGGTGTGTGAGGATCAGGCGCTTGCGAGCCGGCGCTCCCAGGTGCTCGTCGATCCAGTCGCGCTTGTCGGCCCAGGCGGTGCGGTTCTCCCACGGCGCCGTCGATGCGATGTACGTGTCAAAGCGCCGCCGCAGGATGCTGTACGCCTCGATCGCGCCGCGCATCGGCTGCATCTTTGAGAAGATCCCTGGGATTTCGTCGTACTTCCCCGCATATCGCCGGAGTGTCCTTGCGTCGAACGCGCCGAGCCCCGACTCAAAATCGACCAGTACGTTGTCCATGTCGAGGTAAAGCACCTTCTTCTCGCCACTTGCAACCGCGCCGCGAACGGTGGTGATGCGCTGCAGCTTCGGCTGCGTGCGACGCGTCTCGCTCACGCCGCATCCTTCGCCACAGGGAGAACGATCAGCTCGGCCTTCGGGTCGCGATAGGGCGTACCGTCGGGCATCGTCGCGCCGGCGAACTCTGCGCCGTCGAGGATCGCGTCGGTGAGGATCGCCCCCTCCAGGTTTGCCGCCTCGAACTTCGCGTGACTCAGCACCGCGCCGGTCAGGTTTGCGCCGCGAAGGTCTGCGCCGCGAAAGTCGGTGCGCACGAACGTCGCGCCGACGAAGCGTGCGTTGCGGAGGTTCGCCGCCATGAAGTCGCAGGCCGGTGCGATGCACCTCGAGAAGTCGGCCCCCTCTGCGTCGGCGCAGACGAAGTTGGCAGTGACGATCCGCGACCCCACGAAGCTGCTGCCGCGCAGGTTGCAGTCCGAGAAGACGCAACCGGTGAGCGTGCAGTCCGAGAACCGGATGCCGGAGAGATCCATGCCGGCGCGCCACTCCGTTCCGATCATCGTCTGGTTGCGGAAGGTTCCGCCACCGAAGGTCAGCAGCTGCCGCTGCAGCAGCTCCTCCTGCGAGAGCAGCGGATCTTCCACGGTGTCCTCGGCGCGCCGTGCGCTCCAGTCCTGGGGGGTTGGCTGGTTGGGCATGGCACCTCCTCCGCTACAACAAGGGGCGCGGATATTAGAATGCGCCTCACAAAATTGCAAGGGGTGCGGAGGGGTGTGCGTCGGTGATGCGCGAGGGTGATTCCATAAACAATCCGCTGCGCGTCGACTGGCTTCACGTTGCCGATGTCTCTGTTACCGGTGCGCTTGGCCGAACGTTTCTTCCCGGAAAAAATCATCACGGAGTGTCCGGCATGCTGCACGCGCGCAGCGCAGCGGTGGATTGTGAGCGTTTGCGCCAGGTGTATGGCATAGACACCCTGGTGCTCCTGAACGAAGATCACGAGATTGCGCGGTTCGTAAACGACGTTCCGCCGCCGGCCGGTCCGCAGAACCTCGGTGCGTCACTGGAGGAGAGTGGCATTGCACAGCTCCGGTTCCCGGTTCCCGATGGGGGCGTTCCGAGCCCGAATCAGGTGGGCGCGCTGCACGCCCTCTTGGCTGAGGTCACAGCGCAACTGCGCGGGGGCAGGAACGTGGGGGTCGCCTGCCGTGGCGGCATTGGTCGCACCGGAACCCTGTTGGGTCTTCTCCTGATCGAACTCGGCTGCACGCCAGAGGTCGCGATCACACGCGTACGCTCAATGAAGCCGGAGTGCATCGACCCTGGTCGCCAGGAGCGCTTCGTTCGCGCATGGCGTCCACGAGGTTCATGATCGCTGCTCAGTTGGGGCGGCAGCGCTCCGACGCAGGCGCACCACGTACGGCGAGGGGCTAGCCCGCGCCTAGCTGTTCGGCCTAGCGGCCGAGGATACGGTCGAGGACGCTCTTCTCGCTGGGAGCGGCCTTCACCTTCTCGCGTGGGCAGGTGCAGCGCTCGTTGAGTGGAACGCCCTTCAGCGCGTACTCGATGTGCTCGCCGCAGCCCTCCCAGGTTGGCTTGCCGCAGGTTGCGCAGGTGATCTGATGGCACATGGTGGTTACCTCCCTACTGATGCTGCGGCGGAACGATTGTCGAAGTTCGCCGCCGATTCAATCGTAGGGTAGCGCCAGATTCGGGCGAAGCCGAAGATCACCAAAGGGATCACCGTTTGCAGCACAGCACCCACCAGCAGAGCGTTGGGCCGGCCGAACGCGTTGCCGAGCACGCCGCCGATCAGATAGCCAAACGTGGCGCCAAAGCCCCAGGTGAGCGTGCGGTTGATTGACATCACTCGGCCGAGGAGGCGGTCCGGCACCGCCTGCTGACGGTAGGTGGTGACGGGCACGACGTAGATGAGCAAGAAGAACCCGCCGATGAAGAAGTTCGCCAGCACAAAGAGCGGCGCAAGCTCGCGCGGTACGAAGGCAGCAGCGGGGAGCAGAAACTCGTTGAGGCCAAAGAGGGCGGTGCCCACGATGAGGAGGCGCCCAAATCCAACTCGCTTCACCAGGTTTGGAGCGACGAGGCTGCCAATCAGCCCGCCGAAGAATCCAGCAGAGGCAACAGCCCCAATGAGCGCCGGCTCAAAGCCAAGGTCAATGCGCTGAAAGATGATCGCCTGGCCGATCATGATGCTAAAGGCGATATTGCCGTTCACCGCCTCTAGGGTGATCAGGCGCAGGTTCGGTCGAATCCAGAGCTCGCGCACGCCCTCTTTTAGGTCATGGATCAACGTGTTGCGCTTCTTTGGTGCTGGTGGTTCTGGTGTGCGAATGGCGCGCAGGCTCACGTAGCTCACCGCAAAGGTGATCGCATCCACCACCATCACGAATGGTGCGCTAAAGATCGTAATCAGCGCGCCGGCCAGGCCTGGCCCAACAAAGCCCGCACCCTCGCCCATGATCGCCATGCGTGCATTGAGCTTGAGCAGCGTGACGCCGCTCGCCAGTCGCGGAATGTACGCTGGCCACGCCACGTTGAAGAAGACCGTCGCAGCGCCAAGGCCAACCTGCAAGACGATCAACAGTGGCAGGGTAAGCACATTCAATAGGTAGGCAATGGGAATCGACAACAAGAGCGCAACCCGCGCCGCGTCTGCAGCGAGCAGGTATGCACGTCGTGACGAGCGATCTACCCAGACCCCAGCCTGCAGGCCGATGAAGAGATAGGCGAGCGTTGATGCGGCACCAAGGAGGCCGGTGCCGAGTGAATCGGCACCAAGTACATCGACCGCCAAGATTGGCAGCGCGAGTTGGGTAATGGAATCGCCAATCAGCGAAACACCCTGGCCAACGGTAACGAGGCGCAGGTCGCGAGGGTTGTTCTTGACGATCGCGACAGCGCGGGCCATTTACTTCGCCGAGATTCTGATCACATTCGAGTCGGTTCGCGCGCGCTCGCTCCCGTATTGGAACATGGTGACGCGGAGGAAGGCGTATGTGCCAGCGATTCTGCTGGTGACGCTGAGGTTGAGCGATGTCGCGCCACTAATGGCACTGCACCTGGTGCGCTGTGCGGTCGCACAGCTGAACCACTGGTATCGGAAGCTCGGCGTTGGGCTGCCAGCCCAAGTGCCACGCGTGCCGTAGACGATCTTTCCAACCTGGCTGATGCGTGGCGTTACCGTTGCCTGTGCTGGGGCGAAGACGGTGATGCTAATTGTTTTTGATGCTGGGTAGTGCCACATGTCGCCCGCCTTGTAGCCCCGCAGAGTGCAAGTGCCAACCCTGAGGTAGCGCACGATGCGATCGCTGACGGTGCAGATGGATGGTGTTTGAGACGTGGCGATGAATGGTTCGGTGGTACTGCCCCCACCGTTTCCGTAGCCGTTCGTGCTCCCCACCACGTGGTAGGCCGGACCTGCGTCGAAGATGAGCGGTGTTTGCTGCAGCTTGAACACTTCGAACGTTCGCGTCACAGAATCAGCCGCGTGGTACGTGCTGGTGCCGTCTTGCTCGGCGCGAATGGTGCAGGTGCCTGGCATATAGACGCGTAGCTCGAACCCTGCGCCGTTGAACTCTGGATTGCACACGTTACTCGTGAGCCCGGAGTAGTTGAGAGGCAGGCTCGCACTCGAATAGCGCGGCAGGGACTGCCGGCCGATCGGGTCAAAAGCGCGATCGGTTAGGACGCCGAGCCCGATCGTTTGACTCCCCTTCACGATGGTGAAACTGCGCTCAACTGAGGGGGCGCGCTCATAGACGGCGCTCCCTGCCTGGGTCGCGACCACGGTGCAGGTCCCCACGTTCAGCAGGCGAATGCCCCACGTTACTGAGGGGCTCACGGGGGCGAGCGCCTCGCAGATGCTCGGCGTGCTGACCTCGTAACTCACGGCGAGACCGGAGCTCGCGGTGGCGACGAGCGCCGGCGGGGTGGTGCCGAACGGCACGTCGGTCTCGGTGAGGAGTGGGCCCACACCAAAGTCAATCGTTTGTGGTGTGCCGGTAATGGTGATGCTCTGCGTCGCGAATGCCGCAACGTGATCGGCGGTGGCCGACATCGAGGCGTTCAGTGTGCAGGTGCCCGTGCTGGTTGCCGCAAGGCTGTTCACCGTGAGGGTGCAGATCGATGCGCTCTCCTCTGCCACCGCGAGGGTGATCGGTCCGTCAACGTCGCTGCTCACAGAGACGGTTGCCGTGCCCCCAACCGCAAGACTCTCTGGCGCTGTAATCGTGAGGTTCGGTTGCACCATGTCGAGCGCACCAACCGCATCAAGGAGCCCAACGCCGCACCGGTACTGCCCCGCACCTGGCGTTTCATTGCGTGTCACGCACGTGCGGAGCGAATCCGTTGGAAACGGTCGCGCGCCTGCATAGAGGGCCGCCTCAATTTCATTTGGACCCCACGAAGGATGCGCACTGGCGACAAGCGCGGCGACGCCCGCTACGTGCGGTGCCGCCATGCTCGTTCCCTGGTAGTTGGTGTAGCTGTATCCCGTCAACGTTGTGCTTCCAACGCCAATCGTTGAAAGAATGCCAGAATCGCGCGACATGTCTCCGCCAGGAGCAGCGATGTCAATGGTGGTCCCGTAGTTGGAATAGTTTGTGAGTCCGCCGACTCGTCCTGTTGCTGCGACCGTCACCGTGTCG
>JACCDX010220566.1_pt1 | contig 27161 bp, 29 predicted proteins | sample 7449681 | NCBI WGS metagenome assembly JACCDX01 (sample SAMN15323450, study PRJNA562643) | freshwater metagenome | isolation source: river surface water | place: USA:Blue River Watershed | collected 2017-08-18
CCACCGCCCGCCTCGAGTTCCTCTACAAGTTCTAAGCGGTGTCGCCGGCACCCTCCGGCCTTCCGGCGCGCATCGGTTTCATCCGGTGCGCGCCTTTCTCTTCCCGGCCCGAACCCTCTCCGCTAGCGTCTTTCTCCCCAACCCCGCCCTCACGTGTCCGCGTCCAGCGATCGGCTGACTTTCCGCGAAAAACTCGCCTACGGCCTCGGCGACACCGCTTCGAATTTCTATTTCCAAGCGTTCAACATCTTCCTCGCGATCTACTACACGGACATCTTCGGCCTGAAGCCCGAAGTCGTCGGCACGATCACGCTCGTCGTCCCCATCCTCGTCGCCTGCCTGAATCCCGTCATCGGCGTCCTCTCTGATCGCACCAACACCCGCTGGGGCAAGTTCCGCCCCTGGATCCTCTGGGGTGCGCTGCCCTACGGCATCCTCGGCTACATCATGTTCGCCAACCCCGCGCTGAGCGCGTCGGGCAAGGTCATCTACGCCTACACGACCTACACGCTCATGCTCGTGGCCTACGCCGCGATCAACACGCCCTACGGCGCCCTCAGCGGCGTCATGTCCTCCTCCTCGGAGGAGCGCACCTCGCTCAACTCCTACCGCTTCTCCTGCGCCTTCCTCGGCGCGTTCTTCATCGGCGGCTTCGTCCCCGACCTGAAGGAGTGGCTCACACCCGCCGGCGGCTCCGCGGCCGACGGCTTCCGCAACACCATGGCCATCTTCGCCGTGCTGTCCGTCGCCATCTTTTTCTACACCTTCTGGCAGACGAAGGAGCGCGTCACGCCGCCCGCCCAGCAGAAGAGTTCCCTGCGCGAGGACATCGGCGACCTCCGCGGCAACGGCCCGTGGCTCGTCCTCTTCTTCGTCGGCTTCCTCAACCTCGCCAACGTCGGCCTGCGCAACGGCGCCGGCGCATTCTATTTCAAATACGTCGTCGGCAACGAGGCCGCCCTCGGCAATTTCAACAAGGTCGGCTTCCTCTGCTTCATCGCCGGCGCGCTCTCGACCAAGCTCTTCACCGCGCGCTTCTCCCGCCGCAAGCTCATGATCTGGCTCACGCTGATCAACGGCGCCGGCATCGCCGCCTGCTACTGGGTGGCGCCGAGCAACATGGTCGCCCTCTACGCCTGCAACATCATCGCCTCCTTCGCCGCCGGCCCGACGCCGGCCATCGTCTGGTCGATGTATGCCGACACCGCCGACTACGGCGAATGGAAGTTCGGCCGCCGCGCCACCGGTCTCATCTTCTCCGCCACCGTCTTCATCCAGAAAGTCGGCCTCGCCCTCGGCAGCGGCCTGCTCGGCTGGCTGCTCGCGTGGTTCGGCTACGCCGCCAACGCCGCGCAGGCCCCGCGCGCCATCCACGGCATCACCCTCGTTTTCAGCCTGCTGCCGGGCGCTCTCGCGCTGGCCGCCGGCGCCTTCACGTATTTCTACACGCTCGACGAGAGCGACGTGAAGAAGATCGAAGCCGAACTCGCCGCCCGCAAGGCCGGCACCGCCGCGCCCGCGGCCTGATTTTCCCCGTCCCGTTTTTCCCATGAATGCGTTCTCCCTCCTGCGCGGCTGCGCCGCGCTCGCGCTTGTCCCCATGACCGCCTCGCTCGCCGCCTCGTGGTCCGTCGTCGAGACGGCCAAGGACACGACCCACCGCCTCGCGCCGATCGCGGCGCCGGCCGCCCAGAGATCCGCCGCGCCCGCCGGCGCGCTCGCGCTCGATCCGAGCCAATCGTTCCAAGAAATGATCGGCTTCGGCGGCGCGCTCACCGAATCCTCCGCGTGGGTCCTCGCCCAGCTCCCACCCGAGCAACGCCTCGAAGTCATCCGCCGCTACTACGACCCGCAGCACGGCATCGGCTACACGATGGCGCGCACCCACCTCAACAGCTGCGACTTCTCGCTCAGCCTCTGGTCGCTCGCGCCCACACCGGGCGACTACGACCTCCACAGTTTCACGCTCGATCCGATGCGGGCGTGGCTCATGCCGCTGCTGCAGGACGCTCGCCGCGTCGCCGGCGGCGATAAGAACTTCAAGCTCCTCGTCTCGCCCTGGAGCCCGCCGCACTGGATGAAGACCAACTTCCGCATGGACGACGGCGGCTCGCTCCGCCGCGAATACGCGCCGGCGTGGGCGCAGATGTTCGTGAAGTTCGCCCAGCACATGGAGCGCGAGGAGAAGTTCCCCGTCTGGGGCTTCACCGTGCAGAATGAGCCCGAAGCCCACCAAGTCTGGGAATCTTGCCTCTACACGCCCGAGCAGGAACGCGACTTCGTGAAGAACCACCTCGGCCCCGCCCTGCGCGACGCCGGCCTCGCCGACCGCATCAAGCTCATCGGCTGGGACCACAACCGCGACCGCCTCGAGGCCCGCGCCGCCGCGCTCCTCGGCGATCCGGAGTCCGCGAAGTATTTCTGGGGCCTCGGCATCCATTGGTATGTCAGCAACGACTTCGCCGCCTCGGCGCGCGTCCACGCGCAGTTCCCCGACAAGCCCATCATCTTCACCGAAGGCTGCGTCGAGAGCGGCAAGCTCATCGGCCGCTGGGAAAACGGCGAACGCTACGCCACCCAGATGATCGGCGACTTCCGCCACTGGGTCGCCGCCTACGTCGACTGGAACATCGTCCTCGACCAACGCGGCGGCCCCAACCACGTCGGCAACTTCTGCGACGCGCCCGTCATCGTGAACACCGAGACGAAGCAGGTCAGCTACGGTGCGTCGTTCTACTACATCGCGCACTTCTCGAAGTTCGTCGCGCCCGGCGCCCGCCGCATCGCCTCGACCGAAGTCGCCGGCCTCGACTCCGTCGCCTTCCGCAACCCCGACGGCTCGCTCGTCACCATCGTGATGAACAAGACCGACGCCCCCGCCACCTTCACCCTCGCCGCCGCCGGCGAGACGCTGGCCTGCACGCTCCCGGCCCGCGCCATCCACACCTACGTCCGCACGCCATGATCCGCCGCACCGTCCTCCTGCTCGCGCTCACCGCCACGGTCGCCCGCGCCGCCGCGCCGGCCGGCTGGGAACTCACCTGGTCCGACGAGTTCGACCAATCAGGCGCGCCCGATCCGAAAAAGTGGGCCTACGACGTCGGCGGCGAAGGCTGGGGCAACCGCGAGCTCCAGTTCTACACCGACAACCGCCGCGAGAATGCCCGCGTCGAGGACGGCCACCTCATCATCGAGGCGCGCCGCGAATCCTTCGCGAAGAACGACTACACCTCGGCCCGCCTCGTCACCAAGGGCCGCACCGACTGGACCTACGGCCGCTTCGAAATCCGCGCCCGCGTGCCTTCCGGCCGCGGCACCTGGCCGGCGATCTGGATGCTGCCCACGAAGTGGGACCTCGGTAACGGCCAGTGGCCCGACGTGGGCGAGATCGATATCATGGAGCACGTCGGCCATAACCTCGGCGTCGTCCACGGCTCGCTGCACAGCCGCCTCCACCAGTGGCGCAACAACACGCAGCGCACCGGCACCGTGAAGGTCCCCGCCGCCACCAGCGCGTTCCACACCTACGTCCTCGAGTGGGAGCCGGGCGAGATCCGCATGTATCTCGACGACCAACTCTACTTCACCGCCAAGGACGACGGCCGCGGCTGGGAAAGCTGGCCGTTCATGCGCCCGTTCTACCTCATCCTCAACGTCGCCGTCGGCGGCGACTGGGGCGGCGAGAAGGGCGTGGACGCCGCTGCGTTCCCGCAGCGCATGGACGTCGACTTCGTGCGCGTCTACCGCCGCACGGGTTCCTGAGCCAGCCCCGCCTCACCGGCGACCAAGCGCTCCCGCGCCTCACGCAACTGCGCCGCGAGGCGCTGTTGCATATCGTCGTCCCAACAGCGCTCGCTCGCGTGCCGTTGCCGCTCCTCGAGCCAGGCGATGTGCTCGCGCAGACGCTCCATCTCCTCGCGCGTCGGCCGGCGCCGTTGGCTGCGCACGCGATGGATGAACAGCGCGAGCGCGGCGAGGGACGAGACGACCAGCAATACGAAGGCTTCCAGCATGGGAGCGCACAAACTGCGTCCGCTCTTCCGGAGGCGCAAGTCGCAGCCCCGCCACCCCGCCCGGGAGCATAACTTCGCCTTGCCGGAAGCCCTGAACCCCGCGACAAAGTCCCTAGAAATGGCCCAACCAGAACCCAGTCACCTGCCGCGCACCGTGCTCATCGTCGATGATTCGCACGACCTCGTGCGCGTCCTCGCCAGCTGGCTCGAGCGCCGGGCGGACCGGGTGTTCTGCGCCCACTCCGGCAAGGAAGCGGCCGCCATCCTGCGGCACAACCAGGTCGACGTCGTCGTCACCGACGTGCTCATGCCCGACGGCGATGGCATCGAGCTCATCACCTCGATGCGCCACAGCGACAAGCGACCGCGGCTCGTCGCGATGTCCGGCGGCGGTCGTTTCATGAACGCGCCCAACTGCCTCGACCTCGCGCAGGCCGCCGGCGCGAACGTGTGCCTGCAAAAGCCGTTCACTCACCTCGAGCTGTTCGCGGCCATCGACGGCCACGCGGCCTGAGGCTTTCTCCGGCTGATCAGCCGGAGGGCGCTGCTCCGCCAGCGCCGTGACGTCCGCGGCGGCGACAGAGCGCCGCCCTCCACGAGAAATCCCGAGCGGAGCCTCGTCCTTCGGCGTGGTCCTGAATTCGCTCAGCGCGGCAGCAACGCCGCCGGCCACGCACAGTAACTCGGCGCCGCATCGCGCGCCGTCACCGGCACGATCGCAACGGGAGTTTTTCGACCGCTCGGCTTCGCGCCTTGTTGCGGCCCACCGACGCGAGAGGCGGCGACGCCGGAGCGTCCCGCAGTGAGCGGGGAAGGGCAGGAGGGTGCAGGAGCGGTCATGACGCCGGCCGAAAAGCCGGATGCGTGCCAGCCGCCCCGCCAGACTTGTCACCGGACTGGACGCCAGCGCGGCCGCCCGCCACGTTGGCCGCGATGCCCGATCGCGCCGACTACCTCGCCCGCCAATTGCTCGCCCGCGCCGGCGCGTTCGAGGCGGACGCCACGGACGACTCCGCGCTCCTTGCGGCCCGGGATCGGTTGGTCACGAAGGTGTTGGCCAGCGAAGCCGGCATCACCGACGGCGCCAAGGTGCGCCTGGTGGCGGCCGCGTTGCCCGACGCCGCCTCGCGCCGGCTCAGCGCCGACCGCGCCGCACGGGAGTTTGCCGAATTTCTCCGCGAACGCCTCGGCGCGCGACTCGAGTTGCGCTGAGCTCGGTGCCTCAGTGCCCTTCGCAGGTGCAGGCGTATTCCGCCCGTTGGCACTCGCCGCAGGTGGCGAGGTTGAGATCCACGCGGAAGTTCTGCGGCTTCGCGCCGGGCTCGGCGCGCACCTGCAGCACCACGCGATACGGCTCACCCGCGGGCAAGACCTGCGTCGACACGAAGCCATGCGCGGTCTTCTGCAATTCGAGCGTCGTCCGACCGCCCGGAGCTTCGGCGATCACGGTGACGGCTTGTTGCTTCACCGCCGTCGGCTTCAGCGCCGCGTCGTAGAAGGTGATCTCCACCTTGCGGTCGGGTGTGACGAAGAATTCCGCCGCGTCCGGCGCGGTGGCGACGAGGCGCCCGCCCTTCGGGCCGCCGACGATTTTCTCGGCGTGCGCGACCAGCGCGGAGCCGGCCAACACGAGCGAGACGAGGAGGAGTTGCGGGAGGTTTTTCATGTCAGGGTTGGGTTTTCTTCGCGCCTTCGATCCAGTCGTAGAGGACCGGCAGCACGATGAGGGTGAGAAACGTCGAAGTGAGGACGCCACCGATGACGACGGTCGCGACGGGACGTTGGACTTCCGCGCCGAGGCCGGACGACAACGCCATCGGCACGAAGCCGAGCGAGGCGACGAGCGCCGTCATGATCTTCGGCCGCAGGCGCGTGAGCGTGCCCTCGACGACGGCGGTGCGCACGTCGCGGCCCTCGGCGCGTAGCTGGTTCACGAAGCTCAGGAGCATGATGCCGTTCAGCACGGCGATGCCCGAGAGCGCGATGAAGCCCACCGCCGCTGAGATGGTGAACGGCATGTCGCGCACCCACAGCGCCGCCACGCCGCCCGTCGCCGCCAGCGGCACGCAGACGAAGATGAGCATCGCCTGGCGCGCGCTGCCGAAACTCAGGTAGATCAACCCGAAGATCAGCGCCAACGCCGCCGGCACGACGACCATCAGCCGCGCCTTCGCCGCCTGCATATTCTCGAACTGCCCGCCGAACTCCCAGAAGTAGCCCGGCGGCAGCTTGAGGTTCGCGCGGAGTTTTTCCTGCGCCTCGGCGACGAAGCCCGCGGTGTCGCGACCGCGGACATTGATGAGGATCATGACGCGGCGCCGCGTGTCCTCGCGCGTGATCGAGCCGACGCGGTCGACGATCGAGACGTCCGCCACGCGCGAGAGGGGAACCTGCACGCCTTCGGCGGTCGTGATCGGCAATTGCCCGAACGACGCGAGGTCGAGCCGGCGCTCTTCCGGCAGGCGCACAACGACCTCGGTGCGCAGGCTGCCGTCAATGAGCAGGCCGGCGTCCTCGCCCGCGAGCGCGCTGGCCACGACGGCGTTGATGTCGTCGGGATGCAGCCCGAGGCGGCGGAGCTGGTCGCGCTTCGGCGTGATCTCGACCGCCGGCACGCGCCCGAGCGCGTCAAATTCCACGTCGCCGCCGCCCGGCACGGAGCGGAGCAGATCGCGCGCTTGGGTGGCGAGTTGCTCCATCACCTCGAACTCTTCGCCGTAGATCTTGAGCGAGAGGTCGGCGCGCGCACCGGCCATGATCTCGTTGAAGCGCATCTGCACCGGCTGGGTGAACAAGTAGGTCTGCCCCGGCACGCGCGCGACGAGCTCGCGGCGCATCAGCTCCGTGAGCTCCGCCTTGGTGATGCGGCGACCGTCCACTTGCCGCCATTTCTCCGGCGGTTGGAAAAACACATAGGTGTCCGCGGTGTTGGGCCCCATCGGATCCATCGCAATCTCCGCCGTGCCGAGCCGCGCGAAGATATGCGACACCTCGGGGAACGACTCGAGCAGCAGCCGCTCGGATCGCCGCTGCAACTCGATGGATGAACCGAGATCCACGCTGTTGCCGCGGATCATCTGGATCGCGAGCGCGCCCTCGTCGAGTTGCGGGATGAATTCCGCGCCCAGCCGGCTGAACAACCAGCCCGATGCCGCGAACAACATCAGCGCCAGTGCCACGACCCAAACGCGGAACCGGAACGCCACCGCCAGCAAGGGCGCGTAGAGCGCCTTCGCCGCCCGCACAAGCAGGCCGTCGTCCTCGCGGATGCGACCGCTGAGGAACCACGAGCTCAGCACCGGCATCAGCGTCAGCGCGAGGATCAGCGCGCCGGCCAGCGCCAGCATCACCGTGACCGCCATCGGCCGGAACATTTTCCCCTCCACGCCGGTGAGCGCGAGGATGGGCACGTAGACGAGTGTGATGATGAGGACGCCGAAGAACATCGGCCGCGCCACTTCGCGCGCGGAGCGCCGCACCTCGACCAGCCGCTCGTCGCGCGTCAGCAACCGCCCGAGTTCGCGTTGTCGCTCGGCCACGTGGCGCATGATGTTTTCGACCATCACGATCGCGCCGTCGACGATCAGTCCGAAGTCGATCGCGCCGAGGCTCATCAGGTTGGCGCTGATCTTTCCCTGCACCATGCCGGTCAGCATGAACAGGAACGAAAGCGGGATCGCCAGCGTCACGATGAGCGCCGCGCGCCAGTTGCCGAGCAACGCGAAGAGGATCGCGCCCACGAACACCGCACCCTCGAAGAGATTCACCTCCACGGTGCGGATGGTGGCGTCGACGAGGTCGGAGCGGTCATAGGTCACCTCGAGCCGCACGCCCGGCGGCAGCTTTTCCTGGATGTGCCGCAACCGCTCGACGACCGCGTGCGCGACGAGCCGCGAGTTCTCGCCCGCGAGCATGATGGCCGCGCCAGTCACGGTCTCGTCGCCGTTCTTGGTCGAAGCGCCGGTGCGCACGGCCGAGCCGATGCTCACGGTCGCGAGATCGCCGACGGTGAGTGGCGTCGCCTCGCCGCCGATGAATTTCACCGGCAACGCCGACAAGTCGGCCAGCGACCGCGAGCGGGTGTTGGCGCGGACGACGATCGCCTCGCCGCCGAGTTCGAGCAGGCCGCCACCGGCGTTCTCCGTGCCCTTGCGCACGACGGCCGCAAGGTCGGAGAAGCTCACGCCCGCGTCGGTCAGCCGCTGCGGGTCGGGCGCGATGACGACCTGCCGCTCGTAACCGCCGATGGCGTTGACCTCGGCCACACCCGACGTGGCGCGCAGCGCGGGCCGGATCTGAAAATCGTGGATGATGCGCAGCTCGCGCAGTTGGTCGGCGCGGTTGGCCGGTTTCGGCGCGTCGGCGGTGTAGTCGACCGAGTAGTAGACGATCTCGCCGAGGCCTGTGCTGATCGGCGCCAGGACGGGCACGGCGCTCGCAGGCAAGTCCTCGCGCACGTGCGCGAGGCGCTCCGTCACGAGCTGGCGCAGGCGGTAAATGTCCACGCCGTCGCGGAACGTCATCGTGATCTGCGACAGGCCGAACTTCGACAGCGAGCGCAGTTCGATCATGTCGGGCAGGCCGGCCATCTCGCGTTCGAGCGGCACGGTCACGAGTGTCTCGATCTCGTCCGGCGCGAGCGCGTCGACCGGCGTGTTGATCTGCACCTGTGGGTTGGTGATATCCGGCACCGCATCGATCGGCACGCGGAAGGCCGACCACAAGCCCGTGCCGACGAGCAGCAGCGTCGCGAAAACGATGAGGCCGCGCCGCTGGAGGGAGAAATCGATCAGGCGTTCGAGCATCAATGTCCGTCGGCGCAGCCGACGCCTCCGTTCGTGGCCTGCAACTCGGCGAGCCAGAGATGTTTCACCGCGCTCACGGCGATGACGTCGCCTTCGTAGAGGCCGTCTTCGACGCGAAACGCGCCCGAGGCCAGCGCGCTGACCTTCACCGCCGAGCGGAGCAGACGGCCGTTGTTGGCCACGTAGACAAAGTCGCCCTTCACCGTGCGCAGCAGCGCAGCGGCGGGTAATTCGCCCGCGAACTCCGCCGTGCGCAACCCGATGAATTCTGCCGCCGCCGGCGCCAGTTCGAGACCGTGCCCGGCCTTGAACGTGCACGCGACGTGCGCGGCGTGATCGTGGTCCGATTCGGCCGCCGCCACGGAGCGACTGCAGCCGGCTTGGAGCAGGGAAAGCCCGGCCAGCGCCGCGAGGAGAACGAGAGGAGCTTTCATGGCGCGGCGGGGGAGAGGGTTTGCACGGCGGCGAAGTCGAGGCCGGTGAGCAGTTGGAGTTGCAGCCCCGCCTCGATCGCTTCGCGCTCGGTGTCGAGCAGCGCCTCGACGGCATCGAGGTAACTCGTCTGGAGCTCGACGTAGGTCGCGATCGGCACCGCGCCGAGGCGGTAGTGGCGGTCAGCCAGCGCCGCGCTGTCGCGGAAGCGCGGCACGGCATCCGCGGCCCAGCGTTGGGCCTCGGCTGATTTCGCGGTGAACTCCGCCGCGGTCGCGGCGACGGTGCGCTCCAACTCGCGCTCGGCCACGGCCAGCGCGGCTTCGGCCTGGCGTTCGCGCGCCTTGGCTGCGTCGACGGCCGCAGCCGGACGCGCGGTGAAGGGCAACGGCAGCGACACGCCGACGCCGTAGGTGGTCTCGCGCTCGCCGGCCCGCGCCTGGCCCACGTAGGGGCTGACGCTGAACGACGGACGACGTTCGTTCTGCGCGAGGCGCACGGCGAAGCCTTGTTGCTCCAACTCGAGCGTGCGCGCGCGGAACTCGAAGTTGTTCGCTCGCGCCGCCGCCAGCAGCGCCGGCAGCTCGGGCGCAGCGCCGAACGCGAAGCGAGCCGCGCGCGGGCGCAGCGGCGTATCGAGCGGGACGCCGCGCAGTTGGTTCAATTCGACCAAGGCCGCCCGCGCCACGAGCTCAGCGGCGGTGGCGCGGCGTTGCAGGGCGAGTTCGGCGGCCTCGATGACGCGCGTCTCGAGCAACGGCGCGATGCCGGCCGGGTCGCGCGCGAGAAAGGTTTCCTTCAGCGCGGCGAAACGATCGGCCACCTCGCGCAGCGCGGCGGCCTTGGTCGCCGCCCCGTGGAGCCCGTGGGCTAGCGCGAAAGCACGGGCGCTGAGCGCCGCGCGGAAGCGCGTCACGCCGAGCTCGGCGAGCGCGACATCGTGGTTCGCGACCGCCTGGCGTAATGCGAGGCGGCCGGGCCAGTCGAAGGTCTGTGTGACGGACACCGCCCACGCGGTGCCTTCGCCTTCGAACGCACCGGCGCGATCGTGCAGCCGGCGACGGCCGACTTCGAAGGAAAGTTCGGGCGCCTCGCCCGTGCCGGCAGCGCGGGCTTGGGCGCGCGCGGCGGCGAGTTCGGCCTCGTAGAATTTCAGCTCCGGGTGGGAGCCGACGATCTGGTCGACGAGCGCCGGCAGATCGGTGACCTCCCGTGTCGGCGCGGCGGCGGAGAGATCGAGCGCCGACGCGAGCAGCGCAGCGCAGGAGAGAAGGAAAGATGGACGGGAAAAAGGAAGGTTCATGGCGCGGACGGATTCGGAGGGCGGTCGGCGACGGCCGACCATGGCGCCGCCAGGGGCGCGGAGGGAAAAGTCCCCGTGGCTCCACGCGGGAGCGGGGACGTCGAATCGTCAGGCCAGCGAAGGAGCCCGGGCGGGCAGCGCCAAGCGATGCGCGAAGCTCCACGTCGGGAGCCAGTTCACCGCGCGCTCGGTCTGCACAAAATACTCCACCGCCGGTGCGAGCGGTGCGCTCACGTCAAAGACGGGCGCGACGCACAGCAGGCAGCAGCAGTTCAGCAGCGCGGCGTCCTTCGCGAGGAGCAGGGTGCCGGGGCTGGTGGAATTCACGAAGCCCGTCTCGAGGATGGCGCAAGCATCCGTGTCGCAGTGATCGACATTTTGCTCGGCGCAGCAGCCGTCAGCGTGGAGCAGGCCGGCCTCTTCGAGCGCGCAATGCAGCGTCGCCGGCAGCCAGAGGGCCAGCAGGACGAGAGCGGCGAAGGCGCGGAAACGACGCACGGCGTCACCATCTTGGCCGCGCCACCTTTGTCAATCGCCCGGGCGGGGGCGGACAGAATCTGCGCACAAAAAAGCCGCCGATGACGGCGGCTTGAAAGGGAGCGCTCGCGGCGCGCTCAGGCTTCGAGCTGCGGGCGGGTCGGCTCGGGCCAGTCGACGTGGAAGAACTTGCCGCGCGGTTGGTCGACGCGCTCGTAGGTGTGCGCGCCGAAGTAGTCGCGCTGCGCCTGGAGCAGATTGGCCGGGAGACGAGCGGCGCGATAGCCGTCGTAGTAGGCGAGCGACGACGCGAAGGTCGGCACCGGGATGCCGTTCTCGGCGGCGAGGCTGACGACTTTGCGCCAGTTCTTCTGCGCCTTCTGGATCGTCTGGTTGAAATACGGATCGAGGAGGAGGTTCGCGAGTTTCGGGTTCTTCGCGTAGGCCTCGGTGATCTTCTGGAGGAACGCGGCGCGGATGATGCAGCCGCCTCGCCAGATCTGGGCGATCTGACCGAAGTTGAGCTTCCAGTTGTATTCGACCTGCGCGGCGCGCATGAGCTGGAAGCCCTGCGCATACGAGCAGATCTTCGAGCAGTAGAGGGCGTCGTGGATCGCCTGGATCAGCGCCTTGCGGGCGGCCGGGGAGACCTTCTTGGCCTTCGGGCCCTTGAGGACCTTCGAGGCGGCGACGCGCTCTTCCTTGATGGCGGAGAGGCAGCGCGAGAAGACGGATTCGGCGATGGTCGGAGCGGCAACGCCCATGTCGAGGGCGTTGACCGAGGTCCACTTGCCTGTGCCCTTCTGGCCGGCGGTGTCGAGGACGACGTCGACGAAAGGTTTCTTCGAGGCCGGGTCCTTCTGCTTGAGGATGTCGGCGGTGATCTCGATGAGGAAGGAGTCGAGCGCGCCCTTGTTCCACTTGGTGAAAATCTCGCCCATCTCGGCGGGCTTGAGGCCGAGGAGGCCCTGCATGAGGTCGTAGGCCTCACAGATCATCTGCATGTCGCCATACTCGATGCCGTTGTGGACCATCTTCACGTAGTGGCCCGCGCCGTTCTCGCCGATGTAGGTGGTGCAGGGCACGCCGCCCTTGACGGGTTTGCCGGGCGCGGCGCCGAGGATCGGCTTGCCGGTCTTCTTGTCGACCTTCGCGGCGACGGCTTTCCAGATGGGCTCGAGGTGCTTGAAAGCTTCTTTGTCGCCACCGGGCATGAGCGACGGGCCGAAGCGCGCGCCTTCTTCACCGCCGGAGACGCCGGAGCCGATGAAGAGCAGGCCTTTTTCCTTCAGCGCTTTTTCGCGGCGGATGGTGTCGGTCCAGAGGGCGTTGCCGCCGTCGATGATGATGTCGCCCGGCTCGAAGACCGCGACGAGACCGTCGATGACGGCGTCGGTGGCCTTGCCGGCTTGGACGAGGATGATGGCCTTGCGCGGACGCGCGAGGGACGCGGCGAATTCCTGCAGCGTCTTCGTGGCGACGAGGCCGCCCGGGGTGTTCGGGTTGTCGGCGACGAACTTGTCGGTCTTCTCGACGGTGCGGTTGTGGACCGAGGTCCGGAAGCCGTGGTCGGCGATGTTGAGCGCGAGGTTCTGACCCATGACGGCGAGGCCGATGAGTCCGATGTCTGAATGCGTCTTGGCCATAAGCGGGTCGACGCTACCGCCGGCCGCGGAGAGGGCGAAGGTTAAACTCGCAGGATGACGCGGTATAAGGCGCGTCGGACAGAGCGAGCAGGGTGGGGCGCGGGGCGCCCGACCTCACTTGCTCTGCTTCTGGTTGTAGGAACCGGCTGACGGGAAGAAGGGCGCGATCTTGTCGATCACCGGCGTCATCCACTTCGGCTCGTTGCGGTTATACACCCAGGAAAAGAAGAAGATCGTCACGACCACGAAGACCACGACGCCAAGCACGACCTTGTTCATCTTCGCCACGGTGCGCAAAATGAACACCACGGCGACGAGCGCAGCGATGGCGATGCCGAGCTTCAGCCACGTGGCGGGCGGGATCGACTGCGCCTTCTCGAGCGCGGAAACAGCGAACAGCAACATGGTCGCACCCTAGCCGTCGGCCGCCCTGAAACGAGGCGATTTTGCGCGCGCCGGTCGTTTCACGAGCGTTTGCCAACCGCGCAGCCGCGGCACGCGCACCCGCCGCCACGCAGCTGACGTTGCTCAGTAGCGGCGCGCGCGGCCGAAGTAGTCGAGCAGCCACGCCTCGACCCACACGCGGTAACGGCCCTCGGGCGTGATCTTGCCGTGCTCCTCGCGCTCCGCGTGCGGCAGCAGGAAGCCGAGCTCGGTGTTCACCTGCTCCATGACCTGTTGCTGGCGGTTGAGGTCGTCGAGCGGTTCGACGTCCCAGACGACGGGCGTTTCACCCGCGCGCGTGAGTCGGCGTTGGTGATGCGCCACGAGTCGCGGCAGCGAGCGCCGCCACGGGTTGCGGTCGACGTTCCAGTTCTCCGGGTAGAAACCGCCGAAGGGCAGGAAGAAATTGTCCGTCACGTAGCGCTGGCCCGACGCCGTCTCGGTCGAGAGGCTGTAGCACACGGTGATCGCGCCGCTGTCCTGCGGCAAAAACGCCACCTGCAGGCGCGTCGTGCGGTCGGCGCTTTGGTAGACGGAGACGCGCAGCCAGATGCCACCGCCGATCTCGGCTTTCAGCGCCTGCACGGAAGTGTAGCGGTTGGCGCGGAGCCAGTCGCGCACCTGCAACAGCCGCGGTTGCACGGGCCATTCGTCGCCGGCGGCGTTGGCGGTGAATTTCGGGAACAGCGGCAGCGGGCTCAGGCTGATGGCGGAGACACGCAGCCAGTTGAACGCCGACTCCCCGAGGAACCAGACGAGGAACGCGCCCACCGCCACGACCCACAGCGGCCGGTCGATGAGCTCGAAGCGCTCGCTCGTCTCCGCCACCAGCAGCGCGAACAGGACCCAGCGCAGCCAGCGGATCGGGATCGCGAGCAGCGGCGAGGCCACGCGCAGGTTCACGTAGAACAGCAGCAGCAACACCGCTGCGGCGGGCGTGAGGATGAACGTCAGCGTCTCCATCGGGGCGCCGCGCTCGGCGGAAATTTCCGCGCGGGCCGCGCGGCGAGCGCGCTCAGCTCAGGCGCACCGGCATGATGACGCAGACGAAGGTCTCGAGCGTCTTGAACACACCGGGGCTGACCTCGTCCTTGAGCTCGAAGAACACCTGGTCCTTCGTGAGCGCGCGGAGCGGGTCCATGATGAATTGCGGGTTGAACGCGACCTGCAGGTCGGGACCGCTGTAGGCGATCGCCATCGATTCGTGCGACTCGCCGAAGTCGGGCGACGACGCGGTGATCTCAAGCAGGTTGGAGGAGAGTTTGATCTTCACCGAGTTCGACTTCTCGGAGGTCACGAGGGCGGCGCGGTGCACGCATTGGAGGAAGAGCTCGCGCTCGAGCTGGATGCGCTGGTGCGTCTCCTTCGGGATGACCTGCTGGTAATTCGGGTAGTTGCCCTCGACGACCTTGGAGAACAGGTAGATCGCGTCGGTGAGGCCCGAGTTGTCCTTGTCGGTGTCGATCTGGAACGCGGCGCGGCGCTCGTTGAACGAGATCTTGAGGCTCGTGCCCTTGCCGAGGAGGCGGAGCAGCTCGGCGACGGTCTTGGCGGGGAGGATGATGGCGCCGGCGCTGGCGGCGGGGACGGCGAGCTCCTTCGAGACGAGCGCGAGGCGGCGGCCGTCGGTGGCGACGAGCGCGAGCTTGCCGTCCTTGAAGTTGAAATAGACGCCGTTGAGGATGTAGCGGGTCTCGTCGGTCGACTGCGCGTAGGCGACGTTGCCCAGCATCGCGGCGAGTTCGCCCTGCTCGAGGGAGAACGTCTTGTCGTCGCCGGTGTCCGGGAGTTTCGGGAACTCCTCGGCGCCGATGCCCATGATCTTGAAGTTGGAGCCGCCGGACGCGATCTTGACCTGGTGGTTGGCCGCGGCGTCGACGGTGACGTCGACGTTGGGCAGCTCACGCACGATGGTGGCGAGGCGCTTGACCGGGAGGGTGACGCTGCCGCCCTCCTTGATCTCGGCCTTGATGCGGCAACGGATGCCGAGGTCGAGATTGGTGGTCGAAAGGGAGATGTGGTCCTTTTCCGCCTCGATCAGCACGTTGCTGAGGATGGGCATCGCCGCCTTGGAGCCCACGACGTTGAGGACCTGAGCCAGGCCGTTGCTGAAGTGGTCGCGGTTGATCTTGAATTTCATCGGGCAGGACTTGGGGAGTTCCCCACAAAAGGATGGGATAGAGAGGGATTCAATGAAGAAGTATCCGTATCAGTATGGGGCACGAATATCTCAGCAACTCGGCTCGTGCCAGAGGGAAAACGGACCCCGCGAAACGCTGCGGACAACTGTGCAACAACCCTGAATAACCGGCCAGTTGTTCACAGCCGAAAGTTATTCAGGGGTTTCTTCACGCATCTTCACAACGCGCTTGCGAAGAACTCGCATCTTCGTGTGCCGCGCGGCGCGCTGGTAGTGCGCCACGAGCCCGTAAGTGATGTAGCCGAGGAAAAGGAAGAAGGCGGCGACCTCGCGGAGCTTCACGATGAGCGCGCCCGCGACGACGATGATGACGAAGGTCTGGAAACGCGTCTTCGTCTCCCAATTCACCTGCTTGAAGCTCGGGTAGCGGATCGTGCTGACCATCAGGAAGGCCACGAGGATCAGCAGCAGCGGCAGCGCGATCGTCAGCTGGTGCAGCTCGCGGTCGTTCTTGGCGAAGTTGACCAGCAACAGCACGAGCGAGGCGACCGTGCCGGCGGCGGCGGGGATGGGCAGGCCGACGAAGTCCTTGCTCGACTCCGTTTCGGTGCGGTGGAGCAGGGGATTGGTGATGACGTTGAAGCGCGCCAGGCGCACCGCACCGCAGAGCAGGTAGATGAACGCGATGAACCAGCCGAGCTCGCGGAACCACTGGTATTCCTCGCGCGGCGCGAGGATGAGGAAGAACACCATCAGCGCCGGCGCCACGCCGAACGACACGACGTCGGCCAGCGAGTCGAACTCCGCGCCGAAGAGCGACGTGCGCCCGCCCCAGCGCGCGAGGCGGCCGTCGAGCGAGTCGAACACCACCGCGAGCAAGATGAACCACACCGCCTGCGTGTAGAGCCCCAGCATGGCGTCCGACACCTGCACGCCAGGGTGCGTGGCCATGAAACCCGCGGCGTATTCGCCCGCGTCGGCCAGCAGGCGCGCCTGGATGCACTTGATGACGGCGATGAAGCCGCAGAAGAGATTTCCCGCCGTCATCAGGTTCGGCAGGAAGTAGATCCGGCTCGCCTGCGTGACGTTGTAGGGGTTCTCGCGGTCCTGGAGATCGGACATGGGGACGGTTACTTCTTGGTCAGGCTCTCAAGGTATTTCCAGAACTTGGAGTCCTGTTCGAAGAGCTGTTTCTCGCTGACGGGCAGCTTCAGGCGGAAAAGCGCATCCTCGAGCGAATCCTTGTGCAGGATGTAGTGCGTGTGGAGGTTCTCGCCCTCGACCGTGAAGTAGAACCGGAACTCGCCCGCGCGCAGCCGGTAGAAGTCCAACCCGCCGCGGTTGAACTTGCCCAGCGGTTCGCGCGGGTGCGCGAGGTCGGTGGGCTTCACCTTGCTGATCGGCTCGATCGCGTCCAGCTGCGCCAGCTTATCGAGCCGGTTGAGCTCGCGCATGCTTTGTTCGGAGAAAGTGACTTGGAACATACGTGGTGCGACCGCGGGGGTCGGCGGCGGAGCCACCGCGCAGGCGAAAAAGGTCACTAGCCCAGCGTGGCCGCGCAGCAACGTTAAACCAGATGCGCCGCGCGCCGTGGCCGGTGGTTCGCGGCGGCGCGGTTTCATCCTTTCGGCTCAGGCGGCGCGGCCGCATCGGTGTTGCTTGTCATAAGCGCGCCGCCAAGCTGGCCGTCCCCCATGCCCGTCTCGCTTGCCGACATCCGCGCCGCCCGTCGCCGTATCGCCGATGGTGTCGTCGCCACGCCCTGCCCCGAGTCCATCCCGCTCTCCGAGATCACCGGCGCCCACATCTTCTGCAAACTGGACAACCTCCAGCGCACCGGCTCGTTCAAGGAACGCGGCGCCCGCAACGCGCTGCTGCTCCTCTCGCCCGAGCAACGCCGCCGCGGCGTCATCGCGGCCTCGGCCGGCAATCACGCCGCCGCCCTCGCGTATCACGGCCAGTTGCTGAAGGTGCCGGTGACGGTCGTGATGCCGGACTACGCGCCGCTCATCAAGATCAGCACCTGCAAGAAACTTGGCGCGCGCGTGCTGGTGCACGGCGTCGACTTCGCCGCGGCCCGCGCGCGCGCCGATGAACTCGTCGCCGCCGAAGGCCTGACCTACATCCACGGCTTCGACGCGCCGGAGATCATCGCCGGCCAAGGCACGCTCGGTCTCGAGGTCCTCGAACAAGTGAGCAAGGTCGACGCCATCGTGTGCCCCGTCGGTGGCGGGGGTCTGCTCGCCGGCGTCGCGCTCGCCGTGAAGTCGCTGCGTCCGCGCGTGAAGATCATCGCGGTGGAGAGCGAAGCCACCGGCAACCTCACCGCCGCGTTGAAGGCGAAGAAACCGGTCACGGTCGAACGTCACCCGACGCTCGCCGACGGTCTCGCCACGCTGACGGTCGGGCCGAATTCATTTTCCATCATCAAGAGCCGCGTCGACCGCGTCGTGCGCGTGACCGAGGACCAGATCTCGCTCGCGATCCTGCGCATGCTCGAGATGGAGAAGATCGTCGTCGAAGGCGCCGCCGCGGCGCCGCTCGCCGCGATGATGTCGGGCCAGCTCGACGAATTGTCCGGGCGGCGCGTCGCGCTCGTCGCCTGCGGCGGCAACATCGACCCCGCCATCCTGTCGCGCGTGATCGAGAAGGGCCTCGTCAGCGACGGGCGCCTCACACGTTTCACGGTCGCCATCAGCGATCGCCCGGGCGGCCTCGCGGCGCTCGCGCGCGTCATCGCCGAGTCGGGCGGCAGCATCAAGGACATCGAGCACGACCGCGCCTTCAGCGGTCCCGACGTCCACGCCGTGAACGCCATCTGCACGATCGAGACGCGCGACCATGCGCACGTCCGCGATCTCCACACGGCCTTGCAGGCGGCCGGTTTCCCGGTGCTGGTGAACACCTGAGCGCGCGGCGCCGGGACTGACCGGCTCCCGCGCTTCGGCTCCGGCGGACGCCCCGTCCTCCGTCATCCCGAGCCTAGGGGAAATACGCAAAATTACGCAGGCCCCGGCTGCGCGCTTGCCTGACTTTTCCCGGCAGAGCCTAATTGCGGGAATCAGCCCAACCCTCCACGATTAGCCCGCGTCGGGTCGTTCGCGTCCACACCGGCGGAACCGACCCTTCGTCCGCACGTCTCATCTCCGGCCATGAAAAAACTCGCCTCCCGCACCCTCGCGCTGCTCGCAGCGTGCACGCTTAGCTTTACGGCGCCGCTTCACGCCCAAGCGCCCGCGGCCCCCGCCGCCAAGACCACCTACAAGGTCGCCATCGTCACCGCCAACCGCGCCGGCACCGTCGGCGACACCGAGCTCGGCGCCCTCGAGGACTACGTGACCGGCAAGGTCACCAGCCTCGGCGTCCAGGTCATCAGCGCCGAGACGATGCTCAACGCCGTCGGCAACATGGAGCCCGGCGCCCAGAAGGCGAAGCTCGACCAGGAGATGGCCCAGTCCACCTCCGCCATCCGCCTGGCGCAGACCCTCGGCGCCGATTACCTCATGCAGGTCACGTTGACCGGCTTCGAGGACAACAAGCGCAAGGTCGACGCCTACGGCGTGCAGAACTCCACCGAGGAACGCGCCGCCCGCGTCACCTACAAGATCCTCGATGGCACCACCGGCGCCAGCCTCGCCTCCGACACCGTCCGCGTCGCCCAAGCCTTCCAGCAGACCGCCGAGTCGAGCCACGACCGCTCCAACGTCCTCAACCCGCTCCTCGAGGAAGCCGCCGGCAAGATCGCCACCGTCCTCCAACGCGCCATCATGCGCGGCCAGATCACGCCGCCGTCCGCCGCAGCCGCCGCCGTCACGGTCGAGTTCACCACCGAGATCGCCGACCTCTACGTCCCCGACGTCCGCCTCGGCGCGGAGAACACCCTCCAGATCTCCGAGAGCAAGTTCAAGGTCTCCGCCCTCTCCGCCACGGTTGAAGTCGATGGCCTCGCCGTCGGCACCGCCCCCGGCAAGCTCACCGTCAAACCCGGCCTCCACAAGGTCCGCATCGTCCGCGACGGCTACGAGCCGTGGGAGCGCAACGTGAACTTCACCGCCGGCCAGAAGCTCGCCGTCACCCTCAAGATGACCGACGCCGCCTACGCCCGCTGGAAGGACGCCACCACGTTCATGAACAACCTCAAGAACGGCGCCAAACTCACCGACGCCGAGGTCAAGAAACTCGAGGGCGAAGCCAAGATGCTCGAGCAATCCGGCTTCAAGGTGAACACCAAGGACGCCCCCTCCATCGTCAACAAATCCATCTTCGGCCTCTGAGCCCACCGGCCCGCCGCGCCACCCCCACCAACCTGATTCTCCCATGAAACTCACCCGTTTCCTCCTCGCCGCCCTCGCCGCCGCCACGCTCGCCGCCGGCCCCGCCACCGCGCTCGCGCAGGACGCCGCCGCCGCGCCCGGCAAGAAGAAGCTCGCCGTCACCAAGATCGCCGCCAACCCGTCCGTCGCCCAGCGCATGTCGGCCCAGGGCGTGAAGCTCTCGCTCGACACCATCCTCGAGGCGCTCGACTCCCAGATCCACGACCGCCTCCTCAACACCCGCCGCTTCGAGATGATCGAGCGCGGCGACGCCGACGCCCTCGCCAAGGAGGCCAGCGCCTCCGGCCAGATGTTCGCCTTCAACGGCGCCGACTACATCCTCACCGTCCGCGTCGACAACTTCAACGACCGCACCGAGACCCGCCGCCTCCAATCCCTCGGCAAGACCATCATGGGCCGCGCCGTCGAGATCTCCGCCGTCGCCAAGATCACCGAAGTCTCCACCCAGCGCGCCATCGCCAGCGCCAACTTCGCGGTCAAGAAATACGACTCCGAGAACCGCTCCGAGAATACGACGCACGCCGTCGGCGAAGCCACCGACATCCTCATGTCCGACGCCGTCCGCGAACTCGCGCAGAAGATCGCCGCCCGCACCACCGACGTCGTTTACCCGGCCCGCGTCCTCGCCAAGCGCGACCGCACCGTCACCATCAACCGCAACGACCAATCCGGCATCGCCCTCGGTCAGGTCTGGGAAGTCTACGCGCTCGGCGACGAGCTCGTCGACCCCGACACCGGCGAGAAGTCCCGCGAGGAAGTCCTCGTCGGCAAGGTGAAGGTCACCCGCGTCACCCCGCAGAATTCCCAGGCCGAAGTCATCGAGGACACCGGCATCGAGCGCGGCGCCATCGTCCGCCTCGCCGCCGGCGAAGAGACTGAAGGCTGAGTAAGTGGTCACCTTTCCCGCACACACCCACACGCACCCACACCGCATGAACCAGGCTACCTCTGCTCCGCGCCGCGTCCTCCAACTCGGCGCTTCGCTCCTCGTTGTCTCCCTGTTCGCCGGCTGCGCCACCTATGAGGCGCAGACGCAGGCCTTCGACCAATCCTCGAAGTCCGGCAGCATCGGCTCCGCCATCGCCCAGATCGACCAGCAGGTCGCGAAGAGCGCCGGCTCGAAGGACGAGATCGTCTTCCGCCTCGAGCAAGGCGCCACGCTCCGCACCGCCGCGCTCTCCGACCCCGCGTCGCTCCCGAGCATCCTCCCGCCGCCCGCCAAGGCGAAGAAAGGCGAGGAGCCGCCGCCCGCGCCGCCCGCACCCACGCCCGACGAGATCCGCGCCTTCTACGTGAAGCGCTCGATCGACGCCTTCGACGCCGCCGAAGCCCGCGTCAACAAATACGAAGAGGAAGCCAAGGTGAAGGTCGGCTCCGAACTCGGCGCCGCGCTCACCAACCTCGCCAACCTGCCTTACCGCGGCCGCTCCTACGACAAGGTGATGATGAACACCTACAAGGCGCTCAATTACATGGCGCTCGGCGACAAGGATAAGGCCCGCGTCGAACTCAACCGCTCCCTCCAACGCCAGCGCGACGCCGTCGCCGACAACGAGAAGCGCATCGCCGAAGCCCAGGAGACCGCCGAAAAGGCCGCCCGCGGCGAGATCAAGGACGAGTCCGGCAAGTCCGCCGCCTACGACACCCGCCGCGCCACCAGCGACCTCCGCACCGGCCCCGCCCTCCAGGCCGCCCTCGACGCCTCCCTCGCGCCGATGAAGCCCTATGGCGACTACGTGAACCCCTTCGCCGTGTTCCTCGACGGCCTCTTCTTCACCGCCGCCGGCGAGACCGGCGACGACTGGGAGCGCGGCCGCAAGTCGTTCGAGCGCGTCGCCGCCATCGTCCCGGACAACAACTTCCTCCGCGAAGACCTCAACGCCGCCGCCAACGCCGCCGAAGGCAAGAAGCTCGAAGGCGTCACCTACGTAATCTTCGAGACCGGCTCCGCCCCGAAACGCACCGAGACCCGCATCGACATCCCGACCTTCGTCGTCACCAGCCGCCTCGCCTACGTCGGCGCCGCGTTCCCCAAGCTCCAGTTCGTCGGCGACTACTTCGGCAACCTCTCCATCAGCGCCGACGGCCAGCAGGTCGCCACCGCCACCGTCGCCAGCATGGACAGCGTCGTCGCCAACGACTTCAAGAACGAGTGGCCGACCATCGTCACCAAGACCATGATCACCGCCGCCACCAAGGCCATCATCGCCGCCGCCGTGCAGAAGCAGGTCGAGGATCAGGCCGGTGGCATGTGGGGCATGCTCGCCGGTGCGGTCATGGGCGGCATCAACGCCGCCACCACCGTCGCCGACACCCGCACCTGGTCGTCCCTCCCGAAGGAGTTCCAATACGCCCGCCTCGCCACCCCGGCCAGCCGCGAGCTCACCCTCGGCGCCGGCCCCCACCAGCAAACCGTGAAGCTGGTCGACGGTTCCGTGAATATCGTCTACGTGAAATCCGTCTCCACCAGCTCACCGTTGCTGGTCTCCCAGTTCGCTCTCAAATGAAAACCAACTCCCTCCGTCTCGCCGCCGCCGGCGTTCTCCTCGGCGGTGTCGCGCTGCTCTCCGGCTGCGCGAACAACGTCAACACCTACGAACGCGCCGAGTCCCAGGCCGCGCCCAACTACGTCGCCGACAAGCGCGTCATCACCGACAACACGCTCGCCGGCACCTTCCGCGTCGTCTCCATCAACCAAGCCACCGTCTCGGGCAATTTGCTCAAAATCCAGGCCACCGTGGAGAACCTGAAGAACAGCTACCGCACCCTGAACTACAAGTTCGAGTGGATCGACGTCGACGGCATGGCCATCGACTCCCCCAACGAGACCTGGAAGACCATCTCGCTCCAAGGCCGCGAGACGGGCAACATCTCCACCGTCTCGATCAACCCGCGCGCGGTTGATTTCCGCCTCAAGTTCCGCGAATAACCCAGCACCGCTCCCATGAAATTGTCCTCCACCAAACTCCTCGGCCTCGCCGCCGTCTCCACCGCTCTCTTCCTCACCGGTTGCACCACGACCGAAGAGACGCGCACCGTCGACGCCAAGGGCCCGCAGTCCCTCAACACGTCCGCAATCAACCCGCAGGATTGGGCCAACGCCGCCGACCAACTCGTCGGCTCGCTCATCAGCTCCGGCGCCCTCGACCGCGCGCCGAAGCAGCCCGCCGTCATGGCCGTCGACCGCGTGATCAACAACACGCAGCTCATGGTCGACACCGATCTCCTCATCAAAAAGATCCGCGTCGCCCTCACCCAGACCGGCAAGGTCGCGATCACCAACACGCTCGGCCTCGGCGAGCGCGCGGTCGTCGCCTCCGAAGCCGCCGAGCTCGAGGAGATGCAATCCGGCAAGAAGCAGAAGACCATCGTCCCGGACTACACGCTCTACGCGAAGCTCATCCAGCAGACCGACCGCGCGGGCGGCGTCACGCAGAACACCTACGCGTTCCAGATGTCGCTCGTCCAGGTGAAGACCGGCCTCACCGTCTGGGAAGAAGAGCGCCAGATCGCCAAGCAGACCAAGAAGCCCACCGTCGGCTGGTAAATAAGGTAGCCCGCGATCTCCGAGCGCGGGGCTTCCACCAAAATCTCCCGGCGCACCCGCAAGGTGCGCCGTTTTTCTTGCCCAACAAAAAGCGCGGACCCCTCGGTCCGCGCGCATCGGTGGTCGCCGCTGTCCCAGCGGCGACCGTGGCTAAATCACTGCTTCTTCGGCTCGATCACGCGACCCTGCGCGTCGACCTCGACCTCATACGGCACCTGGATCGTGCGGCCATCGGCCGTCGTTTCCGTGCGCCAGCGGCGCACGACGCGGCGCTCGTTGTTGAACGGCGCCTTCATCGCATCGGCCGCACCCTCGGCGCCGGCGGCGACCGCGCCCGTCACCTGACCGGTGACCGCGCCCACCGCGCTGCCCACGGCGTAGCCGACGGCCGGACCGGGCTGGTTGGGATTGGTGCCGCGCGCCTCGGTCGGGCGCGACGCGCAACCCGACAGCAACGCAGCCGAAAAGAGGGCGGAGGAGACGAGGATCTTGGTATTCACGGGAGTGAGCTGGATGAGACCGGAGTTAAGCAGGAAGGTGCCACGACTGGCAACCGGCGAACCGGTCACCGACCTACGCCTTTCGACGGAGGTCACACCGGCCCTATTCACCCCGTTTTCGCCGGACCGCGCCAAGCCTTGACCCATCTCAAGGCGCGCGCCGCGCCGCGGCGCTATCTTCGCTCCCGCATGTCCACCGCTCCCTCCACGTCTCCCGCTCCCTCTACCGTCGACACTCCCGTCGGCGTGCTCGTCGCCGCGCGTCCCACCCTCGCGCGACTTTTTGAGAAACTCGGCATCGATTACTGCTGCTGCGGCAAGAAGTCCCTCGCCGAACTCGCCCGCGCCCGCGGCCTCGATCCCGCTACCGTGCTCGTCCTCGTCGAAGCCACCGCCGATGCCCTCGCCGCCGGCGCGCCCGAGATCGACGCCCGCGCCCTCTCGCTCACCGCCTTGGCTGACCACATCGAGCAGACGCACCACGTCTACGTGAAGTCCGAACTCCCGCGCCTCGTCGAGATGGCCGACCGCGTCGCCCGCAAACACGGCTGGCGCGACTCGCGCCTCGCCGAGATCGCCGAGGTCACCTCCGAGCTGACCGGGGAGATGTTTTCGCACATGCAAAAGGAGGAGCAGATCCTCTTCCCCCTCGTCCGTCGGATCGACTCCGGTGACAGCGACGGTTTCCACTGCGGCTCCATCGCCAATCCCATCCGCCAGATGGAAGACGAACACGAGTGCGCCGGCCAAGCCGTGGCCCGCCTCCGCGAACTCACCGACGGTTTCCGCCCCGACGCCGACGCCTGCAATACCCACCGCGCCCTCCTCGCTGGCCTGGAGGAGTTCGAGGCCGACCTGCACCGCCACGTGCACAAGGAGAACAACGTTCTCTTCCCTCGCACCCTCGCCCGCGCCGCCGCCGGATCCTAAAGCTCGCGCGCGTAACTCAGGTCGCAACGACCCGAGTGCGCGCCGCCGCAGGTGCGCGTGAAGCCCGCGCGTTCGTAGAGCGCGATGGCGTCGCGCAGCACCGTGGCCGTCTCGAGCGTGACGCGGCGAAAGCCGAGTTCGCGCGCCCGGGTCAGGGCCCAGTCGAGCAGCCGGCGGCCCTGGCCGCGGCCACGCCACGCGGAGGCGAGATACATTTTGCGCAGCTCAACCACGCCCGGTTCGAGCGGGTAGAGACCGCAGGTGCCGATGATCGCGCCGTCGGCGTCGACCAAGACGACGAAATCGCCGCCGCGGTCGATGTAGTGCGTCGCGAGATCCGTCAGGTCCGCGTCGGTGCCGGCCGGATCAGGCGTGAGACCGAACTCCCGGAGCGCCGCGTGCACGAGCGCCGTGGCCGGCGCGGCGTCGGCGGGCGTGGCGCGGCGGAGTTGCGGAGCGGAGGACACCCCGGCGTTGTGCCGAGCGGCGGCCGGGATGTCGATGACGCGCCGGCGAGCGCTCAACGCGCGAGGCGCGCGTCGACGGAAGCCTTGCCGCCGCCCTGGACGATCAGCGCCGCCGCGATGCCGAGCGCGAGAATGAAGAACTCCAGGCCTTCGCCCTTCTGCGCGCCGAACCAGTTCATGAAGAACCCGTGCGGCCAATGCTGCGTGGCCGCGACCAGCATCACGCCACCCACACCCAGCGCCGCCAGGCGGGTGCCGAGGCCGAGGATGAGCATCACGCCGCCGACGGACTCGGCGAGGATGGCGAGCAGCGCGAAGATCCACGGCGCACCGAACGTGTTGGTCAGGTAACCCATGGTGCCTTGGAAGCCGTAGCCACCGAACCACCCGAAGGTCTTCTGCAGACCGTGGGGGAGGATCATGACGCCGAGGGCGAGCCGCAGGAACAGCGGCGCGAGAGAGTCGCTGGTCGCGACGAGACGGGAGGAGAGGGCGGATAGTTGCATACGCAACCAAAAGGCGAAGAGAAGTTGCGTATGCAACTAAAATCTGCACGGTGGGTGTCATGTCGAAGTCCGAACTTCCCGAAAACCACCTCGAAGCCTGGCGGCGCTACTACGTCTCCTTCTGGCGGATCTTCGCGGCGATCGAGGCGGACTTGCAGGCGGCCGGGCTGCCGTCGCTGAGCTGGTATGACGCCCTTTACGAGCTCTACCTCGCGCCTGATCGGCACCTGCGGATGAGCGAGTTGGCGCGGAGCGCGCTGCTGAGCCGCAGCGGCCTCACGCGGCTCGTGGACAAGTTGGAGAAGGAAAAACTCATCGAGCGGAAATCCTGTCCGAAGGACGGCCGCGTGCAGCACGCCGTGTTGACCGAGAAGGGCGTCGAGACGCTCCGCCGCATCTGGCCGATCTACCGCGCGGGCATCGCCAAGTATTTCGCCGCGCACCTCACGGACGCCGAAGCGCGCGAGTTTGCGAAGCTGCTGGGCAAGGTCGTCGCCGGACTCGCGGCGCAGGGTCAGCCCACCGCGGCGTGCGAGAAGAACAAGCAGACGCCGGCGTGAGCGCCGGCGCGCGGCTCACTTCCCCGGGGCGCTGAGCGCCGCGCCGAGCGTGCGGCGCGTGTTCGTCGCCCAATCGGCGAGGAGCTTCACCTCGGCGTCGCTCAGTTGCGCGTCGCGGTGCACCCAGAGGTAGGAATTCAGCGGCATGTGGCGCCCGCGCACCTCCTCGGCGACCTCCTCGAGTTTGTGCGTGGCGCGCTTCATCGGGTAGGTCGCGAACTCCGAGAAATTCAGGTGGCGCTTGCCGTCGCGCACGTGCTGCTCGAGCCACCAGCCGACCGGCTGGATGTTCGCATACCACGGATAACGCGTGGCGTTCGAGTGGCAGTCGTAGCAGGAGCGCTGGAGGATCGCTTCGACCTCGGCCGGCACCGCCGCCTGCTTCGCGAGGTGGTTGGGGCCGGCGATTTCGCCGAGGTTGCGGGCGGGGCGGACGGCCTGGGCGACGAGCGCGACGGCGGCGACGCCGAGGAGAATGGAGGTCGAGCGTTTCACAGCGCGCCGAGGGTCGCGCCGAAGCGAACTGTTTTCAAGCCTTCGGGCTGGCCGCGCCGCGGGCGCTGCGGTGGGATGCGCGCATGTCGCTCCGCTCTTGGCTCGCGCTCGGTTCCGCCGTGATTCTCGCCACCGCCGCGCCGGCCGCGCCGCGCGTGCATCTCGCCGGCGACTCCACGATGGCGACGAAGGAGCGCCAGACGCCGAACCCCGAATACGGCTGGGGCGAGGCGCTCGGGCGCTACTTCCGTGATCCCGCGACCGTCGTGAACTACGCGTTGAACGGCCGCTCCTCGAAATCGTTCCGCGCCGAGGGCCATTGGGACAAACTCCTCGCCGCGCTCGCGCCGGGCGACTGGGTGATCGTGCAGTTCGGTCACAACGACGAGAAACCCGACGCCGCGCGCCACACCGATCCGCGCAGCACTTACGCGGACAACCTCCGCCGTTTCGTCGCCGAGATCCGCGCGAAGGGCGCGCAGCCCGTGCTCGCGACGTCCGTCGCGCGCCGCAAATGGAACGCCGCCGGCACCGCGCTCGTCGACACGCACGGCGACTATCC